>VOFH01000746.1_pt1 | contig 16000 bp, 32 predicted proteins | sample 5384091 | NCBI WGS metagenome assembly VOFH01 (sample SAMN12384727, study PRJNA508395) | human gut metagenome | isolation source: healthy gut G | host: Homo sapiens
CCCAGCTCTTTTCCGGAATGATATCCAATGTGATTCAGTGTTTTGAGGTACTTTCTCCTGTCAGTACACCTTTTTCGCATCTCATAACCAAATCCCGGTGTGATCTCATAGCTTGTAACGTTCCGTTCTTAATCTCTGCCAGACTGTAGTCGGTGCAATACATGGAAATCTCATCTAACTTATCCTTGTCCGTAAACGACTATTCCGCGGACAACCTGCTGAGATTCGCCATGACTCTTGCAAGTGGCTCTACTAGACTTTCATCATATAAACTCCCATCAGTTCCATGTTCGCTCTGCCGGATTCAGACAGTACCAAGAATATTGAATACGGTACGGATACCAAGTTCTTTACGGATCGGTCACGACATATTTCATCGCAATATGATAATTCTGTGCAAATAAGAAACAGATGCTGAATGTCTTTGAGAAGCTGTGTGCTGCGCTCCGGTGCGACATCGATCTTTACTCCAAGTGCTTCAAGTACATCTGCCGCACCGGACTTAGAAGATACTGCACGGTTACCATGTTTGCTACGGACCACCTGCTGCGCAATCACAAGAGAAGATGTTGTGGAAATGTTAAAGGAGTTTGCTCCGTCTACCACCGGTTCCTACGATCTCCAGAACATTCATATCGTGGAGAAGCTTGATGCAGTGTGCACGCATTCCGGCTGCTGATGCAGTGATTTCATCAATAGTCTCTCCTTTTAGGGAAAGTGCTGTCAGATATGCTGACTTCTGAACATCCGATGCCTTTCCTTCCATAATCTCATTCATTACGGCTTCTGCTTCTGTATAGATAAGATTTTCTTTCTTTGATAATTTTATAATTGTTTTCTTTTATCATTTCTTAATTCTCCTTCAATACTTTTGCATAGTTAATAAAATTCTCTATCATCTGAAGTCCCTTGGTGTCATCACAGATTCCGGATGAAACTGTAACCCAAAGATCGGATATTCTCTGTGTTCCATCGCCATGATCTCGTTATCTTCGCTTCGCGCTGTCACAACCAGTTCTTCCGGTAGTGTCTCTTCCTTACTGCAAGCGAATGATATCTTGCCACCTGATTGAAAATGTCAGATTCTGAAACAGGAGACTGTCTGTCTTTACATCTTTCAGCTTTGAAGTCTTCCCATGCATCAGCTGTCCGGCGTGACCTACGGTTGCTCCAAATGCTTCCGCCATCGCCTGATGTCCGAGACAAACGCCGAGCATCGGGATTTTTCCTTTCAGCTTCTGAATTGCTTCGATACAGATTCCGGCATCAGAAGGTTTTCCCGTGCCCCGGTGAAAGGATCAACGCCTCCGGTGCAAGTTCCAGAATCTTTCCGGTGTGATTTGATCATTTCGAATGACCTTTACTTTGAATCAATCTGATCTTTTTGCATGTCACCTTTTGATTCTACTCCTGCGATAAACTGATACAGGTTATATAGGTAAAGCTGTCATAATTATCAATAATAGTATCATTCCAATCCTCCTTTGCAGTTTCCACAGCCTGAAGTACTGCCCCTGCCTTATTTAAACACTCCTGAAATTCACTTTCCGGAATGCTGTCTGCTACGATCCCTGCTCCTGACTGTACACGAATGTATCCATTTTCTTATAAGCAAGACGGATGGAAATGCATGTATCTACATTTCCTGCAAAATCGAGATAGCCGACCCCCTCCGTAGATGCCTCTTTTCTCCTGTTCAAGTTCCTGCGATAATCTCACAGGCGCGGATCTTCGGTGCGCCGGAAAGCGTTCCTGCCGGGAGAATCGCATCTACTACGTCCAGTGCATCCTTATCTTTCCGAATCTTGCCTGTTACTGTGGAACCAATATGCATTACATGGGAATATCTCAATGGACCATATATTTATCAACTTTTAACTGTTCCCGGCTGGCTGATCTTGCCGACATCATTTCGCCCAAGATCTACAAGCATGTTGTGCTCTGCAAGCTCTTTTCTCGTCTGCAAGTAGCTCTTTCTCCAATTCCTGATCTTCCTCTTCGGTACTCCTCGCTTCCTTGACCGGCAAGAGGAAAAGTGCACACCTGTCCGTTTTCTAGCTTCGCCAACGTTTCCGGTGAAGCCCCTGCCACTTCAATATCATCACTTGAAAAGTAGAACATACGGAGATGGATTCCGAGGTTCGAAGCACCCGGTAGGTATCAAAAGACTTCCTTTTGCCTTCGCTGTCAGCGGATTGGATAGAACGACCTGGAAAATATCACCTTCATAAATGTATTTTAGCTTTTCAACCATCTTGCAATAATCTTCTCTTATAAACTCCCGGATAGAACGCTTTTTCTTAAAACCAGTGGTCGAAAATCTGCCTGCGCCCTTCCGGATCAATCGTTCCATCTCTTCTAATTCCTGCTTCGCATTCGTATAATTTTCTTCCAGATCACCTTCCAGCTTCACGCCTGTAATCAGGATCAGCTTCTGTCTGTAATTGTCAAATACGATGACACGGTCAAAATAACATCAAGTCCGCATCCGGAAATCTCTTACTGCCGTTTTTGCTGCTGTCTTTCCTATAGTCTCATTCTTCTCTTCCAGGACTGGCTTCAATGTCGGTTCCCATATTTGATGTAGTCATAAGAAAAATATCCGACAAGTCCTCCGGTAAATGGAGGAAGTCCTGAACAACCGGACTTTTTATATGCTTCGAGAATTTCTCTTAGAACCTTTCCCGGATGGTCGGTTAAAACTTCCCGTCTGGTCTTATCCTCATCTTCATGCCCTTCGCTGATGATCACACGCCCATCGGTACAAGTGATTCCATCGTTGGTGCATATCCAATGGAAGGAATATCTTCCCCACTGCTGTCTGTCCTCCGCACTTTCCAGCAGATAGCAATGCTTGCTTGCCGCTCGCAGCGTCCGCATCACACTAATCGGCGTAAATGCATCTGCATACAGCTCTTTGCTGATCGGAACTCGCTTGTATCTGCCTTGTTCAGCGTAGGATCTGATTTGTTCTAATGTCTTGTCCATGTGTATTCCTCCTTGAAGTTATGCTGCAAAATGAATTTCTCTTTTATCCCGATAGGAAATATATGTTTATGGTAAAAAAAAGTCCTTGACAGAATATTCCTATTCTGTCAAGGACGAATGTAAATCTAAATCTTTTCCGCGGTGCCACCTTGATTCACGGGTAACCCCATGCGCTCTGTAAGATACTAACATATCTCCGGCAACTGACGTATGCCCACACGTCACAGAGTACTCGGATTCTCAAATCCTTTGACTGTGCCCTCAGCTACCATTTGGCAGCCTGCATCTCGACCCGGTTCTCAGCCTCCCGGACTCTCTGTGCGCGCATAATTACTTTGATCTCCGCTTCATCGGTTTAAAGCGTTATTCCATTTGCTAGAGTTTATCACTTTAAAGCGATAGTGTCAATGCACTATTTTAATCTTTTCGCGAAATTGTTGAAAAATTTTCTCAATTTTCTTGTCTCTATTTTCTTTTTCTCTTCCATGCAAATCCGCCAACTCCTGCTCCGAGTGAGGAGAATGCAAGTCCTAATAAGCCAAGAACATTTGCCGGATCACCTGTCTTTGCGGCTTTTGATCCACTTGTTCCTTTGGAAGCTGATCCATCCGTAGTTGTTCCTGCCTTCTTTGTAACAGTCGGAGTTGCACTTCCATTCTGACTTCCCGCCTGATTTCCATTCTTTACAAGTGCTTTGATTGCTGTATTTAACGCATCTGTTGCTTTATCAACTTTTTCCTGGCTTTCTTTTTGCATTTAATGCACTCTTAGCGTCTGTCAGTGCACTCTGCAATGCCTTCCAGCTGTCAACTGTGTAATCAGCTTCTTTCAGAGCTGCCGCATCACTGATTACTTTCTCAAGGGAAGAAGTATCAACTGCTGCCGGCTCTTCTTTCTTATCGTCATCTTTCTTATCCTCTTCTGTCTTATCTCCTCTGCCTTAACAAGTGCTTCCAATAGCTGCGTTGAGGTGGCTTACTGCCTCGTCTACAGTTGCCTGAGTTTTTGGATTTTTTTCATCTTTTGCTTCCTGAAGTTCCATCTGCATAGATGCCAGCTTTCCGCTGTATAATCAGCTTCTTTCAGGGCTTCTGCTTTTGCAATAGCTGCCTCAAGCTCTGTTGTTGTGATTGTTTTATCCTCAGATGCTTTTACAATGTTCTCCTCTGTTGCCTGGAATTTGTATGTCACGTCATTATATCCAAGTGCTGTCAGTGTAATTGTCAATATCCTGTTCCATCCGTTTCCTTCCGGAAGTTTACAACGAAGAGAATCTGTCAGTCAAGCTGGATTCCCATTGCTTTGTGCATCCAGTTATCTGCTGCAAATTTTGTTCCATATGTTGCTTTTGCATTTGTGTATGTACTGTCGTCTCCATAGTATGTCCATTTAACAGTCTGGATATTGGCTCCGAGATCTCCGTAATTACCTGTCAGATCAACCCTTAAGAATTCTCCATAAGATCCGCTTGCTTCTTTTTACTGTCAGCCCTGCTTCCTCTGCTGTTGGTGCTGTCTTGAGTGCCTGATCTTTGATTCCGGACTCTGATCCATTATTCACTCTTGCAGAGAAACTGAAAGATCCATTCTCATTCTTTGTTGCTGTTTTCAGACCGTTTGTATTCTCTGTTACATTAGCAACCAGTCCTGTATAGCTTACCAGATTCTTTTCTGAATATCCTCCTGCAAGTTCACTTCCGTTTTCGATCACACGATAGCTTGCTTTCAGTGCATCCAGATCAGATGTTTTTACTTTCACCGGCACATATTTCAGTCCGAGTACATCATACTCTGTCATCTTTGTTGTTGCACCGGATTCTTCTGTGATCTCTCCTCTGTTAAATGTAATCTTGCTTCCGTCTGTCAGAACTGCAGTAGTTCCATCTGTCCAGTACTCTACTGCATACTCTTTTCCATTTTCCCGCCTTGATTACTGCGTTGCACTGGAAAGAACCTCTGTGAAGTCCATGATTTACTGTAGCTCTTGTTACAGTATCGAATGCACCCTTGTCAGACTCTCCTTTTGAATCCTTTGCATCTGAAGAAGATGTATCTCCTGCTGCCTGCACATTTTCAGCAGCCCAGTACTCTGCCCAGCTAAGTCCTACATATGCGTAAGTATACTCACTCTCCTGTGATAAAAGTATAAGTGAATTCGTAATCCTTTGCATAGCCTGTTGCCTTTACTGAGATCTTAAATCCATGTCCATTTTCTGCATCCTTAAATGGAGCCGCAGTCGTGTCAATTGTTCCATCTTCTTTGATGATCTTCACTGCACGTTTTCCTGTTGCCGCATACTCTGTTCCGTCAACTGTTACGGATTTGATCTTCTTTACATAAGAAGTTACATCCTCTGCTGCATATCCTTCTGTCGCTACAAGTGCTGCACTTTCACTGTTAAATACAACCGGTACAGCTTCTGTTGTCAATTCAAAATCTGTCGTAAGATCCGCATATTTTTCCGGATTTATCAGATACTTTCAGAGTATATTTGCCTATCTCAGCGCCTTTTGTCTTATAGGTAAGTACCCCGTCTTTTACCTGAACATCCTCAAGACCTTCAACTGTATATTCTGCCTGATAATCACCAGGAAGTCCTTCTACAGTTACATTTACTTTTCCACTTTCAACATCTGCATTCTCTGCTGCGACATTCCCATTGAATTTAACCGGCACATACTGATCTGCATCAATCTCATAGATTCCTTTATCTGTGTAATATGTGATTTTATTGATCGTCTGACCCATCATCTTTTCATAATCTTTTTTGAATCAGTGTGTTTCCATGAGATGTTGTCACAAATCCTGTACTCCATGCCAGTTCTGTCTTTTTCCAGATATTTTCAAGATGACGAAGTCCGTAGTTGTCTCCTTCTTTTGTGCTGATCACAACTCCATATACTGTATTAACTGTTTTTGGGAGTCCATTTACATCTAATTCATAATCCCCATACTTTGTGTCTGTTGTGAAATCAATTGATGCATCACTAATCTTCTGTGCAGTTGCACCTTTCACTTCACTAAAGCTGAGTGAACCATCTGCATTTACTGTTGCTTCCTTATAATAGGAAGGAGTCTCACTTAAAATATAGTAAGAATAGCTTGCGCTCTCGAATAACGCATCTTTTCCATTTATATTCTGTTGTTGTCTCTTTTCCTTTCATATTCACTGTAATAGAAAGCTTGCTGTCATCTGTGATCTGTGTATAGTTTTTCAGTACAGATGCATCACTAATCTTAACCGGATATGTAATACCTGTAATATCTGTTCCATCACTGTTTACATGATAAGATCCAGCTACAAGTGTTGATCTTGTTTTCGCTTTTGTAGCGGAGGATACACTGTCTGCTCCTGCTACCTGATCAGCTGCATAAAATTCAGAATATGGAATATTCATCAACACATACGTTTCTTTCGCAACTTCTGCCTTTTTCAATGCCTTCACTGCTGCATTCAGCTCGTCTGCTGCTGTGTCTACCGCGCTCTGAGATTCTTTTTGCTGTCAGGGCAGCTTTGGCTGCTGTCAGCTTCGTCTGCATTGCACTCCAACTGTCTGCTGTGTAATCAGCTTCTTTCAGTGCTTCAGCGGCTGTGATTGCAGCTTCCAGTTTTGTTGTGTCAACTGTTACTGCTTCGTTTGCTGACTTGATTGCAGCAAGTGCAGCTTCTTTCACTGCCTTTGATGTACGTGTTGCACCACTAACAGAATCCCAACTATTAATTGTATCTTCTGTTGCAGCCTTTCCTACAAGCATTTTTCTGGATTCCTTTTCGATTTTGAAACAGCTTTTGCAAAATAGGAATCACTCTCCGCGTTATATCCTTCCCTGGAGTCACAGTGATGGCTGAAAACTTGCCATCCTCCACCTTCAGGCTGACTTCAACGTCATACTCATTCCATTCGTCTTCATTTTCGTCATCCTCTGCAGTTCTTGCCACGTGGGCTGTCTTTGTATAAGTTCCATCCTTCGCAGTCTGACTTCCTGTTGCCGCAAAGATGGTTGACGGACAAAGTCCTACTACCATAGACATTGCCACTGCCATGGACATTGCCTTTACTTTCATTTCTTTGTTTTTTTCATAGAAACCTCCTTTTTAACTAAAATAGTTACATACAGATCCTGCCTGTCGCAGTTCTGCTTTCCTGCTTCCGCATGGAATATATTATCAAGTTAGCTTTTACTAACCTGTAATCAAAAAGTATTATTATCTATACTGTCCTTACAGCTTCTTTCTTCACAACCGGTAAAATCTTTCCTGCGACAATTCCAATCACGAACCCTGTCACTGTTCCTGCCACAAGAAGAACCGGCAGATAAGAAATCAGTTTCAGATTCTCCACCACTGCCAGCGCAAGCAAGAATCTGTCTATATTATGAAACACGCCGCCAGTGATACTTACTCCTACAATGGAAATTCCATCCATCTTCTTTACAAGTACCATGGCAAGAAGGCTGACAACCGCCCCTGCCAGACTGTAAATAATCGACATTCCATTTCAAAAAGAAATCCTGTCAGAAGCACACGCAGTACCGATACCGCCAGTACTTCTGGAATTTCCAGAAAATAAAGACCTGTTACAGTGACCAGATTAGCCACTCCAAGCTTCATCCCCGGCACTCCAAAATTAATTGGAATCAGGCTTTCCACATAACTAAAAAATCATTGCCAGCGCAACAAGCATTGCCATGTTCGCAAGTTTTTTATTTCTATTCATACATTCTCCTTTACAGTCGAACAATTGATTTATTTAGAAATTGTATCCGGTAGATGTTCCTTTTTCATTTTGAGAATCATCAAATTCTCAACTTCTTCTATTTCCACAACCAGCTTATGAGGCAGGCAGACAATGGTCTGTGTCCGGTTATTGATCTTTCCCTGCTCTTCGCAATATCCATCCGGACAGTCAGCCTCTTCCATATACGCTTTTCCATCCTTGATCCGGACACGGTTGTAAAAAGTCTCCATCCTGCACTTCGATCACCTGATCTTCATCCAAAGCATATCTTCGTAAACTTCACCATCTACCTTGATCACAACCTGTTTTCCTGATTTTTCTTTTTGTCCGCTTTCCTTTGCCTGTACATACTGCATCAGATTCATCACAAGAAACAGTACACATGCCGCAAAAGAGGATTCCGCCTCCTAAAAACAGATCTTTTTCTTCATCTATTACACTCCTGCCCAAATCATAATTACAAGTAACAGAATTGCCCGAAAATCGTAAAACCAGAATTCATTTCCCTTCAGACCTTTGATTCCTGTATGGATATGCTTCTTTGGACAGGTATCAATACATTTCTGGCATCGGAAACAATCTCCCTCGACTTTGGTGATCCGTCTTCCGGGAGTCCGATCCCGGATGGACATTTCTTCGTGCATCCACTACAGCCCTTGATACAATTTTCTCTGTCACGGTGTAATGCAAAGAACGGAAGCACCGGAAGTAATGAGAATACTGCTCCCATCGGACACAGATTCCGACAGAAAAATCTTTCTTCCAGACACATTCCTACAATGATAAGAAGTAGTAATGTCACTCCCGGCAAATATCCCTGCAAATGGAAATTTCCTGCATGCAGCATAGAAAAAAACATCCACGGGCTTGTCCCTTTTGCCTTTCCGTATATCCCACAAAACAAAGTACTGCGATTACGGTCAACACCAGATATTTCAAATAGCTTAACTTCTCTGTGATCTTTCTGAAAGCAACACCGGCTTTTTCTTTCTCTTCTTAAAACACCAGATATAAAATGCATGAATTCCATCTCCAAGACTTCCGAATGCACACGCGAATCCACAGAAGAATCTTCCGAAAAGAATCGTATACGCACAAAGAACTATAAGCACCGTTACAAAAGAGGTCAGCCCGATTGCCTCGCCTGCTCCTATCTGTGTGAAAATGTATTTCACGCCGGCAAATGCCGCTGTATACACAGATGGCAGAAACAGAAAATAGAGAATCTGAATCAAGGCACGAAGCCAAGTATGCAATTTTTTAATTTCTTTTTTGCTTTTAAATTATGTACATTCAACTTCTTCAAACTACTTTACCGCCTGTTCTAATGCCTGTTCTGCTGCATTTTTTTAATTCCTGTCGAACTGAACGTTGCGCCGCTGATCGTATCAACTTCTGCACTCTGCGCCTCTATGATCTTTGGAATGATATCTTCCGCCATTGCAAGATATGCACTGTCTTCCTTCTCGGCGGAAGTCACTTCTACCGCTTCGATCTTTCCATCTTTTACAGTAACTTCTACCGCAACCGTTCCGCCAAATCCATCCGCTTCTCCGGTATAGGTTCCATCCTTGTATCCTGCTCCATCTCCTGAATCACTCCCTGACTCAGAATCACTGCCGCCACCAGATGACTGTACCTCCAACTGTGCATTCAGTTTTGCGATTTCCTCATCCTTCGCACGGACATCCAACACTTCATTATATCCGAAAAAAGGACACCGACGATTGCCAGCAGACTAAACAGTCTTACGATAAACTCTTTCATCCTACTGCGCCTCCGTCTCTTCTGGTCTTAAAAGCCATTCCCAGTGCCTTTTTGCATCCGTCAATAATCGCATTCGAAGAACAGGTTGCTCTGGATACCGTATCAATTTCTTCTGGCATTCCTTTGGTAATAATCTGGGAAACGACACCTTTTTTGCTTGAAGTTCCATTTGCCGCCTTCTTGATATAGCTGTCATTCGCTACATCCCCATCTCCTGACACGTCAGTAATGGATACAATTTTGTCATTTCGTATTGTCACCTTCATAGAAAGCTGATACTCTGTAAAATCTTCATCCTCATCCGGCTTACATGGTACACTCACCTCATAAGTTCCATCGATGTATTTTGTCTTCACTTCTTCCTCTTGATCTGACTTCTTTTTTCTCAAGCTGTGCAACTGCAAGGTTCAGATTCTCTACCGCTTTGTCAACAGCCTGCTGTTCCACTGTTTCATTCGCAGCTGTTTCCAACAGCTCTTTTGCATCATTCAGTCGGAGACTCAGAACCGCCCAGCTACTCTGCGTATACTCCTCCATCACAAGTGCTTCTGCTGACTTGACCGCATTTTCCAGTTCCGTTGTATCTGCTTTCTCTTCAATGGATTCTCCATTCGTTACTTTCTCCGCCTGTTTCAAAGCATTCTTTATTGCTCCGAGAAGTCCCTTAGAACTGTAAGTTGCACCAGATACAGTATCTACATCTGTATTCTGATTTTTTAAGCACATTTTTCACTACATCCATTGCGCGGTTGAAAAATGCTTCATCATCTGATGTCTCTGTGACTAAAATTGCTTTTGATCGTATGCTCCTGGATCACCACAGCTACCGATACATCTCCACTGTATCCTTCCGCTGTTCCATAATAGATTCCTTCTTTGTATGGAACTGTTCCGGTTGTGGATGTACTCTGATTCTGACTGGAAGAACTGTTCGAGCCATTCGTTTCAGATGAATCGAAGTTGCTCCATTTCCACTCACTGCCGCCTGACTTAATGCATCTCTTACTGCCTGGATGATTCCAACCGAACTGTACGTTGCTCCAGACACGGTATCTACATTGGTGCTCTGACTGCTGATGATCGCATTGATCAGTGCAGAGGCTTTGGAAATGTATTCGCTTCCATCTTGATTCTCCATAATCTGGATGTCTGTGATCTTTCCGCCACTGATCTCAACCTTTACTTTCAGTGTTCCACCAAATCCAGTCCCTGTTCCGTAATAAGTTCCGTCCTTATATGCTGCCGGGTCTTCCACTGTTGCGACAGAAGTAGAACTTCCTGCTGCCGCGCCGCCACCAGACTGTGACTGTCCTGTTGTTCCGCTGTCTTTTTCTCCTGTCAGTGCATTCTTCACTGCACTGATGATTCCCCGTGAACTATAGGTTGCCCCTGAAACAGTATCGACTTCAATGTCTGTCCTTCAATGATCTTATCGATCACCGCCTGTGCACGTTTGAAAATGCTGCATCGTCAGATGAACTCAAAATATCAATTGCTGTGATCTGCCTGTCTTTGATCTGCACAGCAACTGTAATATCTCCTGCGTAACCTGTTCCGGTTCCCTTATAAACACCATCCGTCAGATCAAAAAAAGAACCTTTTACCGCCTGCTCCTGCTCTTCTGACTTTGTAGTCTCTTCTTTTTACAGAATTCGTTTGCTCCTGCGCCGCATAAACCGGTGGCTGATATCCACTCAGGGTGCCTGCTGCACAGGATGCCACAACTGCTACCGAAAGTACCGGTGCAAATGGTTTCAGCTTCTTTCCCGTTTCTTTTAAATCCATTTTTCCTCCAAAATCTACTCTGTCTTACACTTTTCTATCGGATGATCTCAACTGTTCTCTCCGTTGAAAATCATTTTCCAGCCCTTCTGTTACATATAGCGTTCCATCATCACTCATAAGGATTGCATCAAACTCATCTTTATGTTCTCTCCAGAAATCTGCCGCTTTCTCTTCTCCCATAATAAAAGTGAAGTAGAAAGTCCATCTGCCAGTGTTCCGTCCGTACTTACAATTGTTACAGAGACAAGTCCGCTTTCTGCCGGGTATCCGGTCTTTGGGTCAATGATGTGATGATACGTCACACCATCCTGTTCAAAATACCGTTCGTATCCCCCCTGAAGTGATAACAGCCTTATCCTGAACACTCAGAATTCCCAGATAATCTTCTGTGTCATCCGGGCTCTGCACTGCAATCTTCCATTTCGTTCCATCTGTCTTTGTTCGAGTGCCTGCACATTTCCGCCAAGATTCACTAATCCACTTGTGATTCCATTGTCTTTGTAAATGTCCATAATTCTGGATGAGGTATATCCTTTTTGCAATTCCTCCCAGATCGATTTTCATTCCTTCTACACCAAAAAGATATCTTTCTTGTTTCTTTGTCATAAGAAATATTTCCCCGCATCAGTGAGTGGAAGAAGTTGATCCAATGTCTCCTGTGACGGAACCTGGAAGTTCTGTGTTGGAAATCCCCATGCTTCCATCACCGGATAAATCGCAATATCAAACGCCCCATCTGTCTTCTGATAAAGTTCCAATGCGCGTTCCGTCAAATAGCCTGCATCTTCGGAAAGCTCTGCACTTCCATCTGCGTTCAGTTTTGCGATCTCGCTGTCTGCATTTCCTGTCGATAAAAGTGCATCAGACGCTCAATCTCTGCCTGTGCTGCATCAACGGCTGCTTCTGCATTTTTCTCCATATGCAGTCACTGTCATATAGGTATCCATTGCAAAAACATCTCTGGATGCTTCTTGAATATCCTCCGACTGATTCTGTGCACTTTCTGACGATGTTTCGGATTTATCTGCTGTCTTACTGTCTGTCTTCTGTCCGCATCCGACCAACAGAGCCGATGCATAAAGACTGACTGCAAGTAAACATTTTATATTTTTAATTTCATGTAATCGCCCCTGGTTATACTTTTCTAACTCGTGTTAGTTAAACTAACTCCGTAAGTATACAGGATGTCTATTATCCAGTCAATTGGATTTTTATTATTTGAGAACTTTTCTCATTTATCTGTTTTAAACTTATATTTTTTCTCATGAACAAAGAATGTGCCTCGGCACATTCTTGCGCCTGCGGCGTTGCTAAGCGCCAGTGGCGCTTGTTTAGAGGACCGAAGTGGAAACGTAGACCGCTTGCGACACCTACCTTGTACGCCGCAGTGCGCATCCTGAGCGGAGCGTTTTTTATATATTAGGAAAGGACTTTCCTAATATATAAAAAAGAGAGACGAAAATTTCATCTCTCTTTTCCTTCGCTTTATATTCTTTTTTTTTACTTCCTCGAGAAAATATGTTTCACAAATACATAGATCATAATCACCACTGCCATCAGATATCCGAACGCACCAAGCGCCGGAATCCCCATAAACTTCGGTGTCATATCCGTGGTACAGATAATACTTGAACTGATCAGAAGTGCCATGACCCACAGACCCATAACAATATTTCTTACCAAGCGTCTCAAAAGAAATGCAAGATCTTTTTTGACACACGCAGATCCAGGTTTACTTTTGACTGCCCTTTTCATGAATTCATCCATTAAGTCCGTTGTCATGGATGGAAGGTCAATCATCTTCCGCACAGATTTCAAAAGGCTTCTTCCTGTGTTCTTCAATTCCTTCTTAAAGTTAAAATTGTGAAGAAAAAATCCGCAGCAAGTCTTGCTCTGGCAATCTCCACCATATTGATATCCGGTGCGATATTGGCAAGTACACCTTCCATATGCGTAAGTCCTCTGGCAAGCATCGTCAGTCCATGTGGCATCATGATCTTATTTTCTTTCATGACTTCCATCAGATCCGTCATGACCTCTGCCACATTAATCTTGCCCATATCGGTACTTCCGTATTTCAAAGCAATCCTTCAATGTCTTCGTAAAAGTTTTTTCTCTGCTCCGGTCGTTCTTTGAATTCGCCCAGTCCAAGAACCGCCTTTAGGATCAGACCAACATCATTCAGTGCAACACCTTCGATCGCAAGCGTGATCATCTCACGGTCATGCTCTGTCAGTCGTCCCATCATACCCATATCAATCCAGACAATCTTTCCATCACGGATCTTTACATTTCCGGAATGCGGATCAGCGTGGAAGAACCCATCATCCATTACTTGCTTAATATAGTTATCTACCAGTTTGCTTCCAATTTCTTTCAGGTCATAGCCATCTTCGAGCAGCTTATCCTTCTCATCAATACCGCAACCATCAATATATTCCATCACCAGCACATGAACGGTCGTATACTGCTGATACAGAACCGGTGTCTGAACAAAATTGACATCTTTATTTCTTCTGGCAAATTCTTCGATATTCGATGCTTCGGTCAGGAAATTCATCTCATCTCTTGTCACTGACCAGAGTTCGTCAAGCACAAGATCAAAATCAGCCATTCCTTTCAGACTAATCGGCGGCATCAGCTTGATTGCTTTACGGATAAACTCAATGTCCCGCCATCATCTCATAAATGCCTTTTCTCTGGATCTTAACGACAACCTCTTCTCCTGACTTTAAGACTGCTCTATGTACCTGCGCAATTGATGCAGAACCGATTGGCGTCTCTTCGATTGATGAAAAAAACTTTCTTCCAGGAGCGTCCGTAAGACTCGTCGATTACAGACACTGCCTCCTCGAAAGGCATCGGTCTTGCATCCGTGCATAATTCCATCAATTCATCACAATATGCCTTCGGAAGAATGTCGAATGAAGTGCCATGATCTGTCCGATCTTCACAAAGTCGGACCAAGATCCTCCATAATCAAACGAAGTTTTTTCGGACTGATGCCATGTGTGATGTTATGTTTTCGAAGTACAGAAATAATCTCTAAATCTTGAATTATTCGTTCCTCTTTTCTTTCTCACTCATATCTGTATTCTCCCGCTGTCTCAGTGACACATTTCTCTTTTTTCCTGTATTCCTTGCTGATAGTCCTAAAATAATAGTCACTCTTTTCTTTCTTGAGAAAGCAGAAAAGCCGCTTTTCGGCAGCTTCTCTGATATTTTACTCTTCTTTTGTATCTTCCTCAACTACTTCTGCATCTTCCACTGTATCTTCTGCATCTACCTCTTCTGCTTCCGAATCTACAGTTGACTCTTTCGCCTTTGATCTGAGCCTTCAGTGCTTCTAACTGCTCGGTGTCATCTTGTCGAGAAGTTCGCTCAACTCTTCCGGTGTAGTGACTTTGACTTTCACATTCACATTGTTCTTTACTGTCTGCTTCAGATTATGCTTGAGTTCCTCATTCAGAACCTTGCCCTGCTCCACTGTAAGTTCGCCTTTTTTTACCATATCATCAAGAACGTCCTTTGACTTCTCTGCAGTTGTAGCAACCGCTCCGATTCCAGCCAGTATTACCTTCTTTAAATTGTCTGTTAATTTTTCCATAATGCCTGTCTCCTTCCGTAATTGTTCTGTCTCGCATCACCTGTGGAGATGAGAGTCATCACATATATGATATTTAGATTCTACAACTTTCTCATCATTTCGTATTCTAGTATTCTGGCAAACAGAATTATGTTAAACACAACATCTTATCACGGAGCAGGCGCTATTGAAGAGATTGCTACAGAAGCAAAAAGCACACGCATTTAAGAAAGCTTTTGTTTGTTCTGATCCTGATCTTATCAAATTTAATGTTACATCTAAGGTTACAGACATCTTGACAAGAACGATTTAGCTTACGAAATTTATTCAGATATTAAAGCTAATCCTACTATTCAAAATGTTCAGCACGGTGTTCAGGCTTTCAAAGATTCTGGAGCTGATTACATAATCGCAATCGGTGGTGGTTCTTCAATGGATACAGCTAAAGCTATTGGAATCATTATTGCAAATCCTGAATTTGAAGACGTTCGTAGTCTTGAAGGTGTTGCACCTACTAACAAAACCTTGCGTTCCTATTATCGCTGTACCAACAACAGCCGGAACTGCTGCAGAAGTTACTATTAACTACGTTATTACAGATGTTGAAAAGAACCGTAAATTCGTTTGTGTTGATCCACACGATATGCCAATTATTGCAATTGTTGACCCGGATATGATGTCATCAATGCCTAAAGGACTTACCGCTTCAACAGGTATGGATGCTCTCACTCACGCAATTGAAGGTTACACAACAAAGGCTGCTTGGGAAATGACAGATATGTTCCATCTTAAAGCTATCGAAATTATTGGCAAATCACTTCGTGGTGCTGTTGAAAATACTGAAAAAAGAAGGCCGTGAAGGCATGGCTCTGGGCCAATATATTGCAGGTATGGGCTTCTCCAACGTAGGTCTTGGTATTGCCCACTCCATGGCTCATACACTTGGTGCCGTTTATGATACACCACATGGTGTTGCCTGTGCTATGATGCTTCCAAGATTTTACAGCAATCCACGTTCTTTGAAGACGTCTCTTAGTTCAGGGCATGGATTGGAGAGGAACCTAGCCACCGTCATGTAGCTTTGCTGAGAACCCATTGGATGAAAATCATGTAAATACATTTCTAACTGAAAGCG
>VOFH01001082.1_pt1 | contig 16000 bp, 21 predicted proteins | sample 5384091 | NCBI WGS metagenome assembly VOFH01 (sample SAMN12384727, study PRJNA508395) | human gut metagenome | isolation source: healthy gut G | host: Homo sapiens
GCCATTGAGCAGCCCCTCATCGAGTAGCGCCCGCTTGCGCGGGCGTTTTCGCCCGGCGGTTTCAACTGACCCGGCCTCTCTGAAAAACGCCGAACCCAAACGGCGCGGGCGCCTTCTCGTCGACCTTATTCCTTCATCGCTCCTGCCGCTGTGGTTTCAGCCCGCGGGATCCTCCGACTGCGCAGGCGCGCCCGACGCCAACCACGACGCGCGAGCCGTTGAGCTTCGCGATGGCGCCGCGCATGTCCCTCCATGCAGCGGACGGCGAGTTCCATGGAGAAGTCCTGCCTGACGACCAGTTCTGCATCGTCGACGTCTCGAAGGTCGTCGGCAACGGATAGGCCGGCACGAGCCATCCTGCGCATGCGCGGTGATCGAAGTCGTAAAAGCGTCCAGGCAACGTCCGCGTCCTTCTTCAGGCGCCAGCACACGATGGGGACCTCGCCCGCATCCTCGATGATGTCGAACAGCCCCATGGACTCGATCCGCGCGCCATGAAGCGACGTGCTGATGGACCACACGTTCTCGCAGCGGAAGTCCCACTTCAGGCGCGGCTCGACGAAAGGAGCAACCATGCCGCCCGACGCCGCGTCGACGTGAATGCGCACCGGCATGGCGGGATGGGATTCGTTGGCGCCCGACCAGCGCGTCAAGCGCCGCCACGTCGTCGTACTTGCCCGTGTACGTGATGCCGAGGATCGCCGTGATCCCGATGGTGTTGTCGTCGACCTAGTCCATCACGGCGTCCATGTTGAGGGGAGAGATGCTCCTCGTCAAGCGGAACCGTGCGCATCTCGACGTCCCAGTACCGCAGAACTTCTCCCAGCAGACCTGGTACCCCGAGGAGATGACGAGGTTGGGGCGCTGCTCGAGTAAACGTCGATGCCCGCGGCGCGCGAGCTTCTTCCAGCGGAAGAGCATGGCCAACCCTCCGAGCATGCACGCCTCCGGCGAGCCGACCGTCGAGGTGCCCATGGGCTCTTCGCGCGGGTCGGCGTGCCAGAGGTTTCCGATCATGGCGACGCAGCGGTTCTCAAGATCGGCCGTCATCGGGTACTCGTCTTTGTCGATGGCGTTCTTCTGCAAGTTCTCCGCCATCAGCTTGGCGGCCGTCGGCTCCATGTAAGTCTGGCAAAACGTCGCGGCGTTTGCGTCGCGTTCCCCTCGATGGACAGATACTCCCTGATCATCTCGTAGGCGATGGGCGGCTCGACGGGCTTGTCGGCCAGCTCGAGCGAGGGCATGACCGCGTCTTTCGCCTCCGGTCCGAAGATGGGAGTCAGATAGCGGTCACCGCCGCCTTCCTCTTAGAACAACTCGTTTTCCTTCATCATGAACTTCCTTTCCTGCTGATCGGTTGACCGGATCTCTCCGGGTTTCGGCTTTAATCGCGAGCTTCTCCCTCGCTCGGCAGCGGCGGCTTACGCCGCAGCGCGTAAACGGCGAACGGAATGACGACCGACACGACGAAGCTCGCCGCGAGGGTTATCTCGTACATCACGTTGGCGCCGGGCGGAAAGCTCCGAGGACGGGAAGAAGGAGACCACCAGCGTGGCGACGGTGACGAGCAAGCCCACGACGGCGACGATCGCCTTGACGGGCACCCCGCCGGGATCTGGAACGAGCGCGAAAGCTCGCGCTTCCTGAAGACCAGGTCGAGGTAGCCGAGGAAGAACAGCACGTATCCCACCAGGTAGATGACCACGGTCAGACCGATGGCCGTCCGTCATACGCCACCGAGGAGCTCGACCCGCCCGAAAGGCCATCGAGCCGCAAAGGACCGCATCCAAAACGTCACGAGCACCGCCTGCACCACGACGGTCTTCACCGACACGCCGTGCTTGTTCGTGCGGGCGAACGACGCCGGGATGACGCCCTCCCTCGCCGTCTCGAGCAACGCGCGGACGGGCCCACGATCCATGCGGAGATCTCCGCGAGCACGCCGAGCACGGGAGGACGGCCACCACGTACACCAACCAGCCCATGCCGAAGTGGGCGTCGAAGATGACGCGGAACGCCTCGATGACGCCGTAGCTCATGTCGCCGTCGAGCGTCGAGGCGGGAAGGGCCGTCGCCACCGCCATACCGCCCACCGCGTCGAACAGGATGGCCATCGCGCACAGCACGATCATCGCGAGCGGATAGTCGCGCTTGGGGTTGCGCAGCTCGTTGACGTGGGGAGGCGCTCGCCTCGACGCCCATGTACGCCAGGACGAACGAGGCGAAGATGACCAGCGTGTCGACCTTGGTGAAGTCGGGCACGATATTCGACGGATCTAACGCGAGCGCGGAGACGCCCCGGTTGCGAAGTAGGCGATCAAGCCGACCATGAGCATCAAAACGGGCACGACGATGCCGCCGACGAAACCGATCTTCGAGATGCGCGCCGTGAGCGGGTTCCGCCGAGTTGCGTGAGCGTCAGCAGCCACACGATGGCCGCCACGCCGAAGAACATCACCAGCGGGTTGTCGTAGAGCGCCCCATCCGACCACGTAGAAAGCGCCGCCAGCACGAAAAAACGACATGGTGACGAACCCCACGGCGATCTGGAACCATTGGTAGAACAGGGCGGCGAAGCCCCACCTGCGCCCGAGCGTGTTGCCGACCCATGCGTAAATGCCGCCCGACTGTCATCCGTCGACGGTGGCCATCTCCACCGCGCACATGGCCACGGGCAAGAACCACAGCACGCCGCCCGACCAGGAAGAACACCAGGTTCATCCCCGACGATGCGAACGTGGGGTACTCGTAGACCGCCATGACCATCACGACGATCATCGTCAGCCCCTCTTCCGCGAGACGGCGCATCACATCGAGCACCTCGCCGACCATCTGCGGGTCGAGCGCGCTCGTCGGCTCATCAAACAGCAGTACCTCCGGCTGCATGGCCAGCGCACGCGCAATGGCAACGCGCTGCTTTTGTCCGCCGGACAGCTGCGACGGCCGGGCATTGATATACGGCGCCATGCCGACCTTCGTCAGGTATTCCATGGCGATCTCCTCTGCCTCCTTGCGGCTGCGCCTGAGCGCGGAAACCTGACCGGCGATGCAGTTGTTGAGCGCCGACATGTTGTTGGGCGTGATGGATCCCGTGGCCGCCACGATGGTCTTCGCGTACATGACCACCTCCATGACGCCGACCGCCGCCAGCATCGAGGTGTCTTTGTACAGCAAGATGAACTCGCTGGTCATCGTGGGGATGACGCGGCGAACCGTCTGCGGGATGATGACGTAGAACATTGTCTGGGCGCCGTTCATGCCCAAGCTGCGCGACGCCTCGAACTGCCCCTTGGAGATGGACTGGATGCCCGCGCGGAAAATCTCGCACAGATACGCGCCCGAGTTCATGAACAGCACGATGACGCCGAGCGGGAACGACGGGATCTGCACGCCCGCCAACGGCAAGCCGAAAACGCGATGTAGAGCTGCAGGAACAGCGGCGTTCCGCGCACCACGTTGACGTAGGCGGTGGCTATGCCGCGAAGCACCGGAAGCGCGACATGCGCATGAGGGCGAGCGCAAGGCCGACGGGAATAGCCAGCGGAAACGCGCACGCCACGATGGCGAGCGCCTGCAGGAAGCCCCAGAACACCACCGCAAGCTCGTCACCAGGATCGTGGGATCCAAAAACAGCTTGAGGAACTTGTTGGAGTTCCACGCCTGGACCCAAGGCTGCTCGTGCAGGTATTGCGAGAACTGCTTGAACGGATCGATGCTCTCGACGGCGATGGCGGGAACGTCCGCTATCTCGCGAACCTCGCCGTCCGCCAGCGTGTAGGAGCCCGTGATCTGCATGTCACCGCCCGACGCGGGGAACTTCACGCCGTAGATCTCGACGCGGATGTACCCGCCCGCCTCAGCAGGCTCGGAAAAGACCGCCTTGAACGAGTCGCCCTCCGAGGAGAAGTCGGCGGTCACGGGGTTGCGCGTCATGAGATCGGCGCCCGGTGAGCACGGTCACGCGCGCGTTGTCGGTCGAGAACTCGGTGCCCGAAGGTAGCGCGAGGGTGATCCCCGCCACCTGCTCGTCGGCGCCCGAACGGCCCTCCCACGTGATGCGCGTCTCGGTTCCGCCCAAAACGTCGTTGCCGGCTTCGGCGTTAGGACGCGCGGAGCACTTCTCGGTGTCGAGCGCGAACGCAGTCGCGGGAGCAACCAGAACGCACGCGAGCGTCATCGCAAGCACGGCGACAAGCGCGACGGAAACAGCGCGCAAGCCGATGCCGCGCTCTTGCAAATTGTTCAGCATGATTCTCATTTCTCGTCAAGGCGATCAACTGCCCAAGCGCTCACGTCGAACGCGTGCAACCGATGAGGCAGCGGGCGCAGCACGTACGCTGCCTCATCGGTTCGACGCCGGGCCCATCGGGAAGCGCCCCTGGGTCATCGCGTGGACAGACTATCCCTCGCACAATACCGCGTACGGCCCCTTCGGGTAGAACCGTCGCGGCAAACGACCGATAAAATACAGAAACACCCCCTTGGCGAAGCATCGCCAAGGGGGCTAAAGGCGCGCTTTCGGAAACTAGCCGAGGAAGCGAGCGGTCAGATCGTCGATGGTGCCGTTGTCCTGCAGCGTCTTGATGGCGTCGTTGATCGCCTTCAGAAGCTCGGGGTTGTCCTTCGGCACGGCGACGGCGTACTCCTCGCCGGTGGCGACCTTCTTCACCATCTCGGCATCGGTGTAGGCCGAGGAGAGCATCTGCTCGACGACCGCGAGGTCCATGCACACGGCGTTGGCCTGGGCGGCCTGCATGGCGGCGAACGCGTCAGTCGCGTTTCCGTAGGGCTGAACCTTGGCGTTGGGATAGTTCTCCTGAGCGAAGGTCTCGCCGGTGGAGCCGCTCTGGACCGCGATGATCATGCCCTCGGCGTTAAGCGTATCGTCGACGTTATCGGCCGTGACCGCGCCGCCCTTCATGACGGCAACGCCCTGGTCGGCGATGTAGTACGGATCAGAGAAGTCGACCGACTCGGCGCGCTCCGGATCGATGGTGATGCCGGAGATGCCCACGTCGACCTGGCCGCCGGCCTGAACAGCCGGAACGATGCCGTCGAACTGGATCGTGGTGAACTCGCACTCAACGCCCAGCGCCTGGGCGATGGCGCGGGCAAGCTCGATGTCGAAGCCGACGTACTCGTCGCCCTCGAGGTTCTCGAACGGCGGGAAGTCAGGCGACGTGGCAACCGTCAGCTTGCCCTCCTTCACCAGCGTCAGGCCGGCATCGGCATCTGCAGAGCCCGAGGCGCTCGAGCTCGAGGCGGCATCGTTCGACGAGCAGCCGAACATGCCGAGAGCGGCGACCAGCATACCGCATGCTGCGACGACGCCCCATTTCTTCATCTTCATTCTTTCCCCTTTCCCTGTGCCAATCACTTCAACACACTAAAGTGACACGCGTAAACTATAGAGCGACGCGGCGGCTATGGCAAACGGCAGTTGCGGCTTCGGCTCCGTTTGGCGAACGACCGGCGCGTTTTCGACTCGATCTGCATTCGAGTATAACGAGGGCAACCCCCTCCGCCGCAAGCGGCTCGGGCGTTGCCCCTCCGTTACATCCGATTTCAAGACGCGACGCCCCGAACGACGCCCGGCCCCTCCCCGAAGCCGTCCTACTCGAAATGCTCCGCCGCCGTCTTCAGCTGATCGACGATGTCGATTTTCTGGGGGCACATGCTCTCGCACATCCGCAGCCGATGCACGTCGACGCGCCCCTCGGCCGCCTGCCACGAGTAGAGCCCCTTGACGAACTCGTGATCGCTCGTCATGGCCTCGAGGTTCAAAAGGCTCATGATCTCGGGGATCTTCACGCCCTGCGGGCAATCCTTCACGCAATACCGGCAGTTGGTGCACGCAACCACCTGCATCTCGCGCATGACGACGACCGCGCGGTCGAGCGCGGCGCGCTCCGCCTTGCTCAAAGGCTCGCGGCGAGCGTAGGCGGCCGTGTTCTCGGTCATCTGCTCGAGCGTGGATGCGCCCGAGAGCATCGCGATGACGCCGGGGAGATCCCAGCAGAACCGATACGCCCACTCCACCTGCGACAAATCGGGGTTCGCCTCCCGCAAAACCTCGAGCGCCGCTTCGGGAAGATCGCACAAGCGCCCTCCGCGGGCGGGCTCCATGATGATGACGGGCTTCTCGTGCTTGGCGGCCACCTCCATGAGACGGCGCGACTCGGTCACAGGGTCGTCCCAGTCGAGGTAGTTCACCTGAAGTTGGACGAAATCCATCTCGGATGCTCCTCGAGCAGCGCGTCGAGAACATCGGCGCTGTCGTGGAGGAAAAGCCCAGATAGCGAATCTTCCCCTCGGCCTTCTTCCGGGCGAAGTAGTCCCACAGCCCGAATTCGTCGAACTTGGCGGTGCGCTTGCCCGCGAGGTTGTGGAGCAGGTAGTAGTCGACGTAATCGACGCCGAGCCGCTCGAGCGACACGTCCAAGCAGGCGCGCGCCGCCTCGGCGTTCGGCTGCGCCCACGCAAGGCACTTCGTCGCGATCGTGAACGACTCGCGCGGGTAACGGTCGACGAGGGCCTCCTTCAACGCGACCTCGGACATGCCCTCGTGGTAAACGTACGCCGTGTCGAAATACGTGTTGCCCGACTCCATGAAGACGTCGACCATCTTCTTCAACTGCTCGACGTCGATGGACTTCGGGTCGCCAGGGTCGAGCAGCGGCAGGCGCATGCATCCGAAACCCAGCTTCGATTCGGGGGTAATACCTGATCCCATGAAGATTCCTCTCTTTCGTTCATGCCATCGGGCAATCATAAAGCCTGAAGCGGACTTCAGGTCAAACAAAAGAACGCGACGAGCGATTCTTAGGCGCGGCGGGCGAAGCGGCAAACGCCGCGGCGCGCGCCCTGGCAAAAACGTCGGACGCGACGGGCAACCCGGCGCGGATCCGCTAGGAGAAAAAGCCCGGCTGCCCCATCAGAGGCGCGATGCTCGGCCCGTCGGGAGGCTGCCCGCCGGGCCACTCGAGCTCTTCCTTCAAGTCGAGCATCTTCCGCGCGGCTCACCGCACCCGCCATCGGCTTCTCCTTCGTGCCCGAGTCAAAGTGGGCCGCGGCGAGAACCTGCATGCGGTTCTCCACGTCCTCGATGATGCGCGAGCACTCCTTCAGCTCCGCGTCGGAATCGACGCCGACGATGCAACGGACCGCCTTGTACTTCAGGTCGTGCTCGAGGCTCGCCCAGAAGTCCATCGCGATGGTGCGAATCTGAATCTCGACGGGGATCTCCTCTTTCGAGTCGAGGAAGTAGACGGGGATCTTCACGATGAGGTGAAGGCTTCGATACCCGTTGGGCTTGGGGTTGGCGATGTAGTCCTTCACGGTGATGACGGTGAGGATCGTCTTGATGCTCGAGGTAGTCGAGGATGTCGTAGGAGTCCTGCACGTAGGACACGATGACGCGAAGGCGGCGATGTCCATGATGTTGGCTTCCATCGACTCGAGCGTGACCGACTTCCCGTAGCGCTCGAGTTTCTCGAAGATCGACGGGATGGACTTCATGCGCGACTCGATGTGGTGGATGGGATTGCGGCGCTGGCGCAGCTTGAGGTCTTGGTCGAGCGTCTCGAGACGCACCTCCATCTGGCGCATCGCCGCATGATACTTCTGCAGGATGTCCTGAGCGGCGTACTCGAGCACGGCGAGCGCGTCGATGTCGTTTTCGGTGAGCAGCCTGCTTTGGGTCAGCTTGCGCGAGCGCTGCTGGGCGACGTCGTCTTGGCCCTTGCGGTACGCGCTCGCCGAGCTTGAGCGAATCTCGTCGAGGGGACCTGCGCTAGCCACGGCGCGCCTCCTGACCCTCCGCGTCCATGCGCTGCTCGAGCTCGGCGAGCTCGGACGGCGTCATGCCTCCGACCTTCTCCATCCCCTTCGCCGCGTCCCACAGCTCCTCGAGCTCCTCCGCGCTCAGATCCTCGATGCGCGCACCGCGGCCCCAGGCCGCGCCCTCCATGAACGCCCACCTGCGACGGAACTTCGCGCACGTGCCGCGCAACGCGCTCCGCGTCGACGCCCATCTTGCGCGCCACGTTGACGAGCGAGAACAGCACGTCGCCGAACTCCATCTCCACGGCGGACACGAGCTTCGCCGCGCTCTCGTCGACGTCGTCTTGCTTGAGCACGCGCCCGTCGGCCGTTTTCGGCGCGGCGGCGTACGCCTGCATCAGCTCGTCGACCTCCTCGCGTACCTTCGCCCACACCGCGTCGACGTCCTCCCACTCGAACCCGGCGGCCGCGGCCTTGCGAGATATCTTCTGCGCCTGCTTGAACGCCGGGAAGCTGTTGGGCACGCCGTCGAGCAGCCCTTCGGGGCTTGCGCGCCCGACGCTGCGCGCGCGCGTCGGCGGCTTCCTTCTCGGCGAGCTTGACCTGCTCCCACAGCCCGAGGACCTCGTTGGCGTTTTCCGCGGACGCCTCGCCGAACACATGGGGATGCCGCCTGATCATCTTCGCGTTGATGTCGCGGCACACGTCGTCGATGTCGAACTCTCCCGCGTCCGCCGCTATCCGGCTTTGCAGCACCACCTGCAGAAGAACGTCGCCGAGCTCTTCGCGCACATGCGCGACGTCGTTCGCCTCGATGGCGTCGACCGCCTCGTAGGCCTCCTCGATCATGTTCTGGGCTATGGATTGATGCGTCTGCTCTCGATCCCACGGGCAACCGTCGGGGGCGCGCAGCGCCTCGATGGTCGCGACGAACTCCTCGAAATCGGGATGGCGCATCGCCGTGACTTCGGCCACGTGCTTTTTCCGTCATGTAAACGCCTTTCAGCTCCTCGCCGCGCAGCCGAGACGCCGCCTTTCGGCAGCGCGCGGCAAGATGACGCGCGGGTCGACCTCATGTGAACCCCTCGATTATACAACGCCGCCCCGAGCGCCCGCGGAGCCGAGACGAAGGAGCCGAGCCGAACCCAGATAACCCACATGCGTCGGGAAGGCGCAGATCGCAGGCCGCTCGCCGCGACGGACGGGGCTGGCGAGGCTGGGCGGGCGACGGGAGCGGCGGACGCGTCATTTGCGCAGGGTTCGTGCAGAAGCCCGCGTTTGACGAGGGAACTTGACGAGCCGGAAGAAAAACACGTGCATTCACCGTCCCGTTCGAGTACTATCTTTGCTGTTTGTTTTCACGGACGCACATGACCTGCAGTTTCACCTAACCGAGCGTCCCAACGTATCGCAACGGGAAGAGCGCAGGCTCGTCCCCTATTCAGAGAGTGAGAATCACATGGCCGCACCTATCATGACTCCCGAGCAGCGCGCCGCCGCGCTGGAGAAGGCCCGCATCGTCCGCGCTCAGCGCCCGACATCACCAAGAAGATGTCGATGGGCATCATGACCCCCGAGGAGGTCCTCGCGAAGATCGACGATCCGGTCGTCGGACGCATGAAGGTGAAGGCTTTCGTGAGCGCGCTTCCCGGCTACGGCAAGGTGAAGACCGAGAAGCTCATGGAGGAGCTGGGCATTCCCGCCGACCGTCGTCTGCAGGGTCTGGGCTCCAACCAGATGAAGAGCCTGCTCGAGGCGATCGCCCTAACCCGCCGGAAACACCCTGAAGCGCGCGCCGACGGTGCGCGCTTTTTATTTTCACGAGAAGAGAAGCCGCCGCGCGCCGATCGCGCGAGATGCGCGCGGCCGCGACCGCCCGCACCCGGCCCGCGCCCAGACCGTCGCCCCGGCCCCCCCGCCAGCGCGTCGCGACCAGCCCCGCCACGACCCCGAAAGCAGGAGACGCCATGCCCCTCATCCACGTCAGCTCCCTCGACGACGCACGGCTCGACCCCCTACGCACGCCTCACCGAAGCGCAGCTGCGCAGCAAGCTCGAGCCTGCGAACGCCCTTTTCATCGCCGAGTCGGGCAAGGTGATCGAGCGCGCGTTCGCAGGAGGCATGGAGCCGATGTCGCTGCTCATGGAGGAGAAGTGGGTCGAGTCCATGACGCCGCTCATCGAGCAGATGGAGCGAGCGCACCCCGACCTCGCCGTGCTCGTGGCCCCGCGCGAGGAGCTGGCGCGCCTCACGGGTTCGAGCTGACGCGCGGCGCCCTCGGAGCGTTCCGCCGCCCCGCCCTGCCCTCGGTCGAGGAGATCGTGCGCGACGCGCGGCTCATCGCCGTGCTCGAGAACATCACCAACCACACCAACGTCGGCGCGATCTTCCGCTCCGCCGCCGCCATGGGCGTCGACGCCGTCTTGGTGACGCCGACCTGCTACGACCCGCTGTACCGCCGCGCCGTGCGCGTGTCGATGGGGACGGTGTTCCAGGTTCCGTGGACGCGCATCGGCGCGGAGGAGGCGTCAGACGAAACGCAGACGAGCGGCCACGCCAAAGGACGTCCGGGGCATCCCGCCATCACCTGGGCGGAAACGGGCGTCCCGCTGCTGCGCGAGCTCGGCTTCACCACCGCCGCCATGGCCTTGTCCGACGATTCGGTGTCGCTTGACGACCCCGCGCTCGAGCGCGCGGACAAGCTCGCGCTCGTGTTCGGGACGGAAGGCGACGGGCTCGACCCCGCGACCATCGAGGCATGCGACTGCACGGTGCGCATCCCCATGGCGCACGGCGTGGACTCGCTCAACGTGGCCGCCGCAAGCGCCGTGGCGTTTTGGCAGTTCAGAGCCCTCGCAAGACACGCGTAGCCCGAAAGCCCGAGACGGACGCGGCATTCCGCGAAGCAGCCGGGCCCGACGCGCGGGAAACCCTGACGAGAGGGGCCTCCGAAAACGGCAGTCGCCGAGTTCGGAGGCCCCTCCCTGCATGGACGACGAATCGAGCTCGCCTACCCGTCGATGTGCCCGCGCGGGTCGAACAGGCCGTTGGGCATGACGCGCACCTCGCTCCAGCCCATCTGCTCGAGCGCGTCGGCCGTGCGCCACGGCGGCGTGTTGCCGTCGAAGCCCGCGCAGTAGTTCAGCGCCTCCACCAGCGTCACCGTATGACGCAGATCCGCCATGGTGTCCACATCGGGGATGGGCGGCAGGTAAATGGCGGGAAGCCCCAGCTCGCGCGCTTTCGCGATGTAGGCGGGAAGCACCGTCAGGCCCTCCTGGTTGTAGAACACCCCCGCATGGTCGAAGTCGGTCGCGCGCGTCCAGCCGATCACCGACACGCCCATCTCCTGGTCGGGCGCGAGCACGATGCCGCCCCGCTCGGCCCCGTCGAGCTTGTGCAGCGCCTCGAAGCCCGGCGACGACGTCGTTCACCGTGAGCGCCGGCATGTCCGCGCCCATCGACAAGATGCAGTCCGCGCCGCGATCCCACACCTGGGCGAACGCATGGTTGTAGTGCTCGTCGAAGCTCGCGCCCGCATCCGCGATCATCACCAGCTCGCGCGGCCACGTGCCCGCGTCGTCGAACAGCTTGCGCATGAGCTCGACGTTTTTCGCGGGCGTCGTGGAGATGACCAACTCGTAGACGTCGCGCACCTCCTCGCCCGTTGCGGGATCGACTTCGGGCGCGCGGCCTTCGAGCTTGCTCATGGCGGCGCAGATGATCTCCACCACGTCGAACAGCATGCAGTGGTACAGGGCCGAGGCCACCTCGGGTGCGAAAACACCGTCCTTGAGCGTGGTCAGGCGCGTCTTCACCAAACCCGCCGGCACCTTGCTGAACAGCAGCAGCGCGTTTTTGCGCTCTCACGTTAAGACCCCTCGGCTTCATACGACAATCCGCATTTGCCAATTCGCATGATAACGGCGCACGGCTTCGACGACCGCCGAAACTTGCATGCACGACTTTTTTCACAGCCCCTCGGCGGGTTTGCGAAACGGAAAGCCGAAGCGAAGCTTGAAGCCGTTCGCCATGCGCGTCGAAGGGACGGCGGAGGCAGCCCGAACGGCGGCGAGCACGGCCGATGTGGAGATGAAGCACATGAGGTCGACGGCGATGCCGTCCGCCCGTAAAGCAACGGACGCCGCCGCGGCGTCCGCGTTGAGACTCCGTGGATACCCGCCCGCACGCGTCCGCACGCACGCGCCGCATGCTAGGATCGTTAGATTGCCTAACGAAAGGAAGCCTTTTCGTGACGAAGCTCATCCCCCGCGATTACGCGGACATCAAAAACCGTCGGCATCCCGCGCGGTCTTCTACTACCGCTACGGGACCCTCTGGAAGACGTTTCTCGAAGACCTCGGGCGCATCGTCGTCGTCAGCGACGAAACCGACAAGGCCGTCGAGGAGGCGGGCGACGCCGCGTCGGTCGACGAGTGCTGCCTTGCGTCGAAGATCTACCTGGGGCACGTGGCGAGCCTCATCGGCCGCTGCGACGCCGTGTTCGTCCCCTGCTACGCCAGCAGCGACCACCGCGCCGGTTCTGCACCAAGTTCCAATCGGCACCCGACCTGGTGCGCAACACGTTCCGCGACGAGGGCGTGCGCGTGCTGCCCCTTCTTGTCGAGAACGTCCGCGACACGAAGAAGACGCGCATGGCGTTCATGGACATGGCGTTTCGCATGGGCGTCGCGCCGCACGACGCCGGCGCCGCCTGGAAGCACGCCGTGCAAGCGCAGGCGGATCGAGACGCCCGCAACGCGAACACCCAAGACGAGACGCTGCGCTTGCTCGACGAGTACCGCCGCGTCGTCGCCCAAGACGAGACGGGACGCGAGGAGCGTCCGCTCGCCATCCTGCTCGCCGCGCATCCCTACATCTCCCACGACCGTTTCCTATCGGGCTCCATCGTGCAATCCATCGAGGAGATGGGCGCCACGGTCGTCTACGCCGACGAAACCGATCACGCCAAAGCCTACAAGGCCAGCTTCGATTTCTCGGAGACGCCCTGGACCATCAACCGCGAGCTGATCGGCTCCATCCTCATGCTGCGCGACCGCGTCGACGGCATCGTGTTGGTCATCGCGCCTTCCCTGCGGCCCCGACTCCATGACCGACGACGCCATCATGCGCTGCATCCAGGGCACGCCGATTCTGAACCTGATGATCGACGCGCAAAGCGGCACCGCCGGCGTGGAGACGCGTATCGAGAGCTTCGTCGACATCCTGCGCTTCCAGCAGAAGGGAGGCTACATCCGTGGATAGGAACAGCGAGGGCAACAGGCTCATGAACGACATGCCCGGCGCGTCACCTCAGTGCGCTCGAGCATCGCCGTCAAGCTCGAGAAGAACCGCCCGCCGCGCCTTCTGCTGAAGAAGCCGCAAGCGCGTCAAACGCGACAGGCACCAAGCGCGTCAAAGTGGCGTTTTTCCGCTACTGCTACTACGACCCGGCGTTCAAGTTCTTCTGCGAGCAGGTTCTCAACGCCGAGTACCTCTGCGTTGCCCGAGGCGACCAAACGCACGACCGAGGCGGGGGTCCAGAACTCCAACGACTACGTGTGCACGCCGTTCAAGCACATCCTCGGCGACTTCATCGACGCGCTCGAGCTCGGCGCCAACGTGCTCGTGCAGTTCGGAGGGCCCCTGCAGGCTCGGTTACTACGGCGAGCTGCAGGAGTCCATCCTGCGTGACATGGGCTACGAGTTCGACATGCTGAACTTCTCCGCGGGCATCGAGGAGGGCGCCATCGGCTGGGCGAGGCAATGCCTTCGCCTGGTGAACCCCGACATCTCGATCCCCTACGCGGTCAAGCAGCTGCAGCCACCGCCAACATGGCGCTCAAGCTCGACGAAGCCCGCGACTTCTACCTGGCGAACGTCGGATTCGAGCGCGAGCGGGGCCGTTCGACCGCGCGTGGAACGCGTTCATGGACGAAATGCGCGGGGCGACCTGCGACAAGGAGATCAACGAGGCGTTCGCGCGCGGCATGGACCGCATGCGCGGCATCGCGCTCGACAAACCCGACGACCCCATCCGCATCGGCATCGTCGGCGAGATGTTTACGGCCATCGACGAGCGCAGCAACCTAGGGCTCGACCACAAGCTCACCGCCATGGGTGTGGAAGTGCACCGCATGCTGAACTTCACGAACCGCTACCTTCGCTACAACGAGCCGAACCTGCGGGTGGGGGCGAAAGACTACCTGACCTACGACATGGGGCCCCACCTCCACGCTCACCGTGGTGGCGCCAAACGCTACGCCGAGGGGCTTCGACGGCATCATCCACGCCAAATCCGCAGGCTGCACGCCCGAGATCGACTGCGTGCCCGTCCTGCAGAGCATCAGCGAGGACTTCCGCGTGCCCATTCTGTACCTCACCTACGACTCGCAGACCTCCGACACCGGCCTGGACACGCGCCTCGAGGCGTTCTACGACATGCTTCGCCATGAAGAAGAGAAGAAGAGAAGATGACGGAAATGATCAACTGCTATCTGGGAATCGACATCGGATCCATTTCCACCAAAGGCGTCATCATCGACGACGAAGCTGCGCCATCGTCGCGCGCTCGTATCTGTGGACCGAGGGCAACCCCGCGCACCGGCGCGAAGAACGTCATCGCCGAGCTTGGACAGATCGACACCGACAAGATGAAGATCGTCGGCGCCGGCACCACCGGCAGCGCGCGTCGACTCGTCGGCGCGATGATAGGCGCTTCACGGTCGATGAAGAACGAGATCACCGCGCATGCCGTGGGCACCACCCATCTGCACCCGAACGTGCGCACCATTCTGGAGATCGGCGGCCAGGATTCCAAGATCATCTGCGTGTCCGACGGCATCGCCGTGGACTACGCCATGAACACCTTGTGCGCCGCGGGCACCGGCTCGTTCCTCTCGAGCCAGGCGCATCGCCTCGGCGTCGAGGTCGAGGAGTTCGGCGATCGCCCTCACGTCGAAGAAACCCGGCCAACATCGCCGCGCGCTGCACCGTGTTCGCCGAGAGCGATCTCGTGCACAAGATCCAGGTGGGCTACGCGCGCGAGGACATCATCGCCGGCTTGTGCAACGCTGTGGCCTCGAACTACCTGAACAACGTGGGCAAGGCAAGAAGATCGCCGCGCCCGTGGTGTTCCAGGGCGGCGTTTCCAAGAACGCTGGGGTGGTGCACGCCTTCGAGGAGCAGCTGGGGATGCCCGTGGCGGTGGATCCCGACGGGCACCTCATGGGCGCTTTCGGCGTGGCGCTGCTTGCCGCCGACGCAGGCCCCGTGCGCAACGCGGAGGGCGGCCCGTTCGCCTCGGGCGCGTTCGACTTCGAAGCGGCGCTCGACTTCGACTTCGTCACGCGCGAGGTGGAGTGCGGCAAATGCGCCAACCACTGCGAGATCATCTGCGTCTACCGCGACAGGAAGATCGTCGACAGCTGGGGCAACCGCTGCGAGAAGGGCGCGGTGCGCGCGAAGCGCAGGTAGCGCGCTTTCGAGATCGACGACCGTCGCGCTTACGCCATCGTCGACCGTTCCCCCCCTGCCGCTAGCTGGAGGACGGTCGATCCAACATATCGAAATAATTGAATTTGTTATTGATGAAAGGCCGCGGCTTCTGTAGGATGACATATCGAAATTTATCGATATGTTAGGAGACGCACTGTGGTCGAGTTCGGATCTTTCGTCATGGAGCAAATACTCAAAATGCAATGGCTTAGCGACGCCGTCGGCGCTGCCTTGGTTGCTTTCGGCGTAAACCTCGCTTCGCAATGGGGAGGATCCCTCCACTTCTTTCTATACGATACGTTGAAGATCGTCATTCTGCTCGTAACCCTTATCTTCGTGATTAGCTACATTCAGAGCTTTTTCCCGCCCGAGCGCAGCCGCCGAATAATGGGGCGGTTCAAAGGCATTCGAGGCAACGTCGCCGCGCTCTTCTAGGCACGGTGACCCCGTTTTGCAGCTGCAGCTCCATTCCCCTGTTCATTGGATTCACCCACGCAGGGCTCCCCTTGGGAGTCACGTTCAGCTTCCTCATCTCATCGCCCATGGTCGACCTCGGCAGCCTGGTGCTCATCCTGAGCATCTTCAGCCCGGGCGTTGCGCTCGCCTACACCGTGGTGGGCCTTCTCATCGCCATTGCAGGCGGAGCGTTCATCCAAAAACTCGACGTGGAACGCTACATCGCGGACTTCGTGCACGGCGACGCACCCGCCGACGCCGACCT
>VOFH01001085.1_pt1 | contig 16000 bp, 16 predicted proteins | sample 5384091 | NCBI WGS metagenome assembly VOFH01 (sample SAMN12384727, study PRJNA508395) | human gut metagenome | isolation source: healthy gut G | host: Homo sapiens
AGGCGTGCCAGCCGTTCCCGTTCTGCCTGGGATAGGCGGAGGTAATGGGGCTGCAGGGCTGCGCCGTCCCCGGACTCTCCCCGGCAAATGGAAGCCCAGGCAGCCAATGCGACGCCGGCGGCCCGCTGGTGCCGCCGGTGCTCCGGGGCCAGGCGGAGCCGCTCTGCGCCTATGGTCCGGCTGCACAGGAGCGCTCCGTCTCCCACCAGGACCACGGGCTCTGCCCAATGCTGCAGATCTTCTTTCAGGTCTGCCAGAGCAATGGCCCGGTCCTCCCGGAGCCGGGTCAGCGTTCCGCCGGAGGCGCGAAACAGCGCGTTGTATACCTGCTCCCTCCGGGCGTCCATCACGGGACAGACCAACCCTTCCAGCTCTCCCAATCCCAAAGCCATGGCCTCCAGGGTGGATACTCCGTACAGGGGCAGCTCCCGGCCCCAGGCAAAGCCCTTGGCCGCCGCGACGCCGATGCGTATGCCGGTAAAGCTTCCCGGCCCCTTGGCCACGGCTACGGCGTCCACGTCTCGGGGGGTCCATTCACAGCTTTGCAGCAAATGCTCCGCCATAGCCAGAAGGGTCCGGCTGTGGGTGAGGCCGGTATTCTGGTAGACTTCGGCCACCAGCGTCCGGTCGTCGGCCAGGGCTACGGAAGCGGCTTTGGCCGAGGTTTCAAAGGCCAGAATCCGCATCTTGTTCCACCCCCTCTATGGTGATTTTACGCCGGCAGGCGGCGCCCGAAACCGGTTCTATGGTGACGGTGACGCAGTTTTCCAGGGCGTCGGCCACTCGTTCGCTCCACTCCACCACACAAATACCGCCCCGGTCCAGGTAGTCCTCCCAGCCGATGTCAAACAGCTCCCCGGCATTGTTTAGCCGGTACATATCAAAGTGGAACAGGGGGACTGCTCCGCAGGTGTATTCGTTGACGAGGGTATAGGTCGGGCTGGTCACCGGTCCGGGAATGCCCAGCCCCCGGGCGAGGCCCCGCGTGAAGGTGGTTTTTCCCGCGCCCAGCGGTCCCCGAAAGGCGACGATTTGTCCGGGCCGGAGCCGGGCGGCCAGGTCCGCGCCCACTTGCTCGGTCTGCTCCGGGCTATGGGTCCAAAATTCCATATGCCGGTCTCCTTCCTGCTTTTTGTCTATTCTACCACACAGAATCCTGTTTGCAAAGGGGGATTTGCGGGGGATTGTGCCGCCGGCAGCCGGCGGGGCGCTTTCGGGAGGCAGATTTGCCGGAAAATGTGCCGCTGCCGGGAAAATTTGTTGTTTTTCAAAAGGGGTGTGGTATAATACCACAAAATGACTGTTTTATTTTTTCGCCGTTGTATTTTGGGCCAAGCGCCGGAAACGGAGCCGAAGCGGCGGATGCTGGGTTCAGAGAGGAGATTGTCATGACGGAATCTGTTCAAAATTTTCGGGCTGCATTTCACGGATTTAACCGGGAGGATGTGGTCCGCTTCCTGGAAGCGACGGCAGCGCGTCACGCTGCCGAGGTGAACCAGCTGCGTGACGACGTGAAGCGGCTGGAGGAGGAGCTGGCTTCTCCCCGGGACCGGCAGACCCAGCCGGACCGGGAGGAATGGGAGGCGCTCCAGGCGGAGAACGCCAGTCTGAAAGCGCAGATTGAAGAGCTGGAAACCCAGCTGACGGAGCCCGCTGCTCCCCCGTCTGCCGGAGAAAAAACCGATTGGGAGGGGGAAGAGCTGGCTGCCTACCGCCGTGCCGAGCTGGTGGAGCGGCAGGCGCGGAACCGGGCTGCACAGATGTACCACCGTGTGAACGGCTTGATCGCCGATTTGGCGGCTCGGATGGAGGAGAGCAAAGCAGGCATGGACCAGGCTGCAGAAGCCCTGGGGCAGGCGTTGGATCGGCTGCAAAGGGCTTTGGACGACGGCCTGGCAGTCCTGACAGAAGGAGCGGCCACTTTAAAAACAATGGAACTGGAAAATCCGGAGAAGTCGGATGAAGAATAATCCCGGCGCAGCAATTTCCTATTGATATTTTCACGTTGGAAAAAGGGGCTGCATCAGAATAGATTTTTTAAAAACAGCCTAAAATTTATGGCACAGAAAACGAGTTTTTTCGTTTCTGTGCCATTTTGACAACTTTTTCTAAAAGAACATTTGCAAAAATTGAGCTTTGAGACAGCCTCCTTCGGCTTGCCCTACAGGCAGAGCAGCTCGACCAGCATTTGCGTACAACGCTCCATGTCCTCCACGGGAATGTACTCGAACCGTCCGTGATAATTCTCGCCGCCGGTGCACAGGTTTGGGCAGGGGAGGCCCTCGTAGACAGGCGGGCGCCGTCGGTGCCGCCCCGGACCGGGACGGTGACGGGAGAGATACCGGCGCGCTCCATAGCGGCCTTGGCCCGGTCGACGATGTGCATCACAGGCAGGATTTTTTCCTTCATGTTATAGTAGCTGTCTTTGAGGGTCAGTTCCACCGTGCCGCTGCCGTATTTCCGGTTGAGGAACCGGGCAATTTCCTGGAATAATTCCTTCCGGCGGGTGAACTTGGCCATATCGTGATCCCGGATGATATACCGCAGCCGGCTCTGTTCCACGGTGCCCTCCATGTCCGTGAGCAGGGGCGAAGCCCTCGTATCCCTCCGTGGCCTCAGGCCGCTCGTGGACGGGGAGCAGGCTTTGAAACTCCATGGCGATGAGCTGCGCGTTTATCATCTGGTTTTTGGCTGAGCCGGGATGGATGTTCCGGCCATGGAACGTCACCTGCGCCGAGGCGGCGTTGAAGTTTTCATATTCCAGCTCGCCCAGGGTCCCGCCGTCGGCGGTATAAGCGAAGTCCGCCCCGAAATCCTGCACGTGAAACCGGTCCGCTCCCCGGCCGATTTCTTCATCGGGGGTGAAGCCGATGCGCAGTGTGGCGTGGGGCCGGGAAGAAGCCATGAGAATTTCAGCGGCTGTGAGAATCTCGGCGATGCCGGCTTTGTCGTCTGCGCCCAAAAGGGTGGTGCCGTCGGTGACAATCAAATGCTTGCCCCGGTTGCGGGTCAGGCTGGGAAAATCGGATTCCCGCATGACAATGTGTTGGCCCTCGTGGAGCAAAATGTCGCCGCCGTCGTAAAAACGGTGCGGGCCTGAATATTTGCGCCGGAGGCGTCGGGCGCCGTGTCCATGTGGGCGATCAGGCCGATGACAGGCTTGCCGGGATCGCCGGGAACGGTGCCGTAGACATAGCCGTCGCCGTCCATGTAGGCGTCGGTGATGCCCATGGCCTGCATCTCCTCCACCAGAGACCGGGCAAAGATTTTCTGCTTGTCTGTGGAGGGGCAGGTCTCGGAAAATTCATTGGATTGGGTGTCGAATTGTACATAGCGCAGAAGTCGTTCCGCAGCAGTCATCTTGTATTCCTCCTGACAGTTGCCCCTATGGGGCGTATCATACAACGCGAAACGGGAGCCCAAAGGCTCCCGTTTTTGCGGTTATTGGGCGGCCTTGACCAGTTCGGCGGTATCCTGGGCAATCATCAGCTCCTCGTTGGTGGGGATGACCCAGACCTGGACTTTCGAGTCGTCGGTGGAGATCCGGACCTCCCGGCCCCGGACGTTGTTCCGCTCCGGATCCAGCTTGACTCCCAAGAACTCCAACCCGGCGCAGATGGCAGCCCGGTTGGCCGGACCGTTTTCTCCCACGCCGGCGGTGAAGACCAGACAGTCCAGGCCGCCCAGGGCGGCGGCGTAGGCGCCGATATACTTGCGCACCTCGTAACAGAACTTGTCCAAGGCCAGCCGGCAGGCCTCGTCGCCCTTGGCGGCGCCGGCTTCCAGATCCCGGAAGTCGGAGGAAACGCCGTTGGACAGGGCCAGAACGCCCGACTTTTTATTGAGCATGGTGAGACACTCGTCGGCGGTCATGCCGTACTTGTTCATAATAAACTGGACGACGCAGGCGTCAATGTCGCCGGACCGGGTGCCCATGGGTACGCCGGCCAGGGGGGACAGGCCCATGGAGGTATCCTGGCACTTGCCGTCCTTGACGGCGGACAGAGACGAGCCGTTGCCCAGGTGGCAGTTGATCAGCTTGATGTCTTCCCGGCCCATGAGGGCGATGGCCCGGCGGGTGACGTACCGGTGGGAGGTGCCGTGGAAGCCGTACCGGCGCAGGTGGTCGGTTTCGTAGTACTCGGTGGGAATGGCATAGCGATAGGCCTGGGGCGGCATGGTCATGTGGAAGGCGGTATCGAATACGGCCACCTGGGGCTTGCCCGGCATGACCTTCTCACAGGCCTCAATGCCCATGAGATTGGCGGGATTGTGCAGGGGGCCCAGAGGGATGCAATCCCGGATGGCCTGCTTACAGGCTTCGTTGATGATGCAGGAAGCAATAAACTTGTCTCCGCCATGGAGCACCCGATGGCCGACGGCATCGATTTCGTCTGTGGCGGCGATTACGCCGTTTTCCGGGTCCACCAGAATTTCCAGAACTGCGGCAATGGCCTCGGCATGGGTGGGCATGGGAATCTCCCGCTCCACCTTCTTGTCCTGGGACGGAACCTTGTGCGTCAGACGGCCGTCGAGCCCGATGCGCTCGCAGAGACCTTTGGCGGTGACAGCGCCGGTCTCCGGGTCCATCAGCTGATACTTCAGGCTGGAGCTGCCGGCGTTGATAACCAAAATGTTCATTTGTATGATCCTCCTGTAAACTGTGATTTCATTTTTTTCCGATCTTGTGATAGGATAGACACACCTACGGGTATTCTATAATATTTTCCCGAAACCTACAAGCCCTTGCGGGGAATTTTTTTCAAAAAATGGGAGGTCTCATGATGCGGTCTGTGGGAATCGTCTGTGAGTATAACCCGTTTCACCTGGGCCATGCCCGGCAGCTGGAGGCAGTCCGGCGGATGGCTCCCGAGGCGGCGGTGGTGTGTCTCATGAGCGGATTTTATGTGCAGCGGGGCCAGCCGGCGGTCTTTGACCGGACGGTTCGGACCAAAGCCGCCCTTTTGGCCGGGGCGGATTTGGTCCTGGAGCTTCCGGTGACGGTGAGCCTTCGCTCCGCCGAGGGCTTTGCCGCCGGTGCGGTGGAGCTGCTCAGCCGCCTGGGGGTGGAGGGCCTGTGCTTCGGGGCGGAAACCGCCGGCCGGGAGCAGCTTCTGGACACGGCCCGGGTTCTGCTGGACAGCAGGCTGTCCGAGGCTTTGCGGCCGTATCTGGACCGGGGCCTGTCCTTTCCCGCAGCCAGGAGCCGGGCGGCGGCGGACCTGGGAGCGGATGCGACGGTGCTGGAGCGGCCCAACGATATTTTGGCGGTGGAGTACTGCAAGGCCATTTTGGCGCAGGGGAGCAAACTGACGCCCCTGCCCATTGCCCGGCCCGGGGATTACCACGCCCGGGAGGCAGACCGGGACAACCCCTCGGCTACGGCCCTGCGGCTTCGGATTCTGACGGGACAGCCGTGGCTGTCCTATGTGCCGGAGGCTGTCCGTCCGGCCTATGCGGGGGCGGCGCCCCACAGCTTGGCCTTGGGGGAGCGGGCGGTTTTGGCGCGGCTGCGGACCTTGGAGCCGGAGGACTTTGCCGTGCTTCCCGGCGCTGCGGAGGGACTGTGGCGAAAGTTGTGCCGGGAGTGCCGCCGGCAAAATACCCTGGAGGAGATTTTGACGGCGGTCAAGTCCCAAGCGGTACACCCGAAGCCGACTGGATCGAATGGTTTTGTGCGCCTGCCTGGGGCTGTCGGCGGCGGAGCTGTCAGCGGAAGCGCCGTATGTCCGAATTCTGGGGTTCCGGGACCGGGGCAGGGAGCTGCTCCGCCATGCCGATGGGGGGCTTCCTCTGGCGCATGCCGGGCAAACCAGGAAGGGCGCCTATGCACTTGTGGAGAAGCGGTGCCGGAGCTGCAAAATCCAATGAAAAAAGGTTCCCCCACGGCGTATGCGTGAGGGAACCTGGCGGTCGGGTGGGTCTGTGCGGATTTTGTGGGCAAGGGCTTCCAAACCTTTCCCGAAAAGCCCCAAAGGGGTTCGACCGTCTCCGCCGCCGCCGGGCAGAAAGGCGGTGGGTCAGCCGGGATGGGGCGGACAGGCTCTTTCCGGCCGTTTAATCAGGCGGCAGCTCTTTGCTTGACGGGCTTGGTTTTTTTCTGAGGGTAAGGCGGCTGTGGAGCTTGTCGTACAGGATGTCCCCCCAATCGAAAATGCGCTGCAAAGCGAAGAAGACCGTGGGGGTCATCAGGAAAACAGCGGCCAGGACGATGATCATCTCCAGGTCCAGCTTCACAAATTCAAACATGGAGCCCAAAAACAGGAAGCAGAAGGCGCAGGCGGCGGCCATCAGGCCCCAGAGGATGCGCCGCTGGACCGTAAAGGGCTTGCATACCTGGTACAAGACCAGAAGGCCGGTCAGACTCATCAGGGCGGCGGAAACGGTGTACAGCTGCTCTGTGGGCAAGTCGAATACCAAGACGAAGCCCACAGCCATGAGGACCACGATGAGATTGGTCAAGCCGCCCGGGAATGCTTTTGCGCAGAACGCCGGCCATGAACCGTCCCTTAATTCGCTCGTGGTTGCTTTCCAGGGCCAGGAAAAAGGAGGGGGCGCCGATGGTGAGACCGCTGATCATGCTCAGGTGCAAGGGCATGATGGGATAGGGAAGGTGGCGAACATGGAGATGAGCGCCAGCAGAAGGGAAAAGATGTTTTTCACCAGGAACAGAGCGGCGGCTCTCTGAATGTTGTTGATGACGCGCCGGCCTTCTCCCACCACGCCCTGCATGGCGGCGAAATCGGATTTCAGCAGCACCAGCTGAGCCACCTGACTGGCTGCCTGGCTGCCGGAGGCCATGGCTATGCCGCAGTCGGCCTCCCGGAGGGCCAGCACGTCGTTGACGCCGTCGCCGGTCATGGCCACGGTGTGGCCCGCTTTTTTCAGCGCCTGGATCAGTTTTTTCTTGTTGTCCGGGGTCACCCGGCCGAAGACGATACAGTCTCTTGCGGCGCGGGTAAAGTCCGCGTCGGATTTCAAAGTTGAGGCGTCTACATACCGGTCCGCTCCCTCAATTCCGGCCCGGCGGGCCACTTCGGAAACGGTCACCGGGTTGTCTCCGGAGATGACCCGGATGGAGACGCCTTCCTGGGCGAAGAACCGGAAGGTCGCCGGAGCGGTGGTGCGGATGCGGTTGGAAAGCAGGGCCAGGGCCATGGGGCGGACCCGGTCCGGGTCCAGGGGTGTGTTTTGCCCTGGTGCGCCGTCATATTGGGCGACGAGCAGGACCCGGCAGCCCAGAGAGGACCAGGGCTCCACCGTTTGCCGGATGCTCTCGTAGCGCGGGCCCAGAATAAACTCCGGCGCGCCCACGACAAAAGCGCCCTGACCGGCAAACACGGCGGCGGACCATTTTGTCTGGGAGTTGAAGGGGATCCGGGACAGGCATTGCCAATCTGTTTTGCGGGCAAAGACCTCTGCCATGGCCCTTCCCGTGTCGTTTTCCGGCTCAACGCCGCTGTACAGAGCGGCCAGGACGGCTTCCAGCTGCTCCGGGGAGTCCTTCTGCGGGTCCAGAGGGATCACGTCCTGCACTTCCATTTTGGGCTCGGTGATGGTGCCGGTTTTGTCCACACACAGCACGTCCACCCGGGCCAGGGTCTCGATGCAGTTCATGTCCTGGACCAGCACCTTTTGCTGTGCCAGCTTCATGGCGGATACAGCCATGGCCACGCTGGTCAGCAGGTACAGTCCCTCCGGAATCATGCCGATGAGCGCGGCGACTGTGGATTCCGTTGAGGTTTGAAAGTCCATGCCCAGCATCTGAAACTGGCGGTAAAACAGCACGCATCCCACGGGAATCAGGGCGAAGCCGACGACCCGGATCAGGCGGTCCAGAGAGCGCATCATTTCCGATTCCGTGGCATGTACGTTTTTCTTGGCGCCGGCGGAGAGTTTGGCGGCGTAAGCGTCGGGGCCGACCTGAGTCAACTGGGCCCGGGCCCGACCGGCCACCACGAAGGAGCCGGACTTCAGCGTGTCGCCGGGCCCTTTGACGATGGCGTCGGCCTCGCCGGTGATGAGAGATTCATTGACCTGCATCTCGCCGGAACGAACCACGGCGTCCGCGCAGATTTGATCTCCGGCGGACAATTCGATGATGTCGTCCCGGACCAGGCGCGAGGGGCGAACCTCGGTCCGTACGCCGTCTCGAATGGCCTTGACCGGCTGCTCGGCCACCAGAGTCAGCCGGTCCACCGCCCGCTTGGGCGGATTTCCTGGAACGTGCCGATGGCGGTGTTGGCAATGGCGATCACCAGAAACATCATGTTTTATAGGACCCGGCGATGACCAGCAGAACGGCCAATATGAGAAAAATCAGGTTGAAAAAGGTGAGGCAATTTTCCTGGATGATCTGCCTTTCGGATTTGGAGGGGACTCGCCGGGATCATTGGACCAACCGGCAGAGAGCCGGGCCTCTACCTGGTCCCGGGTCAGGCCCAGCTGGGGTCTGCCTCCAGGACGGGAAGCGGACGGCGGGGCGGGAGGTCTGGGGTTTGTTTTTTCGGCGGATTCCTTTTTGTTTTGCCATAGCAACCGGCTCAGAGGCCTGTGCTCCTTGCGTATAAATTTAGGTGGAGTGGGGGGGCACCTATGACCCGCGTCTTCGTTCATTCGGGCATCCCGGACACGGCGGCTCTCCGGCAGGCCGTTTCTGCGGTCCCAGAGAAGGAGCAGGCGGCCGCTTTCCAGGGAAATTTCCGCCGGACAACCCAGGAAATGGTTGCTGACGCCCAGGGGGAACCCGGCGGTGAGCACAGCCTGCTCCAGGGGATATTGTAGCCCCCGGAGGCTGACTCCGGCGGCATCCGGGCCGGAGCAAAACACCGAGAGAATCCCGGAGGCTTCCCGGGAAAAGCCGAGGCAGCCCGGCGCCAGGACGGTAGCCAGGTACGTTTGCCCAATCAGATAGCCAAAGGCGTCGTGCTCGGTCAGGTAGTGCAGGAGCTGAAAGTTGGCCACGGTGTGGTCCAGACGGGGGCCGTCCAGAGCGCCGTAGAGCAGAAAGCGGCGGCATCCTGCTTCCAGCCCGGCCTTGACGGCCAGCATGGAGTCCGTGTCGTCTTTCTCAATGGGGAAGCGGTCTACCAAGGGCCCCTGAGGCGTATAGCCCAGGGAATCAAAATCCCCCAGAATGCCGGAGGGCTCCAGCCCCGCAGCCTGCAGATGCCGCAGACCGCCGTCTGCGGCCAGAATGAAATCGCCGGGTTCCGGCTGCTCCAGCAGGCCGTGAAATTCACCGGCGCAAAAAATATGACAAGTTTTCATGGCAGACTCAAATCAGTTGTTGTTCGTTGATCATCAGCTTAAACTGCAGGCCGAGCCGTTCGGCGGCCTTGCGGCAGAGAATCATCCGCTGCATGAAGATCTCAAAGTAGTCCATGACGGAGCCGTACTTGGTGTCTACCGTGAGCTTCAGCTTGACCAGCGTCCGGTCCTCGTTGATTTTCAGCTGAGATTTTTTGACGGAGTAATTCACCCGGTCGTGAATGTCAAAGGTGGTGGCGTCTGAGTTTCGTACCCGGCTCCGGCGCACGTCGGCCTTGTCCGCCAAAATCAAGGCGGCGGCCACCTCGTTCACCGGCACGCCGTTTCCCTCGTCGTGGTTGCCGATGGCGGTGACGATGGTGGCGATTTCCGACGGATCGCACCCCATGTCGTTGAGAATGCTCCAGGCCATGACGGCGCCGGACTGAGAGTGATCCACCCGGTTGACCAGGTTGCCGATGTCGTGTAAGTACCCGGCAATCCGGGCCAGTTCCACGGTACGCGATGGAAAATTCAGGGTTTCCAAAATATATTTTGCCGTATCCGCCACGTGCATCACATGGGCGAAGCTGTGTTCCGTGTAACCCAGGGCAGCCAGAGATTCGTCGGCTCGGGTGATATAGGTGCGAATCGCCTGGCTCTGGGTGACTTCCTCGTAGGTCAGCAAAGATAATTCCTCCTGCGGATTTTGTAATTTTTGTTCAGTATACCACAATTTCCTGGGGAGCAGAAAGAGCCGGGTGTGAAATCTTTGTTAATTCCGGCGCCGTAGGAGAAAAAACAAGGCGGTAGGGAACAGAAGCAGGCTGATCCATTGGGAGGTGGACAGGCCGAAGAAGATTCCCCGGTAGCTGTCGCCCCGGAGGAACTCCAGCAAAAACCTAGCCGGTGCATACAGGGCCAGGTACAGCGGCAACAGCCGGCCTTTGCCCTGCCGCAAAAGCCGGGACAGAAGGAGGAAGAGAATCAGATTCCAGCCGGCTTCCACCAGCTGAACGGGAAACCGGGAGATCCCGTTGGCTTCCACCACCGGACTATGCCGGTAGGTCACGCCCCAGACGGAGGGAATTCCATAGCAGCAGCCTCCCAAAAAACAGCCGATCCGGCCGAAGGTGTGGAACAGGGCAACGGCGGGGGCGGTCAGATTGGACCAGAGCGCAAGAGACCTGCCCTTGACCCGCAGATACAGAGCGCCGGCCAAAATGCCGCCCAGCAGGCCGCCGTAAAATACAGAGCCGCCCCAAATGGCGAACATCACCTGGAAGAAAGACGCCAAGGAGTGAATTTGAGAGAGCAGCTGCGGCCATTGGGAGAGGCTGACCAGGCCGTAAAGCAGATGCATCCCCAGAAATACGCCGATTGCGGAAAAAAGCAACAGGACGATCATGTCGTCTTCGCTTTGCCCGGCCCGCTTGGCCGCCCGGCAGGCATAAATCCCGGCTGCAAAAATACCGGCCAGGGCCAGGATGGGGTAGATGGCGAGGGTTTTACCCAACAGGGAAAATGCAGGAATCATAGAAAGCCTCCTGAGCAGGTTGTAAAAAAGGGGCGCTGCAAAACAGAGCTTTGCAGAACCCCTTTTCGCTGTCGCACCGGGTTAGCTCAGCATACCGGCCGTTCCGGCAGCGCTGAAAATACCGACGGCACAGACGACGCAGATGATGCCGAGCGCGCCGATCACAGTGCCGATGATGCCCAAAACAAAGCCGGCCGTGGCCAATCCTTTTTGATCCGGCTGCGCCAGCTTCCGGCCCTTGACGCCGAACACAATGCCCAAAATGGCCAGGACAAAGGTGAAGTAGCACACCACTGGAATGAAACTGCCGACGATTCCGAGAATGCCGCAGACCAGGGCAGCGATGGAGTAGCTTTTTGCGTTGTTATTTTCCATAGCGATTTCCTTTCTCTTTTTGTTTTTCTCTGCAAAAGACCGCGAGAGCAATTTGCAGAGTTATTGTACCATGTTCTGAAAATTTGTCAACTTTAGACCGACCTTTTTCACAAAATTGCAGAATGTGTGGAGATTGCTTGCCGCCTGATACCCGTAGGGGCGGTTCTTGTTGTTTATGGCCGGATAAAAATTTTTGCCGGAGGGAAATTCTGCCAAAAAATCTATTGCTGTCGCAACAAAAAGTTTATATAATGGGATTCCAATTATGGTTAACCAAAGAAAGCGAGTGAAATTTCATGGACGAGCAGCAAGCAATGGTATCCGGCCGCGCCAAGGGTCGGTCGCCAATGGCCGGTCGGGGGCAGCGGACGGCGATCATGGGTCTGACGTTGGCGTTGGTTTTTTCCCTGGGCATTTTGGTGGGAATCGGCCTGTCCTATGGAACGTGGGTCCGGCCGTTTTCCAGTCCGGCCGCGCCGCCGGCTTCAGCGCCGGTGGAGCCGGACGAGGAGCCGGAGGTGACGAAACCTGCCACGGAGCCGGTGACGGAACTTGCTACAGAACCGACGACGGAGCCTGCCACGCAGCCGGCGACACAGCCGCCTACAGAGCCGGTAACCCAGCCGGTGAGCGAGCCGGGTTTGGTCGCAGAGCCTGCTGTGGAGGAGGAAGCCACCGAGCCTCCCGCCACGGAGCCTGCTTCCTCAGAGCCGGACGGTGCGGTGACGGGGTACATTCTGCCCAACAGCAGCACAGAGTATCTGACCAGGGAGGACTACGGCCATCTGTCTCTCTGGGAGCTGGTCCTGGCCCGGAACGAGATTTTTGCCCGTCATGGCCGCCTGTTTCATGATCCGGACATTCAGGCGTATTTCAACAGCTGCAGCTGGTATGAAGGGACCGTTGCACCGGAGGACTTTGATACCGGCGTGATGAGCGACATTGAGGTGCAGAACGTGTGGACCTTAAAGGCTGCAGAGGGGTAGGGGGTGGATACTTTGACCAAAAGACAGGCTTATGTGGTGATGCTGCTTCTGGCTCTGCTGACCTGCACGGTACTTTGCGGCGCCGGGTTGATGCTGCACCACGTGGCAGAGGCTACGACTCTGATTGCAGGATGACATAACCCGGAGCATGCAGATGCTGCCCCAGACCGGTTCCTTCGGACCGGATGGGGCAGCATATTTTGGATTCCCCACCATGAGACCGCAGGCCGTTGCCGGTTCTGCGCTCCGGGGTTTTCCGGAGAAATGAAGAGGTGCTGCCTCTTGTGGTTCTTTCGAATCCACTTGAGACAGCACCCGTTTGATGATCTTAGAAATTCTGATCCAGGATGGTCAGAAGCTTTGCCATCTGGGCCCGGGTCAGAGTGGCGGCGGGACGGAGCATGCCGTCCTCGTAGCCCTCAAAGAGCCCTTCTGCCACAGCCCAGGCAAAGGCCGTCTTGGCATAATTCATCACCTTGTCGCCGTCTGCATAGTCCTTCAGGTCGGCGCCCTCTGCGGCCTCCAGCTTCAGGTACTCGGTGACATACCGGTACAGGAAGGTGGCTGCCTGCTCCCGGGTGACGCTGGCCTCCGGGCGGAAGGTGGTGGGCGTTACGCCGTGAACAATCCCTTGCTCTTCCGCCCAGGCTATGGGTTCGGCGTAGAAGCGATGGCCGTCCACGTCCGTGAAGGAAGACGTCCCTTCCACCTCGGGTTCGCCTGCCAGGCGGTACAGGGTGGTCACCAGCTGGCCGCGGGTGATGGAGGCGTTGGGCGCAAAGCGGGTCTCCTCCACCCCGTTCATCAGACCGTTTGCAATGACATAATCGGTATATGCATGGTACCAGCGATTGGGATCCAGATCCACAAATGCCTCGGAGGGGCACTCCAGATCTACAGTCAGCTTCTCGGTATAGGCGGGCTTGCCGTCGTTGATTTCCCGATGCTGCACCGTGAGGACGGAATCGGCTCCGCTCTTCAAGGTGAAGGTCAGGGTTGCGACCGGGCTGCCGGCGGCAATGGCCTCCTCGCTCACATAGCCCAAGGTCACAGTCCCGGCGACGGTCACCTGGGCGGTGTAATCGCCGGTCACAGCCGCCTCTTGGAGCTCCAGAGCCGCCTTGTCATAGGAGACAGTGATCAAACCGTTGTTGGAATCCACCTCGACACCCTGGCCGTCCTTGGCGGTGATGGTCAAGGTCACGGTCTTCCCGTCCTCCTGGGGGGGTGACCTGAGACATGGGTGCGGCGGCGCGCATGGGCTGGGCCTCCAGCGTCAAAGGCTTCTCCAGCATGCCGGTCACGGCTACCTGCTCTGCAGCAGCGTTTGTCTCCACCGCATACAGGGCTGCGGGCCACACGTCGATGCCTACATCGCCAATCCGTTCTGCGGCGTACAGCTCCTCCTCCGCGTTCCAGGACAGCCGGTAGAACTCATTGGTCTCCCCGGTGAAGTAAGACAGGTACAGATTCCCATCATCGCCGCAAACCAAAGAGCAATACTGGTAATTCTGGTAGGTGGGGAAGCGCAGCTTCAGACTCGTCAGATCCGTAGGAATGAAGTTGAAGGAGATGGAGCTGCTTCCATCATATTGGAAGCTCCACAAATAGCCGGCATCGTCCAGAGCATAGATCAAATCGCAGAGGACGCCCTCTTCATTGGTTTCCGTTCCCATGGAAGCGACTGCCACAAACTTGGCGCCTCCGGTATACTCTGTAAGATATTGGGTCAGGTCCCAGCCCTGGTTGAAGGTATTGCCCAGGGGTCGCAGGCGCTCATCAAATAGGTCTGCGAAACCGCCATCATACCGGGTTCTTCTTTGGTATTGAAGTTCTCCAGTGCCACCAGGTCCGACATGGCGAAACCAAAGCCGCAGGCAGCGCTGGATTTGGCCGTATCCTGGCCGGTGGTCAGATCCACCTGATGCATGAACCAGGAGCCGTCCACAGAATCCTGCAGATACAGCCGGTCCGTCACCTTGTCATAGGCCACTGCAGCCAAGGAGCTGCTGAGCGGCAAACCGGCCACCCAATTGTCGTCCGTCTCCATGTTCCAGCTGAAAAGCATGGGGCTCCCATTTCCGTCCTGCAGAGCGCCCTTCAGCGTCACATCCAAAGCGTCCACCGTGACGCTGCAGGTGGCGGTGACCTGGGGATCCAGCTTGGAGGCAACTGTGATTACCGTCTCACCGGCGCTCACACCGGTGACCACGCCGTCGGCGTCCACCGTGGCAATCTCGGGATTTGCAGAGGTCCAGGTCACAGTCCGGTCTGTGGCCGTCCAGGGCTGCACTCTGGCCGACAGGGTTTTTCTGGAGCCCTTCAGCAGCGTCATGGACTGGGGAGCGACCTGAACGCCGCTGATCTCATCCGTTGGAGTGGTCCAGCTGCCGCCGGTGGTCTTCTGGGGAATGATGAGAGAAGTGATTTCGGTCCGGAAATCCTTGTACATCGTCTCCGCACCCGTCTCCGGATTCATGCTGTAAAAATACGCGTGAGAACTGTTCCGCAACGTGGAGAAGGTCACGGCATACAGCTGGCCGTCGTTGGGATTCCACGCCAGAGTCTTCACGTTGTTCCGCGTTTTAGAGGTAATCTGCTGGGGCGCCGCGCCGAACGCTCCGGATCTGAACTGGCTGAGAAACAGGTAGGCATCCCGGGAGGTCAGCTCGCCGTTGCCGTCCAGGTCGGCATGGGCCGCGTTTTGAATGGAGTCCCGGACACCGGTGACATAATCCAGAATGGCCTGGCCGTCCTTGTCGTTGACCTTGCCGTCTCCGTCAAAATCATATTCCAGGTTTCCGCCGCCCTGCAGGGTGTCCAGGGTATAGGCGTACACAAAGCCCCGGTTGCCGACCTCGCTGCTGTCGCCATGGACTGCGCTGTAGAACGTGCCGTTGCCGTCGCAGGCCAGGGTGTTGGTGGGGAAGGGGATTTCCGCCAGGTCGGTCACTGCACCGGTGAGCTTGTCCACAGAGACCAGATGGTTCCCGGTTACGCCGTAGAGGGTGGAGGTGGACTGGTCGTAGGCCATATCTGTGAGCACCACACCCATGTTGGCAACACAGGTCTCCATGCCCAGGTCCTCCTCGCTCAGGACGTACAGATCCCCGCGATTGGTGGCGGCAAAGACCAGGCCGTCTACATGAGTGGCTGCGGTATAGACCTGCTCGGAGGAAGTCAGCTCCGTGGGCATGCTTTCCTCTGGGCCAAAGCCGATCCACACACGGCTGCCGGTCTGGAATGCCATCATGTCCGGCAGAGTCTCGTCCCCGCCGGTCTGCAGCTTCACCTGGTAGGTGGTGGCGTTCAATGCATAGTCGAACACCTTCACCAGGAACGTCTTGCCGTTCGCCCCGGCCAGGTCCAGGGTGTAGTCCGCTGCTTCCCGGGCTGAATGTCCTGCATGGCGCCGGTCATGGCCAGGCTCTTGGTGCCGGATGCATTGTACAGAACCACACCGGCCACATACCGGTTGTCCCGGGCCTTGACGGTCATGGTGCTGCCCATCAGGCTGAGGTTCACATCCAGCAGCTCCGGAGCCGTGTTATCCACCGTCATGGGGATGCGCATGGACGCGCCTGCTTTCAAATCGTCCCACCGAACATTACCCTGGGCGTCTACGTAGTATTCCGGCGCCAGAGTCAAGGACAGCTCCAGCCGGTCGCCCTCCTGGGCGCCTGTGGGTACGAAATTGGTGTTGAGGGTGGTGACGGTATCCTGCCAAGAGCCGGCATTGGTGTGATAGTAGCAGAGTTGATCGCGCCGGGGTAGCTTTCCAGCATGGGTTCCCCGGATTGGTCTCGTTGACCGCCAGAACGCGGCTGGCTGCGGCGTTGCGAATGACTGCAAC
>VOFH01001287.1_pt1 | contig 16000 bp, 16 predicted proteins | sample 5384091 | NCBI WGS metagenome assembly VOFH01 (sample SAMN12384727, study PRJNA508395) | human gut metagenome | isolation source: healthy gut G | host: Homo sapiens
CTCAATCATTTCGCCTTCCTGGAAACCGAGTCTATCCATTACGCTTGCGATACGGTCGGAAGAGAACAGACGCATCAAGTCATCTTCCAGTGATACGAAGAATACAGAAGAACCCGGGTCACCTGACGTCCTGCACGACCACGCAACTGGCGGTCTACGGCGGGACTCATGACGTTCTGTACCGATAATCGCCAAACCGCCCGCAGCCTTTACCTCCGGACTTAGTTTGATATCCGTACCACGACCTGCCATGTTGGTTGCAATCGTTACCGCGCAACTCAAACCGGCTTTCGCTACGATTTCGGCTTCTTTCTGGTGCAACTTCGCATTCAATACATTATGTTCAATCTTACGCATGGTCAGCATTTTACTCAGCATTTCGGAGATTTCTACCGAAGTGGTACCTACCAACACCGGACGTCCTTCCTGAACCAATTGTTCGATTTCCTCGATCACGGCTTTATATTTTTCACGCTTAGTCTTGTAAACGCGGTCGTTCATGTCTTTGCGGGCAATCGGACGGTTGGTCGGGATTACCACAACATCCAATTTATAAATGTCCCAAAGTTCGCCTGCTTCCGTCTCGGCAGTACCGGTCATACCGGACAGCTTGTGATACATACGGAAGTAGTTCTGCAAAGTAATCGTGGCGAATGTCTGCGTAGCAGCTTCCACTTTCACGCGTTCCTTTGCTTCGATAGCCTGATGCAGTCCGTCAGAATAGCGGCGGCCTTCCATGATACGTCCGGTCTGTTCGTCTACAATCTTCACTTGTCCGTCGATAACCACATACTCGTCATCTTTCTCGAACATGGTGTACGCCTTCAATAATTGGTTGATCGTATGTACGCGTTCCGATTTAATGGCGTAGTTAGTCAGTAGTTCGTCCTTCTTCTGAAGTTTTTCCTCGTTAGTCAGGTCCGGCACATTCTCCAGTTCCGAGAGTTGTCCGGCGATATCGGGGAGTACGAACAAGGTCGGGTCTTCTGAGTTGCCGGTAATCAGGTCTACACCTTTGTCTGTCAAATCTACGCTGTTCAGCTTCTCGTCGATGACGAAATACAACGGATCAGTCACCTCATGCATACGCTTGTTGTTCTGCTCCATATAAATTTCCTCTGTCTTGAGCATACCGGCCTTGATGCCTTGCTCACTCAAGAACTTAATTAACGCTTTATTTTTAGGCAATGCCTTATGACTCCGGTACAAAGCGAGGAATCCCTCTTCCATATCTTTCTTGTCACCGGTTGCGATCAGCTTCTTGGCCTCAGACAAATATTTGGTAGCCAATATCTTCTGCGCTTCTACCAGACGTTCAACCAACGGACGGAGTTGTTCGAATAATTGGTCATCGCCTTTCGGCACAGGGCCGGAAATAATCAACGGAGTACGTGCGTCGTCAATCAATACGGAGTCAACCTCATCGACAATCGCGTAGTTGTGTTGACGTTGTACAAGGTCTTTCGGACTGATAGCCATATTGTCACGCAGGTAATCGAAACCGAATTCGTTGTTCGTTCCGAAAGTGATATCGGCCAGATATGCCTGACGACGTGCGTCGGAGTTCGGTTGATGGCGGTCGATACAATCCACACTCAGACCGTGGAACATATAGAGGCCCCATCCATTCGGAGTCACGTTTTGCCAGATAGTCGTTCACGGTTACCACATGAACACCGTTTCCGGTCAATGCGTTCAGGAATACCGGGAGGGTAGCTACCAATGTCTTACCTTCACCGGTTGCCATTTCCGCAATCTTACCTTTATGCAGAACGACACCACCAAACAACTATACGTCGTAGTGAACCATGTTCCACACCGTGTCGTTACCACCGGCTATCCAGTGATTCTGATAAATGGCTTTGTCTCCCTCGATGCGTACAAAATCCTTTGTTGCAGCGAGCTGGCGGTCGAATTCCGTGGCAGTCACTACAATTTCTTCATTTTCGGCAAAACGTTTGGCAGTTGCCTTAACGATGGAGAAAGCAACGGGCAATACTTCGTCCAATGCTTTTTCATATTTCTCCAGAATTTCTTTTTCTATCTTGTCTATTTGCGCAAATACTTCTTCGCGGTCTTCCAATTCAAGGCTTTCGATACTCGCTTTCAGCTCTTCTACTTTCGCACGTTCGGCGGTTGCTGATTCGCGGATATATTTTTTGAGTTCTTCCGTTTTTGCGCGGAGTGCGTCGTTATCCAGTTTCTCAACCTCTGGGTAGGCAGCTTTGATCTTTCCACCCAGGGCTTGATTTCTTTCATGTCTCGTGTGGATTTGTTTCCGAAAATCGAGCTTAAAAATTCATTAAATCCCATGTTCTATTATTTAGTTTATTATTTATCTCTTTTTTGCACCACGGATTTCACAGATTCTCACGGATCTTTTATACAGGACACAGATTTTTCTTTTCAATCTGAGTGAATCTGTGGAATCCATGGTGGATAATCCCTGCAAAGTTACATTAAAATGCTGATTTATTTATGTTTTGCACCCTGTTTTTAAGAGTAAACTTTTACCGCAAGTCGGTAATAGGGGCGGAGCTGCAGGCATTGGGAGCCCGGATACGCATGAAATGTGCCAGTGTGGGCGCAATATGGTCGATTGTTACAGGAGTCTGTATGATAGCCGGTTTCACCGAGTGACCGATGAAAATCAGCGGTGAGGGGATGAACGAATGGCGTACCACCTTGTTCTCGTGGCTGTTCTCGTCAACGATTGACCATCCGGGAAGAACATCGATTACCAGATCCCCCGAGCGTTTACGATGATATCCGTTACGTATTTTGTGGATTTCCGGAGTCCACGAACCCAACAGAAGCCTGTTGGCGGAATATGCCTCATTCACTCCACTGAATTGCATCAGGAATTCGGCGGACTTCTCTTGTACTTCCGTCAGATTGAGTTGCTTTTGTTCCAGCAACTTATGATTCAGATAAATCTGTTGGTTGTGATAAGTTTCCACATACTTTCCTTCGCCATACGTAGCCATCAGGTACATATTCAGCAAAGCGGCGCAACGGTTGAGGTAAAACTCTCCGCCGGGAATTTTGTACAATCCCGAATCAGCCGATTCGCTGTCCGTATATCCGGTGGAAGTGACGAAGATAAGCACATTCTGCAAGCCTACTTTCTTGTCGAGCAGGTCAAGCAGGTTGGCAATGCTACGGTCAATGCGCACGTAGGTATCCTGCATTTCCATTGCACATTCCTGTACGGATTTATGTGCGTAGTTGCCGGCATAATAAGTGAGTGCCAATAAGTCAGTAATGTCATCCATGCCGATGGAGCTTTTGTTCAATGCTTCTTCGGCAAGTGCGTTCACTTCATCATTCACAAAAGGGCTGGTGATGAAACGGCGGTACTTGTTGTTGCGGTCGTCATCAAATTTATATTTGAAAACCATATCCCGCCAGTCTGGCAAGAATGTGTACATCCCGCGAGGAAATACCGGTTCCCATACGATATTCGCAATACGGAAATCGACGGCTTGACGGTCGTTATATTGGCTTGCCCACCACGGAAATTCTCCATAATAAGTCGTTCCGCTCCATTTTCCCGTGTTGGGATTGAGCCAGAAAGCGCCGTTCCCGGCATGTCCGGCGGCAAGAATCGCCGCGTCACATTTGGGGGCGATGGCATATACAAGCCCCCTTGCCTTGAGTCGCTATTTTGAGCTCATCGGCAATGGTGGAAGTCAATAATTTGGAAGGAGAACACGTTTGGTCGGTATAGTACCCCATGAAAGCCGTGTCGTCTGTGCTGTTGACAGGACGTAGGGTAGCCGCGTCCATCCATCGCTTGGAGATGATTCCGTTCATGGAGGGAGTCGTTCCGCTGTAAATGGCGGCTATGGCAGACGAGCGGTCTACACCGCTGAAAGTATATTCGGCATTATAGAACACTCTTCCCTCTTTCCAAAGGCGTTTGAAACCTTTCTCCCCGTAAAGTGATGAGAATGCTTCCAGGTAGTCCGTACGCAGTTGGTCAATCGTCAGTCCCACCACGAGCTTGGGTGCGGCAGGCAACGACTGGGCTTGTAGCCCGGTGAAGGTAAGTACGGTGATAAGGGAAGTCAGTAATCCTTTCATTATTTCTTTTTAGATGTCACAATTAAGTTGCTCACTGAACGTACCAGCAAACTGAGTGCCAAAGGTACAACAGCTAAGTCAAATCTTTGTGGAATTAGCGGAAAAAGCACTATAAAAAGTGTTAAAACGATCAAATTCAAGGTCAGATACCAACATTTCTTTCCTTTTCGGTCACAATAAATGATGTAGGGAAGGAAAAGAAGTTGTCCGGGATGGAAACACGAGCAATAAGAAATTGGAACTGACGGCCGGGTGTTGCGGAAAAGAAAGCCAGAAAGGCAAGAACACACAACCTACGATACCTGCCGCGCTGAAAAGGAAAGGTCTACTCCCCATAGTCCGGTTTTTCGACGGATACCGTAGATGGTAGTGCCGACTGTCAATATAAATAAAAGCAGGGCGCATTGTAACGGAGTGAATATCCAGCCGCTTTCATCCGTCCCGGGAGTGGCGTCTACAATCAGTCGGGCGGCTTCCGCAAGCGGTCGCTGAATGGAGTCATTCTCAATTTGCGCTCCGGCAAAAGCATCCATCAGATAGAATGGGGCAAACATCATCTGTCGCTGTGTGATAGGACGGTCTGCTTCGCTTCCGATGCAGAGGTCGATACCGAAGCGCGCCCACGGATGTCCTTTGCAATACTGATGTACAATGTCGCGGAAAGTGAGGGAGCCATCCTGTGGTTTCTGCGGGATAAATCACTTTTCCTGCAATACTTTCTTCTATCTTGTCCCGGGGGCGGGTAGCACAATTGTCGTAAAAAGAAATTGTAACGGTACACTCGGTTCTCGGGACGATAATTTCTTGTAGCAACGGATTAAGTTCGGCCTTTTCTTCTTTCGGTCAGATTCAGAGTCTGCTGCCATACGCTACGTCCGTAAAATGCGTATTCAGCCGCAAAATGCTCATAATCCGTCACTCCTAGTTGATAGTCGGTCTCTCCGAGAGAGAAGCGAAGTATGAAGTTAGGAGTGTTGAAGCTGAACAGTCCGTAATTGAATACTATGTCAATCCCTTGTGAAGGATTTTCGTAACGGATGGCAGTGTGTCCGAATAGGGAATAAATTTCCTCTCCGGGAGCACAGGTCAACAGGCTCAAACGGATGGAGTCATGACCGTCTGCGGCCGGACCGTTGCTTTTCATTGCGGACACATCAGTGGTGGAAAAGAACAACATGAATAGCACAAGCGGCGACATACAGCGGAAAAAGTCATTAAATCGTTTCATCGGACGTTTCTTTTGGGGAAATTCTTTTTATTCGGCGGCGAATATACGAAGAATCGATGTATACTACTTATTGTTTTCTCTATATTATTATATTTATTAGAAAAAAAAAGGCGTGTTCTCTCGCGCCTGCGTCCGTGTACGTTATACATAAAAAAGAAAATCATACATATTTTTACCCTCAAGATACCTGTGTTTGTGTGAATGAAAAACAGTGGTCATCTCTTTTATAGCTAATTTTGTTTTCATTATAGCTGGAATCGGAAACTTGTCAAATGTATGAAAATCTATAAAGTCTTTCAAGTAATACAATATGGTGAAATCAGTTGTTTATATTTGAAAATGGTTTGCAACGAATACATAATTTTTGATTTAAAAAGATAGTTCGATTTTTCGTTTATTCTAAAATGAAAAAAGAAGATAATTCTTTTCTATGCTTCATCTTTTCTTTTTTACTTTACCTTTGCGCTCGCTAAAGACGGAAAATGTATTGAACTTAATTATCGACATAGGAAATACGACAGCGAAGGTTGCCCTCTTCAATGAAAGTGAGATGGTGGAGGTGCTGACCGAATCCAATCAATCATTGGATAGCTTGAAAACACTTTGCGCCAAATATCCGGTGAATCAGGGGATTGTGGCTACTGTCATTGATTTGAACGAACGGGTATTGGCGGATTTGGCAGCTTTGCAGTTCCCTTTATTGTGGTTGAATCATCAGACACCGCTTCCGGTGGTCAATTTGTACGAGACTCCCGAAACATTGGGGTATGATCGTATGGCTGCCGCAGTTGGTGCTAATGAGCAATTCCCTCATCGGGATGTGTTGGTTATTGATGCCGGAACTTGCATCACTTATGAATTTATCGACTCAAAAGGTCAGTATCATGGTGGTAATATTTCTCCCGGTATGCAGATGCGTTTTAAGGCACTTCAGCAGTTTACGGGGCGTTTGCCTCTGGTAGACACCAATGGGCGCAAACTCCCGATGGGACGGGATACTGAAACGGCTATACGTGCCGGAGTCTTAAAAGGGATGGAATACGAAATTTCAGGTTATATTGAGTCTATGAAGCATAAATATCCTGAACTTTTGGTTTTTTTAACGGGTGGAGATGAATTTTCTTTTGATAGCAGCGTAAAAAGTATCATCTTTGCAGATAGATTTTTAGTGTTGAAAGGATTAAATAGAATTTTAAACTATAATAATGGTAGGATTTAAACACACACTATGTGCGCTTTTGCTCACGATGGTTACCGGAACGGCAATTGCTCAAAATAATACAAACTCTCCTTACACACGATATGGCTATGGCGACTTGTCCGATCAGAGTTTCGGGAATAGCAAGGCGATGGGGTGGAATTGCTTTTGGACTCCGTGATGGAGCGCAGATCAATCCATTGAATCCTGCTTCGTATACAGCCATTGACTCGTTGACGTTTATTTTTGAAGGAGGTGTCAGTCTGCAAAATATGAATATTAGCGGTAGCGGTGTGAAACTGAACGCTAAAAACTCCAGCTTCGACTATCTGGCTATGCAATTCCGTTTGCATCCGAGGGTAGCAATGAGTATCGGATTATTGCCGTTCTCAATGTGGGATATTCTGTATCGGAAAGCAATGAGGCTACAGAAACTTCACCTGGTATAGCACGCCGACTATACAAAGACTTACTGGTGGAGATGGAGGTTTACATCAACTGTATGTTGGTGTCGGGTGTAAAAGTCTTGAAAAACCTGTCTGTTGGTGTGAATGCTTCTTATTTTTGGGGAGATATAACCCGCTCGTTGACGCAGCTTTATCCGAATACCGCTTCTGCTTATTCATTTACATTAGGCAGAATGCTGTGTCAGTGTCGGATTATAAACTGGATTTTGGATTGCACATATACGCAAGGAATTTAACAAAAAACATTCAGCCACTATCGGTGCAGTATATTCTCCGAAACATAAACTGAATAATGATTATACAGTAACGACGCAAGCTAGCTCAACTGTCAGTCAAGGATTGGGATGCTACGCTTGAAGTTCCTAATACTTTTGGCGTCGGATTTACATATAACTATGACAAACGCCTGACAGTCGGAGCGGATTATAGTCTGCAGCAGTGGTCAAAAACCAAGTTTGGCGTAAATACATCGGATGATGCTGTACGTGAAGATTTTGATGAAACATACACGTATTGCGACCGTCATAAAGTATCAGTAGGTGCGGAATACATTCCTAATTTGATAGGACGTTCCTATTTCGCCCATATTAAATACCGTCTGGGAGCTTATTATACGACTCCGTATTATAAGATCGGCGGCAAAGAGGCTACCCGTGAATATGGCGTAACAGCCGGTTTCGGTCTGCCTGTGCCTCGTTCCCGTTCCATTCTTAGCATCAGCGGACAGTTTGTTCGTGTAAGTGGACAGGAATCGACCTTTGTAAACGAAAACATCTTCCGTGTTAGCATTGGATTGACGTTCAACGAACGTTGGTTCTTCAAGCGCCGAGTAGAATAATTGAGATGAATGTAAGAAGAGAAAGAATAGACGACTATTATAATAACAACTAAAATTTAAATACAATGAAGATTAAAACGCTTGTGGCTATGTTGCTCCTTTCAGCAGGAGCAACCACTGTGGTAGCACAGGATGCGTCTAACTGTAACTCGAACAGTAGTATCTCGCATGAAGCTGTGCGTGCTGGTAACTTTAAAGATGCGTATACTCCATGGAAAGCTGTGTTGGAAAATTGCCCGACGCTTCGTTTCTATACATTTACGGACGGATATAAAATTCTGAAAGGTTTGATGGGGCAAATCAAAGACAGAAACAATGCAGATTATCAGAAATATTTTGATGAACTGATGAATACGCACGACTTGCGTATTAAATACACAGATGACTTTCTAGCTAAAGGTACAAAAGTGTCTTCTGCTGACGAAGCTCTGGGTATCAAGGCTGTAGATTATATCGCTTTTGCTCCGAAGTTGGACGTGAACCAGGCTTATCAGTGGTTGGGTCAGTCGGTAAACGCTGTGAAAGGCGAATCGGCAGGTGCGACTATCTTCTATTTCTTGCAGATGTCATTGGATAAACTAAAAGCGGATCCGACTCATAAAGAACAGTTTATTCAGGACTATCTGCTTGCTTCAGAATATGTAGACGCTGCTATTGCTGCAGAAACTAATGAAGCAAAAAAGAAAAACTTTGCATAGGTATCAAAGATAACCTCGTGGCTTTGTTTGTAAACAGCGGAACAGCTGATTGCGAATCACTGCAAAACATCTATGGACCGAAAGTAGAAGCTAACCAGACTGACTTGGCATACTTGAAGAAAGTTATCGATATCATGAAAATGATGAGATGTACGGAAAGCGAAGCTTATTTGCAAGCATCTTACTATGTGTATAAGATAGAACCGACAGCAGATGCCGCTACCGGATGTGCTTATCAGGCATTCAAGAAAGGTGATATTGACGGTGCTGTGAAGTTCTTTGACGAAGCATTGAACTTGGAGACTGACAATTTGAAGAAAGCAGAAAAGGCGTATGCGGCAGCAGCGGTATTGGCTTCCGCTAAGAAACTGTCTCAGGCTAGATCTTATTGCCAGAAGGCCATCAGCTTCAACGAAAATTACGGTGCTCCTTATATTCTGATAGCCAACCTGTATGCGATGAGCCCTAACTGGAGCGATGAATCGCTCTGAACAAGTGTACTTACTTTGCAGTAATCGACAAACTGCAACGTGCAAAACAAGTAGATCCGAGCGTAGCTGAAGAAGCTAATAGCTTGATCGGTAGATATTCTGGTCATACTCCACAGGCTAAAGACCTTTTCATGTTAGGTTACAAGCCGGTGACCGCATCACTATCGGCGGTTGGATCGGAGAGACTACAACGATTAGATAACCGTATGTTGCGAAAACGAAGAAAACGTTTATTGCATAAAAGCATGAGCATAACAATTTCCTCCGGGGTGATTGTTATGCTTCTTTTATTTCCTTCCTGTAGCGGCAAGTCGAAAGCGATAGGTGAAGCTATCACTGAACGGGATTCATTACCGGTGATGAGTACGCTAGGGGTAACTACTCTTATATCCGACTCGGGAGTGACACGTTATCGAGTGAATACGGAAGAGTGGCAGGTGTTCGACCGAAAAAGCCTTCTTATTGGGCGTTTGAAAAAGGTGTGTATATGGAGCAATTTGATTCTATCTTTCATGTTGAAGCCAGCATCAAGGCAGATACCGCTTACTACTATGATAAGCAGAAACTCTGGAAACTGATAGGGAACGTAGATATACAGAACCGGAAAGGCGAACGTTTCAATACGGAATTGTTGTATTGGAACGAAGCCCCAGAAAGTATATTCTGACAAGTTTATACGTATTCAACAGCCGGACCGTATTATCACCGGGCACGGCTTCGACTCCAACCAGCAAATGACTAGTATATACCATTCATAATATAGAAGGTATTTTCTATGTGGACGATGAAGCAGGTAGCGGTCCGCCCCAACCGGAAACAAAAGCGCTGCCGGATTCAGTGAATAAAAAAAGATTCTACCGTGTAAAATAAATCAAAACTTATGAATATTTATATCTCTCTAATTATCACTATGGTCTTCTCCGCTTTCTTTTCAGGAGTGGAGATCGCGTTTGTGTCGGTAGACAAACTGCGTTTTGAGATGGAACGCAAGGGGGGGATCACGTCCCGCATCCTTTCTATCTTTTTCAAGAACCCGAATGAGTTTATCTCTACCATGCTGGTGGGCAATAATATCGCACTAGTCATCTATGGTATCCTGATGGCACAGATTATCGGAGATAATCTGCTGGCGGGATTCATTGACAATCATTTCCTGATGGTGTTGGCGCAGACCGTTATCTCTACCTTTATCATTCTGGTAACCGGAGAGTTTCTGCCGAAAACATTGTTCAAGATCAATCCCAATCTGGTCTTGAATGTTGCCGCTGTTCCACTGTTTATCTGTTACATTATTTTGTATCCCGTCTCGAAGCTAGCTTCCGGCTTGTCTTGTATCTTCCTTCGCCTCTTTGGAATGAAGATTAACAAGGATGCATCCGACAGAGCGTTTGGAAAAGTCGACTTGGACTACTTCGTGCAAAGCAGCATTGATAATGCCGAAAATGAGGAGGAACTGGATACGGAAGTGAAAATCTTTCAAAATGCTTTGGATTTCTCGAACATAAAAATCCGCGACTGTATTGTTCCGCGTACGGAGGTGGTAGCTGTTGATCTGACAACTTCGTTGGACGAGTTGAAAAACCGCTTCATCGAGTCCGGTATCTCCAAGATCATCGTATACGACGGGAATATCGATAATGTGGTGGGCTATATTCATTCTTCGGAAATGTTCCGTGCTCCGAAAGACTGGCACGACAATGTGAAGCAAGTGCCGATTGTGCCTGAAACAATGTCGGCTAATAAGCTGATGAAGCTGTTTATGCAGCAGAAGAAGACGATTGCCGTAGTGGTAGACGAGTTTGGCGGCACGTCCGGTATTGTATCCTTGGAAGATCTGGTGGAAGAAATCTTTGGAGATATAGAAGACGAGCACGATAACACTTCCTATATTAGCAAGCAAATCGATGAACGCGAGTATGTGTTGTCCGCCCGCTTGGAGATAGAAAAAGTCAATGAGACGTACGGACTCGATTTGCCCGAATCGGACGATTATCTGACGGTAGGAGGACTGATTCTGAACCAATATCAGAGCTTTCCGAAGCTGCATGAAGTGGTGCGGGTAGGACGTTATCAATTCAAGATAATTAAGGTCACAGCGACGAAAATAGAACTTGTTCGATTAAAAGTCTTGGAATAATGACGATAATCAAGAAATTTTTAGCTAATAAATAGATGCATATTAGCATTTTTTGTATCTTCGTGCGCTAAAACGACAAAAGAAAGAAATAATAATAAACATAAATCGTATTAATCAAAATGGCAACGTTACAAAACATTAGGTCGAAAGGACCTCTATTGGTGATTGTTATCGGCTTGGCGCTGTTTGCTTTCATTGCGGGTGACGCATGGAAAGTGATGCAGCCGCATCAGGCGCATGACGTAGGTGAGGTGAACGGAGACGCTCTTTCCGCTCAGGAGTATCAGAATTTGGTGGAAGAATATACCGAAGTGGTGAAACTCATGCGTGGAGTGAACGCCTTGAACGACGAACAAACCAACCAGGTGCGCGATGAAGTATGGCGTTCATACGTAAACAATAAACTGATCGAAAAAGAAGCAAAAGCACTGGGACTGACTGTTTCTGCTGCTGAAATCCAGGACATCCTGAAAGCAGGCGTTCATCCTTTGTTGAGACAAACTCCTTTCCAGAATCCGCAAACAGGAAACTTCGACAAGGATATGTTGAACAAGTTCCTCGTGGAATATGCTAAGATGAACGAATCACAGATGCCGGCACAGTATGCCGAACAATACAATAATATGTATAAATACTGGTCGTTTATTCAGAAAACTCTGATCGAGAGCCGTCTGGCAGAAAAGTATCAGGCATTGGTATCTAAAGCTCTTCTTTCCAACCCGGTGGAAGCACAGGACGCTTTCGACGCAAGAGTGAATCAATACAATGTGTTGCTGGCAGGCATTCCTTACTCTTCAGTAGTAGATTCTACAATCGTTGTGAAAGAATCGGAACTGAAAGAACTGTATAACAAGAAGAAAGAACAATTCAAGCAATATCAGGAAACTCGTGACATCAAGTATATCGATGTTCAGGTGACTGCAAGCCCTGAGGACAGAGCTGCTATCCAGAAAGAAGTGGACGAGGCAACTGCTCAGTTGGCTACTACAACAGACGATTACACTTCTTTTATCCGCTCGGTAGGTTCGGATGCTCCGTACGTAGACTTGTTCTATAACAAGACTGCTTTCCCGTCAGATGTAGTTGCCCGTTTGGACTCTGCTTCCGTAGGTTCTGTTTATGGGCCTTACTACAATGGTGCCGATAACACAATCAACTCTTTCAAAATTGTTGCTAAGGCTGCCGCTGCCGACTCTGTCGAATTCCGCCAGATTCAGGTATACGTGGAAGACGCGTGAAAACAAAGACATTGGCTGACAGTATCTACAACGCGATTAAAGGTGGCGCTAACTTTGCTGAGCTGGCAAAGAAATATGGTCAGACTGGTGATGCAAACTGGCTAACTTCTGCACAGTACGAAGGTGCGCAGATCGACGGCGATAACCTGAAATTCATCTCTGCCATCAACAATGCAGGTGTGAACGAACTGGTGAACTTACCGATGGGACAAGCAAACGTAATTCTGCAAGTAACCAACAAGAAAGCTGTAAAAGACAAATATAAAGTAGCTGTTGTCAAGCGTGAAGTAGAGTTCAGTAAAGAAACTTACAATCGTGCTTACAATGATTTCAGCCAGTTTATCGCAGCCAATCCCAGTGTTGAGAAGATGGTGGCTAACGCTGAAGAAGCCGGATACAGACTGCTTGACAGAGCAGATTTGAGTAGCTCTGAACACAATATCGGTGGTGTAAGAGGTACACTAAAGAAGCGTTGAGATGGGCGTTTGATAAAGCAAAACCGGGTGATGTTTCCGGCTTGTACGAATGTGGCGAAAGCGATCACATGATGGTAGTAGGTCTGGTGGGCATTAAACCGGAAGGATATCGTCCGTTGAAAGCAGTACAGGATCAGTTGAGAGCTGAAATCGTAAAAGATAAGAAAGCTGAAAAGATTATGGCTGACATGAAAGCTGCCAATGCAACTTCATTCAACCAGTACAAAGAGATGACTAATGCAGTCAGCGACTCTTTGAAGATGGTTACTTTTGCAGCTCCTGCATACGTATCAGCATTGCGCAGCAGCGAACCGCTGGTAGGCGCCTATGCTTCTGTTGCTGAAATGGACAAGTTGAGCACACCTATCAAAGGTAATGCCGGAGTATTTGTATTGCAAGTTTACGGCAAGGACAAACTGAACGAAACATTCGACGCAAAAGCAGAAGAAGCTACGCTGACTAACATGCACGCACGTTTTGCCAGCCGTCTGATGAATGATTTGTATCTGAAAGCAAATGTAAAAGGATACACGCTTCCTGTTCTTCTAAACAAGTAGCAAGTAATAGATATTAGGCACAGATTACACGGATTTACGCGGTTTAAACTTTTGAGGGAACCGCGAAACCCGTGTAATCCGTGCCTTTTTTGTGGTCGTTTTTTTGTTTATGGTCTTTGTTATCTGATTAAATTTCCATATCTTGCCAATCTTTATCAATTGGCTTTGCGAAATACTTCATTAACTAATACGAATCTATATTATGACTAAACAACTAGCCCAGTATTCAGTTCCCGCTGAAAATTCACGTGTTATCCGTGTTTTCCTTTCGTCAACGTTCAGAGACATGGAGATGGAACGTTCTGCATTAGTCAAACTCTTTAAGGGTTTGCAAGTGAAGGCTGCCAGCCGTGGTGCCACCATTTCATTGGTTGATTTGCGTTGGGGAATCACAGAAGAAGATGCGAAAAGCGGCAAGGTTGTTGAAATATGCCTGAAAGAGATCGTTAACTCCCGGCCTTTCTTCATTGGTATGGTAGGCGACCGCTATGGATGGTGTCCTAGTTATGAAGATTTATCTCAAACTCTCAATGACAGCCTGGAATATCGTTGGATAGAAGATGATTTGAATCACCATTTGAGTGTGACGGAAATTGAAATGCAGTTTGGTGTACTGCGCAATCCCAATCCGTTACATGCCTATTTTTATATAAAACAGTCGGCAGATGATGAACTGTCTTGCCCTGAAGAGGAGGCTCTTAAACTGAAACGTCTGAAAAGAGTATTTTGCAGCAGGAACGTTATCCTGTGCAGGAGTATGATTCGCCCGATCAGTTGTGTAACCTTGTGGAAGCAGCTTTCACGGAATTGCTTGAACGGGAGTTTCCGGATGTACTGACCGTTGAAGATAATCAAGCATTGCAAGAACAGCTGACGCGCAATGAACTCTTATTCAATTATCATCCAATACCTGAAGCAGATCAGGCGTTTGCTGATTTTTTGGCGGCGGATGAACAGCGGTGCCTGGTGGTAACGGGCGGTTGCGGTCTTGGCAAGAGTGCTTTGTTGGCTCATTGGAGCGATTTGGTGAACAATGATATGCCGATGATTCCTATCTATCATCGCTTGGATAGTACTACATTGTCTTCTTATCCGGAAACGTTGGCGAGAATGTTAGCTTCCAAATGCCAGAACACACTCAAGCATCAATCTTTGGGTGAAGAAAATTTGTTCGCGGCGGAAGTTTCAAAAGAACTGGACTCGACCCAAAGCACTGCCAAATCCATCATGGACGCCGTGAAAACTCGGTTTTGATGGGAGATGCTGGCTTGAACACTTTTTCAGGGAACACACTTCGAAACCTCAAGGAGATTGAAGAAGATTTGAATTCTATCCAAAAGTTCAGTCAGTTGTGGAGTGCGCTGGGTGCATCAAGATACCCTATCATTCTGCTGATTGATGACATCAGTTATCTGAATCCTACTGAAGCATCCCTGTTTTCTTTATTTGCATCTATTCCCCCGAACGTGAAAGTCGTGTTGAGCTTTTCTGCGTCATCCACTGCCTACCTGCCCTTTGTTCAGAATGACTACGCTCATTTCCAGTTGAATGGCTTTTCACAGGCGGATGCCAAGTCGTTCTCAAAGCAATATTTGTCTACTTACTCCAAGGCTTTGTCCGTACAACAGGAAGATATTCTTGCTTCGTGGGTGCTGGCTAAACAACCGCGCTGTTTAAGTGTATTGCTCAACGAGCTGGTTTCGTTCGGTCAGTACGATGCTCTCAATGAATATATGAGTGGATATTGCCGGCTTAATGAGGTTGGGCAATTCTATGACAGTGTGTTACGGCGTTTGTCGGCTGATTATGGTTTCGAAGAGATTGGAAGAACGCTTCTGATGCTTTCACTTACTTTAGAAGGATTTACCGAAGATGAAGTGAAGAGCATGGCAGACATTAATCAGATACTTTGGTCGCAGTTGAGAGTGGAAATGAGCAGCTGGCTCACCAACAAAGGAGGACGATATTGCATTGGTGACACACAAATGGTAGAGGCAATCGAACGCTATTTCGCTCAAGATGACGAATGTATAGATGATAGTCGCCATGAAATTATTTCCGCCTTGCTGGATGAGGAAGAGATTCTTTCCCATCCGTTGACTTTTGCCGATTATAACTATCGCATGAAACAGTTCTGCTACCATGATTCGTATCGCTATAAAGTGGAGATTACCTATCAATGCTATAAGATGCAAGAATGGGATATATTGAAGGATTGGATTTGTGATGTGGAGATTTTCGAGATTCTGTATCGCACGAATCGTTCTCTGTTGGAAGATAGCTGGAAGGCGATCATGAACGACAATCCTGAAGTTACGCCTGAAGTCTATGCCGAATTGGACTTTGATGAGATCGATTCTTTTTTAATTCCTGTCATTGCTAATGATATGGCTACTTTCTTGAGCAGTTCTTTCCATCTGACGAAGGCGGCAGCTGCTGTGAGTGAGAAGAGTATGGAAGGTGCTGCCATGCCACTCATTGCCAAGTCGGTATTGAAGATGAATGAGGGATGCCGGTATGCCCGTAATGAAGAATACGAAACGGCATGCGACTGACTAATCTTGAAAGCCTTTCGACAATCTGGAT
>VOFH01002100.1_pt1 | contig 15994 bp, 23 predicted proteins | sample 5384091 | NCBI WGS metagenome assembly VOFH01 (sample SAMN12384727, study PRJNA508395) | human gut metagenome | isolation source: healthy gut G | host: Homo sapiens
ACCTTATTAAGAAATCCAGCATTATCTATTATTCCAGAGAAGCCCTGAAAAGGCTCACAGGGGATATTGAGGACTTTGCAGAACATCTGACTGCACATGCAAATTCTGTAAGGGTAAGATTTGAATGATATGTTCTCTCGAATCTCAGCCACAAAGGCAGGTGCATGAGAGATGCCGAGAGATTAATACTGAGAGAGTGCAAAGCACGCAGCACCAATATCAGAGGAGTTAAAAGGTCCGGATAAAGGAGAGTACAGGAATATGGAACGCATTGCGCAGATCACACGAAATACCAATGAAACACAGATAAAAAATGACCTTAAACCTGGACGGCAGCGGAAAAGCCAATATCCATACAGGCATCGGTTTTTTGACCATATGTTAAACAGTTTTGCCCGTCATGGTTTTTTTCGATTCATCTTCAGGTAAATGTGGGATGGAGGTAGATACCATCATACCATTGAGGATACGGGAATCGTTCTAACAGGCGACCAAGCCAGGGCAGTAGGTGATAAAAAGGCATCTGCCGTTATGGCTCCCAGATTCTTCTATGGACGAGGCATTAGTAATCTGTGCCCTGATCTTGCGGAAGACCTTATCTGTCTATGATTTAAATCTTGACCGAACGTTGGTGATCTGGAGACAGAAATGTAGCGTGAAGTTTTTCACGCAGTATCATGGCGGAGAAATGAACCTCATCGCACAGATGTCCAGAAAGCAACAATCACCATATTATTGAAGGGGCTTTTAAGGCATTTTGAAGGCACTGGATGAGGCACCGGTTACATCCTGTCTGACAGATGTATTATCTACAAAGGAAGCCTGTAGAAAATCTTCACAATCAAGTACAAAAGATTCCGAGAGCATAAAAGCGCCAAAAGGAGACAAATTAGTGCAGTCGTATCCGGCAGTGACGATGAAAAATGGAAGATGTGTCCGCCTGTGCCAGGAAATTCTTATATTACCGTATGTCTCCTGAGCATCCAGAGGAGATTGCAGCTCTCTGGCAGGAAAAAAGCCACTTTTCTCTTTTACATCTGGTAGACTAGATGGTGCACTGGCAGGACGTTCTGTGAATGAAAGCAGACCATTAAAAAGATAGTTTTTTCTGTGAATGTATCCTTATATCGGCGGCGGGATCCGTTCTGAAGAAGCTGTTAAAATATGCTTTCTTTAGTAAAGTGAACATAGGAACAAAGGCAGTAGAAGAGCCGGAGTTTTTAAAAGATGGTGGAGAAATTGAGCAGATGTTATTGCAGCAGGCATTGATGCCAAAGCAGGCATGGTTGCGATCCAGGGATGGGAACAGGTAAGTACAGTTACAGCTACAGAACTTGCCTGAAATGAAAGAATACGGTGTGTTAAACTATTTATACAGATATTTCCAGAGATGGTATGTTTCCGGGTCCAAATATCCCGGCAACAAAAGAAACTGACTCTGGAAACAGGACTTGACATTATTGCTTCTGGAGGCGTATCCTGTATGGAAGATCTGCAGTCTCTTTATGATGCAGGGATCTCAGGAGCGATCATCGGAAAAGCTCTTTATGAAAACCGGGTGGACTTAGAAGAAGCAGTCTGCCGTTTTGAAAAAAAATGAACGGACAAGGAGTAAATGAAAATGGATAATAAAAACTGATCGCAGGTTTTGGCTATCAGGAAGGACGCATCAGCAGCTGGGATGGAAAGAGGACTTATACACAGGCTGTGCCACAGATGGCAAAAGCACTGCTGTGATAATGGGGTTGACGAGATACTGGTCTATGACTGGTCTGTAACAGATGAGGATCATGAGGCTGCCATTGCAGTGATCAAAGAGAGTGTGCAGGAAGCAGATGCCCCGGTTATTGCAGGCGGCAGAGTAAAGCGCATGGAAGATGTAAAAGAAATATCTTTATGCAGGAGCCAGTGCTGTATTTTTAGACATGAGCAAAAAGAAGAAACACAGATATGATCAAAGGGCTTCGGACCGCTTTGGAAAAGAGAAAATTTACGCTTATCTGCCAACAGACGAATATATTGACAGTGTAAAGGACTATGAGGCAGCAGGCGCATCTGTTATGCTTCTTAATACAGCAGGCAGTGTGCCCTCTTTACTGGAAATGGCTTCTATCAGCGACAGTGAGGCATCATTTTTTTATTCTTCTTACAGGCAAAGGACGATGCCAAAGATACAGCAGAAAGTCTGAAAAATGCCTTTGGCTGTGGAAATATCTGCGGTGCAGTTCTTACCTTTACAGAAGATAACATGGATTCTTCCATGACCATAAAGCAGTCTTTAAAGGCAGCAGGGGATCTCTGTGGATACCTTTTGAATCTTCTGTAGACTGGAAGGATTTTAAGTTAAACAGTGACGGTCTGATTCCGGTGATCGTTCAGGATTATAAGAGCAACGAAGTGTTAATGTTAGCCTATATGAATGAGGAGGCATTTGATAATACACTTGCTACCGGCCGTATGACTTATTTCAGCCGCAGCCGTCAGGCACAGTGGGTAAAGGGAGAGACCAGCGGACATTTCCAGTATGTAAAATCCTTAAAGATTGATTGTGACAATGATACCCTGCTTGCAACTGTAAAACAGATCGGGGCAGCCTGCCACACTGGAAATCGTTCCTGCTTCTACACCACGCTGGCAGAAAAGGAATATAAAGAGACCAATCCATTAAAGGTATTTTGAAAGATGTTTTCAATGTGATCTTAGACCGTAAAAGCATCAAAGGAAGGCTCTTATACAAACTATCTTTTTGACAAAGGGAATTGATAAGATCTTAAAGAAGGTAGGAGAAGAAGCTACAGAGATCGTTATTGCAGCCAAGAATCCGGATCCGGAAGAAGTAAAATATGAGATTTCTGATTTTCTGTACCATATAATGGTATTAATGGCAGAAAAGGGTGTTACCTGGGAAGAAATCACAGAGGAACTGGCAAACCGGTAAAACCGGAATAAATGTAAATATGAAGGATTTGTATTTGGGGCAGCTGGATCGAAAGACTGGCTGTCCTTTTTGCATAATGAATAGATTCGTGGTAAAAAATTATGATATAAATATGTTTGTGGAGGACAATAAAATGAAAACAACAGATCATTCTGTTACGGAACGCTTTTACGCTATATTTCCTATGATACCCAGTCAAAAGAAGAGGAAGAACAGGTTCCAAGTACAAAGAAGCAGTTAGAATTTAGTATACTTCTTGCTGCAGAATTAAAGGAAATGGGTATATCCAATGTGCGTATGGACGGACATGGATATATTTACTGGTGAATCAGCAAATACAGAAGAGAACAGTTATGTCATTAGGCTTTATCGCCCATATGGACACGTCACCGGCCCTTTCAGGCAAAGATGTAAAGCCTCAGCTAGTAGAAAACTATGATGGCTGTGATATCTGCTTAAACAAAGAAAAAGGATATCTGGCTCCTTACTTCTGATTTTCCGGAAATAAAAAAGTATAAGGGAAAAACACTGATCACTACAGATGGAACTACACTGTTGGGAGCAGATGATAAAGCAGGTGTGGCAGAGATCATGACTATGGCAGCCTGGTTTTAAGCCATCCGGAAGAAAAGCATGGAAAGATATGCATTGCTTTTACGCCGGACGAAGAGGTGGGAAGAGGTGCTGATTTCTTCAATGTAGAAGATTTTGGGGCAGAGGCGGCTTATACAGTAGACGGAGGAGCTTTAGGCGAACTGGAATACGAAAACTTTAATGCGGCTTCTGGTCATGTGGTGATACAGGGAAAGAGTATCCACCCGGGAAGCGCCAAGGGAAAAATGAAAAATGCATTGCTGGTAGCTATGGAATTTCAGGCTTTGCTTCCGGCATTTGAAAATCCCTATGTATACAGAAGGCTACGAAGGCTTTTTATCATCTAGACCGTATGGAAGGCGATGTAGAATGCACCCAGATGGCTTATATCATCCGGGATCATGACCGGGAGAAATTCCAACAGAAAAGGCATTTTTCGAAAAAGCAGCTGAGTTTTTAAATGTAAAATACGGAGCAGGTACAGTAACTGTTGCAGTAAAAGATTCTTACTATAATATGAAAGAGAAGATAGAACCCCATATGGAATTGATCCATATTGCAGAGAAAGCCATGAAGAAAAAACGGCGTTGAACCGGTGATCTCTCCAGTACGCGGGGGAACAGACGGCGCCAGATTATCCTATATGGGACTGCCCTGCCCCAACCTTTGCACAGGGGACACAATTACCATGGAAAGTATGAATATGTATGTGTGGAGTCTATGGAACAGACTGTCCAGATCCTTACAGAAATTGTAAAAAGCTTTGCAACAGGAAAAAATGTGGATTAATGAACAAAAATTTCAAATTTATATATAAAGATTCATTTTGATCATTAGAAATTTTTATTTTGTATATACAAAATATTAAAAAAGTGCTAAAATGCAAATATAAAAATATTCTGATTTCTGGCGGTCGGGGAAAAGGAGGCAGGGGACTTCTTAAAAAGCTGGAAAGAAGAACTGATCTTTGGTGATTACCAAAGATTAATGATCAGAGATCAATATATGAGAAGGAGGATCTTATATGAGTCTGGAAAAATTGTTTCACCTGAAGGAAAACCACACAGACGTCAAAACAGAGGTGTTAGCGGGAATTACCACCTTCATGACCATGGCCTATATCCTGGCTGTTAATCCGGGTATCCTAGGCGCTACAGGTATGGATAGCGGTGCTGTTTTACAGCAACTGCAGTTTCAGCATTGTTTGCTACCTTATGTATGGCATTTATGGCAAACTATCCATTTGTACTGGCACCTGGTATGGGCTTAAATGCGTATTTTTGCTTATACCGTAGTTTTACAGATGGGTTATTCATGGGAAATGGCTTTAACGGCTGTATTTGCAGAAGGTATCATTTTCATTCTTCTGTCATTGACCAATGTACGTGAAAAAATCTTCAATGCTATCCCAATGACATTTGAAACATTCTGTATCTGCCGGTATTGGTCTTTTTATCGCTTTTTATCGGTTTGCAGAACGCAAAGATCGTAGTAGACAGCTACATTGGTAGGTCTTTATTCCTTTAAGGCAGCTGTTCAGAATGGTACATTTTCTACAGAAGGGATCACAGTCCTGTTAGCGCTGATCGGTATTTTGATCACAGCTGTTTTACTGGTAAAACAGGTAAAGGGAGGTATCCTTTGGGGTATCCTTGCTACATGGATTTTAGGCATCATCTGCCAGTTAGCAGGTATCTACCAGGTAAACCCGGAGGCAGGAGCTTACAGTCTTCTCCCGGATTTTTCCAATGGGATTGCGATTCCAAGCATGGCCCCAACTTTTTTGAAGATGGATTTCAGCCGTCTGTTCTCACTGGATTTCTTTGTAGTTGTATTTGCATTCTTATTTGTAGATATGTTTGATACTCTGGGAACTCTGATCGGTGTTGCTTCCAAGGCAGACATGCTGGACAAAGACGGTAAGCTTCCAAAGATCCGCGGCGCTCTTATGTCTGACGCCATTGGTACTACTGTAGGTGCTATGTTTGGTACATCTACTGTAACTACCTTCGTAGAAAGTGCTTCCGGTGTATCCGAAGGCGGAAGAACCGGACTTACCGCTGCAGTTGCAGCTATCCTTTTTTTGGACTGTCCCTGTTCTTATCACCGATCTTCCTTGCGATCCCGTCCTTTGCAACAGCACCGGCGCTGATCGTTGTAGGATTTTAATGATCTCATCTATTCTTAAAATTGATTTTAATGATTATACGGAATCCATTCCTGCATACATCGGTATCATTGCAATGCCTTTTTATGTACAGTATTTCTGAAGGTATTTCTTTAGGAATCATTTCTATGTAGTGATCAATCTGGTATGTGGTAAGGCAAACGAAAGAAGATCAGTCCACTGCTTTATATTCTGGCAGTACTTTTTGTACTGAAGTATATTATGCTGTAAGCGTATAAAAGCATATAGCAGTTTTAGCAAAAAGAGTCGCCCCTGGCGCAATGTCATTAAGTTAACATGACAAATCAAGATCTCAGTATTAGAAAATAATACTGGGGTCTTTTTTTATCAAAAAAGCTTGACAGGAACACAAAAATGTGTGGCCGCTCTCGCTACTGATTATATTTAGAAGTTGCGAGAGCGGCCCTATAATTAAGTAAATCTTGATTACAAGGAGGTCACATATGAAACCAAACAGGTAAAACAAATTTTATTATCTGAAATTAAAAAAGTTTCAGATAGAGCAGATGAATTCTGTCTTAATCCTGGTAAGTGCTTCGTTAGAAAACGCAAACTATCATTTGAGACAGTTATACGAGGCATTATAGGGATGGAAAGTAAAAAGCTTAACAAATGAACTAATCGATATGTTTGATTCATCACCTGAAATGCCTTCAGCATCTGCCTTTGTACAGCAACGAAGTAAAATTAAACCAGATGCATTTAAAACTATTTTTGAAAGTTTCACCTCAAAAATCACTACTAAAAATCTGATACGCTTCGTATCCTTGCAGTTGATGGCTCAGATGTTCAAATAGCTACGAATCCTGGCGATTCCACTTCCTATCATCCAGGAAGTAATGGACAAAAACCGTATAATCTCTTACATTTAAATGCTTTGTATGATTTAGAACATCATATTTATACAGATGCCGTTATTCAAGGTCGCTTGAATTGGAATGAACATTCCGCACTTCAGGAAATGGTTGATAGATCAGATATTTCAAAGGCACTTAGTTGTTGCTGATAGATGTTATGAGTCATATAACAACATGGCACATATCCAAGAAAAAGGATGGTATTTTTTAATACGAATCAAGGATGGAAAAAATGGAATAAAAAGCAACCTTGGAACTTCCAATAGTGCTTTGAATTTGACGAAAAATAAACTTAACAATTAACAAGAAAAACAGACAAAAGAAACGTAAAAGAATTATTCAAAAGAAAAGAAAAATTACTATAAATTCGTACCAAGTTACTTCCTTTGAGTATTTCCTCTGAAATCAAAGAAAAATGATCCAGCCAGTTTTTTTTAAAATATACTATTGGAATGTTGGATTTTCATTCAAAAAAGGTGATGTGTATCCAACAGGAAATCTATGCACATCTAATCATGTATAATTTTGCAGAAATGATTACCTCGCACGTAGTCATTGAAAAAAAGCAAAGAAAATATACATATAAAGCCAACTTCTCAGTTGCGTCGCACTTGTGCCGATTATTTTATCGTGGGAAAACGACATCACCTGATTTAGAAACCATTATCGCAAAGAATGTGATTCCCATACGCCCCGATCGTCATGGGGAACGGAAAGCAACTACTAAGATATTTCATGGTTTCTTATATAGAGTAGCATAAATTTGAATAAGTGAATATAGTTTTTTGAGAGATGAAAATCTGTCTATTTGTGTTTGGCAAAGATAGAAAACAGGCTGAAGATTTGCCAAAAGAAAACTCTGATCATGTTATCCGGGTAGGATCTTTTGAGGAGACTTATAATGTAGTCAATGAAAAGGGAGAAAGAAGCGGCTATGGTTATGAGTATCTTCAAGATATTGCAGGTTATGCAGGATGGACATATAAATACATAACAAGTGATTGGAAAAACTGCTTTACACAGTTGGAAAATGGAGAAATTGATATTCTTGGTGGCATTTCCTATACAGACGAACGTGCTGAAAATATGCTTTTTCCGATATGCCTATGGGGGAAGAGAAATATTACATCTATACGGATGCATCCAATATGGATCTTACAGCAGGAAATCTGGATTCTTTTGAGGGAAAAAATATTGGTGTGTTGAAAGATCATATACCGGAGGATATGCTTAACGAATGGGAGTCTAAAGTATGGTCTGCATACGCAGCATGTCAATGCTTCTAATACCGCAGAAGTTATGGACAAACTGTCGAAACACGAAATTGACTGCTTCGTTTCGGTAGAAGAATCCCGTTGGGAAGAATCGGATATTTCACCGCTTACAAGTATTGGAGAGACAGAAATCTATTTCGCTATAAATCCAGAACGTCCGGATATCAAAGAAGCACTGGATAGTGCTATGCGCAGAATCAAGGATGACAACCCATTTTACACAGATGATCTCTACAGGCGTTATCTTTCTGCACAGAGCAGCTCGTTTCTTTCAAAAGAAGAAAGTGAGTGGATCGGGCAGCATGGTGCAATCCGGATAGGGTATCTGAATCAGGATGGAGGTATCAGCAGTGTAGATCCATCAACAGGTAAATTGACAGGTGTTATCACAGATTATGTGGATCTTGCAGAAAATTGTCTGCAAGGTCAGACTCTGGAATTTGAATTAAATGGATATGATACAAGAAGTGAACTGCTTCAGGCATTGCAGGATGGAAAAATAGACCTGATTTTTCATGCAAACCAGAATCCATACTTTGCGGAAACAAATGGATTCGCTTTGTCGGATACGCTGTTGACTCTGAATATGGCAGCAATTACGGCAAAGGATTCTTTTGATGAGAATAAAGAGAATATAGTTGCCGTTGAAAAGATGATTTTGCATTGAAAGCATATCTTTCATACAATTATCCGCAATGGGAAGGTTGTGGAATATGAGACATCAGATGCAGCAGTAAAAGCAATGCAGAAAGGGGAGACGGATTGTATTGTAAGCAATTCAGGTACTGTTTCAGACTATTTGAAAAATAATAAGCTTCATAGTGTTTTCCTGACAAAAGAAGCTGATGTTCCATTTGCTGTTCAGCAGGGAGAACCGGTTCTTTTGTCCATTCTGAATAAAACACTGACATCTATGCCTACAACTCAATTTTCAGGTGCAGTAGTTTCGTATAATGTTTCCTCACGAAAAGTTACAGCGAAGGATTTTATTCAGGACAATTTACTGGCTGTCTCACTCATAGTTGGAATCTCTTTTTTGTTGCCCTGTGTATAATTCTTGATTCTTTGAAAAAATCAAAACGTGCGGAAGAAAAATCCAAGAAGTCTGCTGAGCAGGCATTGAAACTGAATCAGGAACTGGAAGAAAAACGGCAGGAATTACAAAATGCACTTGTAGAAGCACAGAGTGCCAATAAGGCTAAGACTTCCTTTTTAAATAACATGTCTCATGACATCAGGACACCGATCAATGGCATTATGGGCATGCTTACAATTCTTGAAAAAAGCGGAAATGATGGTGAACGGGCAAAAAGATTGCCTGAATAAAATAAATGAGTCTTCGAAACTGCTATTATCATTGGTAAATGATGTTTTGGATATGGCAAAGTTAGAATCGGATACCGTGGTTTTTGGTGATGAATCCATCAATCTGGATCAGGTATGTCAGGAAATCACGGAGTCACTATCTTTTCAGGCAGAAGAAAAAGGACTTCATGTTATAGGAGAACATGATGATTACAGTGGTATATATGTTTGGAGCAATGCAGTTCATCTGAAAAAAAAGTATTGATGAATCTGTTTACAAACAGTATGAAGTACAATAAGGTGAATGGTTTTATTTACATGAGTATGAGAACGATTGAAAGATCAGAAGATCACATGACATGTGAATTTAAAATAAAAGATAATGGAATTGGAATGTCAGAAGAATTTATAAAAAATGAATTGTTTACTCCATTTGTACAGGCAGATAATTCCCCACGTTCTGATTATAATGGGACAGGTCTGGGAATGCCTATTGTGAAACAACTTGTAGAAAAGATGGGCGGAACCATAACCGTTGAAAGCAAGCTTGGTGAAGGGAGCTGTTTTACTGTAGTACTTCCATTTGAAATTGATACGAATGCACGGCCAGAAGAAAAAGAAGATTTTGATGTAGATATATCAGGTGTCCGGGTATTGCTGGTTGAAGATAATGAGCTGAATGCGGAAATAGCAGAATTTATACTGACGGAAAATGGAGTTAAAGTAGAAACAGTGAAAAATGGGTTAGAAGCTGGAAGCCTGCGAATCGAGGAACATACGATGTTATTTTAATGGATGTCATGATGCCGGTGATGGATGGGCTTACTGCCACAAAAACAATAAGATCCCTGGAACGGCAGGATGCAAAAAGGTAATGGAATCCCCGAAATATCTGGTGTCTCTGGTAAATGATGTGTTGGATATGAATAAACTACAGAGCGGGATTTGAAGGACCAGCAGCTTTTTATTTGATCTGACAGAGGTACTGCAGGAACTGAATCAGATTTATGATGATTGGGCTGCCAAGAAAGGCATCCGGTATGAGATTGACTGGAAAAATGGTACATACAGTCACAGCACTCTGGTTGGAAACCCGGTATATCTTGGCAGGATTCTGTCGAATATTATGGACAATGCCATAAAATTCAGTCAGTCAGGTAGTGTGCTCACGTTGGGGGTTAGGAAGAAACTCTGGATGATGACAGAGCAAATTTTCTACTGTAAAGACCAGGGTGTGGGTATGAGTGAAGATTTTATTGCACATGCTTTTGATATGTTCTCTCAGGAAAGCGAGACAAGCAGATCCAGGTATGAAGGCACCGGACTGGGGCTTGCAATTACGAAGCAACTCGTGGACAGAATGGATGGAAGTATTGAACTGAAGAGCAAAAGCAGGTGTTGGGACAACAGTTATTGTAAAAATTCCGTTCAAAATTGGCACACAGGATAAAAACAGTAATTTATCAGATAAGCTAGTAAGCCTTGATGATTATTCGGTAGAAGGCATGCGGGCATTGGTTGTGGAAGACAATGTGCTGAACATGGAAATTTCCAGATGTATACTGGAAGACAGTGGTATGGAAGTTACATGTGCAGTAGACAGACAGGAAGCAGTTGAAATCTTCGAGAAATCTGCACCGGATTATTTTGGGGTAATTTATATGGATATTATGATGTCGAAGATGAATGGTCTGAATGCGGCAAGGACAATCAGGAAATGAAAAGAAAGGATGCCAGGAGGGTTCAATCATTGCAATGTCCGCGAATTCTTTTGCAGAAGACATTATCAACAGCCGGCTGGCTGGAATGAATGTTCATCTTGCAAAGCCCTGGATGCGGAAAAATGATCATTGCCTTAAAACAATGCATGGCAGATAATAGCGATGTAAAACTGCACGATATTTGTAGGAATAAAAGACAGAATCATACTGGAGCTGCGAATAGTAGTTTCTTACATTGGCCCAGTCTGTCGCAACTCTGGCTTTATGAAGCTGCTGACTGAAGATCGGAACGGAGATCGCCACAAGAACTCCAATAATAGCGACAACGACCAAGAGCTCTGCCAGCGTGAATCCATCGTTTTTCTTTTTCATAGCACTTCACCTCCTCATATAATCAAGTGTTTTCTATTGAAAATTCAAGGTTTTTCAACCTTTCATATCTCAGTGAATAAGCCCATCTATAAGCATTTCGATGTATCAGTGTCAGGTACTGAAATAGCGGTTGAATGGTATACCCCTTCCTCTATGGCAGCTAACCTCCTATATCCACCAGGATCATAATCCACACGTTTAGTCTGCATCGCATAATCTCTAACTAATCCTACTATAACATTCGGATCCCTTACGGTCATTTTTAGTTGTATTATTGTCGTTTTGCGTTCTGTGTGTAAGACTTCATTGTAGATACCTCTCTCTGTTCAATAAGATTTTTACTAACCTGTCAGTCAATAGTCTTATTGTACTCTGAGGTATTTTCAATTTTCAACATCCAGGTTTTTTTTATTATACAGAAAGTTCCGATTTTGTTCAACTATTATATCTTGAAAACGTATTAAAAAAACACAAATGGAATCTATATGATTCTGAAGGCAGAAGAGCGTATTGGTCTTTCGATCTTCGAGGTCTGCTGGGAGAGCACACAAAAGAAAAAAAGAAGCCAAAACTACTACAAAAATAAAGAAAAGATAGCATTATACATGAGAAAATAACAAATACCAGAAAAAGATTATCTGCACAAGATGTCACATGAGATTATCAGCGAAACCAAGTGATAGTTTCGGAAGATAAATAAATTTTATGCCAGCAGTCAGCTGTGTGCCGTTTATGGATACCAAAATACAGAAACAAAAAAACTGTCCGTAAGTGGGAATGGGTAGTTCACGTGAAAACATGTGGGGTGAGACAAAGAAGGGTGAAGCGCTACTGTATCCAGCCGGAGGAATTACTGATCTGCAAAGCCATTGGCTCCGACAATCTGGGTATCTGCTGGGATACAGAACACGGCGCCATCGAAAACCTGACCAGGAAGAAGTGATCGCCAAAGCAGGTCCCCATTCGGGCTGCCCACATTTCCGACCAGACAGACCGGGAAATGTTCATGTGCTTCCTTATACAGGAAATACAGACTGGGATATGATTTTAAAAGCTCTGGCAAAGGCAGATTATAAAAGGGCTTTTACCTATGAGATCCAGCATTATCTTCTTGCTATGCCGGAGAAGCTGGTGCCGGATGCCATCCTTCTCAGCTACAAAGTGGCGAAGAGATGGCAGACCAGCTGAGCATTATAAAAGATATTAGCTTAAACCCTTGACGGGCGGTATTTGTGATACTCACCGGAAAAGTAACGTCCCTCTCCAAAACCATGCAGGCGGGTTAAATGCCTTTGCTTCCTCTTCACTGGCAAATTCTACCTCTGCAAGGATAAGACCGTCGTAGTGGCCTTCAAAGACGTCTAATTCAATGGTAGGCAGGATCATTTCCCGGAACCAGGATCATATCTCTTTTGTAAGGATAATGCCATCTGCCTTGGCAAACAGATGTTCATAGGCTTCTTTATTCAGAGGAAGATTATATTCTTCCCTGGATAAGAGGCCTTTTTCCTTTGTAGGTGAGATAGTAGTCATCATTGTCCCTGGCGGACCCGGACCACAGGATCTGTATTTAAGTAGGCCTGTTGATCTGTCTGCAGGGAAAAAGATGTGCACCTTCAGGGATTTGTTTAATGAGAAATTTTCTTTCGATCTCCATGTAGATACTCCTTCTGGTTGTGTGCTTTTTAACAATATTTTGCACGTTTTGGGTATACACTATCATAGCATTTATCTCTTTTTTTCAGAAAAAAAGGGAAAAATGGTAAAATAAATAAAGTTTCAGATCGGTTACACATTATATGTATAAATTGGGAGAATAAAAAATGTCAAAAAGTTTTTTGCGTTTCTTGCAGATGGGCTGGAAGAAGTGGAATGTCTTGCAGTAGACGTTCTTAGATGTGCCTTCAGAAGTAACACTTGTATCAGTAACAGGAAGCCGTGAGATCACAGGCTCTCATCATATTCATTTTCAAGCAGATGCTTTTTTGATGAAACACGAAAGCAGCAGAAGAAGCAGATGTATTATTCCTCCCAGGAGGTATGCCGGGAACCAATACATTAAAAGCGTGCGAAGGCTTAAAAGAATGCGATCTGCAAGGCAAACAAGCAGGGGCGCCGCATTGCAGCCATCTGCGCAGCTCCAAGTATCCTTGGGGAAATGGGACTGTTAAAGGAAGAACAGCCACCTGCTATCCAGGTTTTGAGACGTTAGAGGGTGTTTCCTACACCCCGTCAGGGCGTGATCACAGATGGAAATATCACCACAGCAAGAGGACTTGGATATGCCTTAGATCTGGGGATCGAACTGATCCGTCTGCTGATGGGACCTCAGCATGCACAGATGGTAAAGGATCCCATCCAGTACGACCAGGTATAGGAATATAGATTATCATATTAAAATAGTAACAGGAGTAAAAAGACTGCACAGATAAGAAGTGCGGTCTTTTTTTTCTAACTAATAATTGGGAAAAACTGGAAATTTAAAAATACATTAATGCTTTTAAATGTGTCAAAAAAATAAAGTAAAACCGGAAATGTCAAAACAAAAAGGAGCGGGAAAAATGTTCTGTTATAATAAAGGCACAAAGTTAAAGATTCACAGAAATCAAAAAGGAAAGGAATGAAGAAGCATGACAGAAAGACAGATGGATATTCTGTATTACCTTCATGCGCAGGATGATTTTGTTCCTGTATCAGATATTTCAGTGGCCTTTGCAGGCCATCTGTGAAACCATAAGAAATGAATTACTGATCATACAGGAGGGTGATCAAAAGGAGAAAGCCTGGGAACATTGGAGAAAAAGCCCAGACTGGGAATAAAGCTGGTAATTGAAGCTGAGGTCTGGGAGAGATATACAAGACAACTGGAAAGTAAAGGGTTAACCGCAGAAGAAGCGGATGAGAAAACTGTTGATCTATTATCTTCTTACAAAAGGACAGATTATTATACAGAGATCCAAAATATCTATATATGGGTCGTCTGGCAGCAGAAAGACTTATACCTGAGGTGGAAAATGGCTGAAAAACCGAAAGATTACCCTGGAAAAGGGACAGGGGAAAAGGATTTGGATCTTTTGAGATGAATTTTCCGGCGGATTGCGATGTGGAATCTTTTCCTAAGGATAAAAAAGGAAAATATACATGCAGGCAAAAAGGGGAGTATTTGCTGATAGAAGATTTTTTAAAAAGGGTTTGATACCAATGGAATCAACAAAGCAATTTGTTTTTTAGAACGGCAGTACAGTTTTTCTTTTGGATATGAAGCTCATATACAAATGTTTTTCTTATTATCCTTATCCATTGTCCGGGCAAGAAATAATAAAAATGTTCAATTACCGGATGTTTCACCTATAAAGGTAAAAGAAAGATATACAAAACATATTACGGAAACGTTGATCAAAAGAACTGGAAAGAAATTATAGCTTTATCTTTTGCAGGATACAGAGAAACAATTTATTGAATTCGCAGTTGGGATTTCTGATATCCAGATCTTTCAGGATGAAAAGCAGATGCTGCAATGTGAAGCAGATGATATAGAACTTTGCTATTTCAGTATACGTTTTGATCTCACTGTTAGTGATATTGTAAATGTTAATCTCAGACCAGGATCTGTTTTTTTCAAAAACTTTGTTTTTACAGCTGCGTTCCATGATCGTAAGGTTACAGTACAATATAAAAATTGTAAATCCGCTTTTAAAACAGGTAAAGCAAAAAATATCCAAATGTTTTGCAGCAGTTTATGCGGGCAGACGTATTTTGAGAAAGAATTGGGATTGGAATTAAATGAGCATGAAATGTTACAGTCTTGCATTACTTTTAGGAGGTGCTATAGAGCGCAGCCTTTCCTGAGTTTCAGCCTGTGTGATCTGTGATTACGGATTAGAATGTCGCAGATCCTGCGGGAACAGTTAGAGCGTAATATAAGTGATCTCGTATTACAGAAGTTCTTTCTATAAGGGAAATAAGAAAATTGAAATCAGTTTCCTGTGATCTGGTGATCACCACAATGCAGTGGATACATATATTATGGAAAAGAAGTAGGGTTTGTAGATTGCCTGATGACCTGGCATGACATACGAAATATTGAAAATCGTATGAAACAGGTAAAGAAGACGAAAATTGAAAACAAACAGTTCTGTAATCAGTTGCATATCCAGAAAAAATCTTTTTGTGAAGAATTTGTGCATCTGAATCTTGAAATAAATGATAAAACAGACTGCTTCATATGCTGTACAGAAACAATTAGAGGACAGTGGTTACATTTACAGCAAATTTGAAAAGTCTGTGGAACCTTAGAGGTAACAACACCTACAGCTCTTGGAAAAAGGTTGCGATCCCACTAAGATGCCAAATGTGTTGCAAGGCCTTGCGGTTATGGTTGCCACATTGAAAACGACCAGGTGAATGGGGAAGACGAAGATGCAGATGTTATATTTCTTCTTACATTTAATCTGGATGGTCTATGGGAATGAAGGAGGAAACTGCAGAAAGTTTTACAGTGTTTTTCTGGATCTGTGGGATGAAGAAGCAGAAGTGGAAGCAATCCGGAATATGCAGGATGGGCATTGGTTGGCAGTAGAAATGAATCAGGATTCAGGCTGCAGTAAACAGTAGCAGAGAGAAAAAAAGGGGAGGAAGGAAAATGACAGGAGAAATGACTATTGAAAAATGTGATTAACAGGTCTTTGCATTAACCTTCGCATGAAGGGAAGGGATGTAAGTAGGCAGTAATTGAAAGAAAATGG
>VOFH01003596.1_pt1 | contig 15986 bp, 22 predicted proteins | sample 5384091 | NCBI WGS metagenome assembly VOFH01 (sample SAMN12384727, study PRJNA508395) | human gut metagenome | isolation source: healthy gut G | host: Homo sapiens
TAAAGATCGATCTGATCACCGGATTTTAGGTGCCGGAAGACAACTTTATAAAAAGTATGCTTCTTATCTGATGAAACAGGGAAAGAAGATCGGAATACTGGAAAATGATTTTGGCGCCATCAATGTGGATATGCTCCTTTTTTACAGGATTTAGAAGGGGATAACTGCACATTGGAAATGATCGCCGGAGGCTGTGACGCAGACTGCCACAGACGCAGATTTAAAACCAAGCTGATCGCAATGGCTATGGAAGGAAGGCTATGACCGGTGATCGTAGAGCCGTCTGGCATTTATGATGTGGATGAATTTTTGACACCCTTTATGAAGAGCCGTTAGACCGCTTTTATGAGCCGGGAAATGTGATCGCACTGGTGGATGCAGGCCTGGAAGAGGATCTTTCAAAAGAGGCAAAATATCTGCTGGCATCAGAAGTAGCAGATGCAGGCTGCGTGCTTTTCAGTAAATGCGATGAAGTGTCTCAAGAACAGTTGAAAGCCACCCTTTCTTATCTGAACCAGGCAATGGAACAGGTACATTGTAAACGAAGGTTTACCCTGGATCAGATCCTGTGCAAAAAACTGGGAAGATCTGGAAGAGGCTGATTATAAGCGTCTGCTCAACTGTGAATATCGCATGGAAGATTATGAAAAAATGCATTTAGAACAGGGAAAGTGTTTGATTCTCTGTACTATCTGAATTTTTCCATGGATCCGGATCAGCTAAAAACAGCAGTAGAAAATATGTTTAGGGATCCTTCCTGCGGAAAGATCTTTCGCATCAAAGGCTATATAAAGGAGAAAACGGCTGGTTGGAGTTAAATGCCACCAGCAGGGAATTTTCTCTGAAACCGGCGCCAAAAGGCCAGGAAGTGCTGATCGTTATTATGAAAACCTTTCAAAAGAGGCAGCAGCTCTTTATTTAGACCGTAAACCGGATGTTTAAGCCAGGTTTTAAACAAAAAAACAGTTTACAAAGATAAGGGACAGGTTATAATATTTCCCGTTGGACAAGGACAGATATGGCAGAGTTGCAGATGCTCTGTGCATAAATAAAATGTTCTCACAAAATCAGGCACAGAAAGATTTTTGAGAGGACATTAAGAAAAACTGATTCTGTGGAGACAGATGGATTGCAGATGACATCAGCTTTTTCTGTTGGCAAGGAATTGAATAGTGGCCGTTAGTTTGATACAATAAAATGGATTATACGACATTGAGGGTGGATAGAGTATGCCGATAAGAACCACGTTTTCTTAGCGAAGTTAGAAAAAAGCCATAAGAATATGAGCAAGATACGTGAAAAGATACGAGCATAGAGGTTGTGCTGAGAAAGGCACTATGGCATAGGGGATTTCGTTATCGGAAAATTACAAGGGATTGCTGCCGGGAAGACCGGATATTGGTTCTGACGAAGTATCGTATTGCAATTTTCAGACAGTGAGTTTTTCATGGAAAAAGATTGGGAAATATTGAAACCACGGTCAGAAAAAGAAAAATCGATTATTGGGTTGGCAAAGAGGGAATATCCAGAGAGACGAAGAAAAGGACCAGCAGCTAAATTTTATTTCAGAATGGATAATACCTTGGGGAAAAGAATATTCCGAAAGATACAGTGAAACAGTGTAAAGAGGATAGAAGATATTTGACCCAGAAACGGGGAGAAGTAGACGATGAAGAGGAATGTAATGATGAATTATTTGGAAGAATACGATGAAATGGATCCTATTTCAATTGAAACATATGCAAAAGTTAAGTTAATTGGAAAACATTTAGATATTATTGTAAACAAGATGACATCACCAAAACTATAGTTGTCAGTAAAACTGCAAATTATGAAGTTAAGCACACGAACGAAAAGGCGAAAGCTTCAGAGGAGAACTGATAGAAGAGAGATATTTTCACCATCAGACGAATATGATGCACGTCCAGATTTTGATAAAAAGCAGGTGTAGAACTGGGTGTCGACAATACAAAACAAAACAAGAATGGGACACTGGGCAAAGAAAGATTGATATTGACAATGATTGACTATTTTTCAGTTGTCGATGAGATATTTGTAGAGTCATATGTGGCAAAGAGTCTGGCTGATTTTTACATCGGTGTATTATCTGTATCAAGAGATAAAGAACCTATTGATTATCGTATTGATATGCTTATTTACACCACCTCAGAGCAAGAAAAAATCATAGTACATGATTTTCAGGTTATTGTTGAAAATTGGGAAAACGAAAAAGCATATGAATTATCTGAGGAGATACTCTGTAATTGGGAGCAGCGCACTAAAGGCAGGCAACGTCAGGCAAAGACCGGAGAAAGCAGCCATTTAGTGATGAATTAGCAAAACCGAGGGCATTTGTATTTAAAAATTCATACATGACATATGTCCTGAACAATTATATTATTCCTGGAAAAAATACATATGAACCGATTATCAAGGGGTACGGAAGAGGAATCTTTTGAGGATTGCGTTGTGGGGAAAATAGATGCGTATTATGATTGGTCGGTTACTGATTTGGCGCAATACATTCCATATAGAATATCAAAAGAAACCGAAAAGCCTTGAGGCAATGTTAGCATATCGGATGTTAGGCATAAAAAGGAAACCATGCGGAAGAATTTTGAAAAGCAAATGTGGTAGTTAAGACGATACGTATTGAGAAAAATAATAAGATAAAGGAAAATATGTCATTTCTTTACGTTCAAATTTAAAGAGCTGGTAGAGGAAGATTGGGAAGATTCTACATTTGGAAATTATTTACGTGAAACTAGATTTTTTTGTTTGTAGTTTATAAATTGATCAACAAGATGAATTAAGGTTAAAAGGCTGTCAGTTCTGGAATATTCCATATGATGATTTGGAAGGTAATGTGAAGTCAGTTTGGGAAAAAGACGCAGAGAGTGCTTTTGTGAAGGACTTCAGATAGAAAAGAGAAATGGAAAGAATTATAATAATTTTCCAAAATCATCAGAAAAATCCAGTGTGCCATGTAAGACCACATGCACAAAATGCAAAGATACTTATGAACTCCCAGACGGAAGACAGTACCCAAAGCAATGTTTTGGTTGAATAATAGTTATATATTTTGTCACAGTTGGATAAAATTTTTATTGAGGATTGATAATGGGTAATAAAGAATATAAAACTCAGAAGAAGTAAAACAGAGAGCGGAAGAAGCAATAGGACATTCTTTCAAAGAAATTTTTGAATTAGCCTCAGAAATTTCAACAAGAAAATGGATTAAAAGCGAAGCACGGAAAGGGAGATATTGGACAAATGCGAAGAAGGCTGGTTTAACTATGCGTGCAATGAAGAAGCTGAACCAGATTTTAAAGATGCAGATGTTGAATTGAAAGTGACTCCATTTTTTAATTAACAGTAGAGGATATAGAGCAAAAGAGAGATTATCACTGAAAATTGGAATGAGTGGACAAAAATCATCATCTGCTGGTTATATGCGTACCAGTATATCAGAGGTGTAAAACATGAGGAGTTTAGCGTAGGAGAAAGTAGATGAGATTTTGCTGAAAGAATTGCAGAAGAGATGGGATGATCATTCAGCATGATTGGGAAAAAATCGCACGTTATGTAAAGCAGGAAAGCATGAATTATCAGAACGAGATTTTATAACATCTCCAGTCCTGCTAGAAAAAGGTGCCAGCAGGATAGAGAAAGTAAAATATAATGACAAATATCCTAAGCAAAACCAAGAGCGTATTCATTTTAAAGTCGTACTGACAAAATTGTTTTAACGAGAGATACTTACACCAGAGGAAATATCAATATTTTGCCAGATATAGTATTACCAAAGGAGAAAGAGTTTGATGATTATCCTGATTGAAACTTTGAAACCATATTTTGGAAGAACAGTTGATTCGCTGAAAAGGAATTTCAATAATTATCGCAGTGGATACAGTGAAAAGAACGATATCATTAAGCAGATATTCAAGAGTGAAAACGATTTGGATGAAACAGATGAATTTCAAAAGCCAACTATAAATTAAGGACACTTACGGTTGATAAAAAGGAACGCCGACGCAGGATATGTCATTTTCAGCGTTTGATTTTACATTGGATTATTGAAAGAAAAAATTGAATAAATCTATTGTTTATGATGAAATAGTGGATTCAAAGTTTTTACTAATAAAGTAAATTTTTCAAAAATGCAGAGGGGCAAAATTTTGAATAATGCCTTCATATGGTATCTTCCGAAAAAAGATGTAAATAAAGTAAAAAGATGTTTTGGAAAACAAGCAAGAAAAGTTAATAAAGGTGGAATAAACTACAACAGAAGCTATCCACATGACAGGAATGGAAGATTAATATTTGTTATGAAAATAATTTTCAAAAAACAACTTTAATAATGTGGCACATATGAAATAAAACTGGTGAGGCAGAGTATTTTATTATGAAAATGCTAATTCAGTAAGGTTAAAAAACTGCAGAGGTTATCACGCTAAAAAGAAATTCCAGAGGAATTGAAAAATAACTGATACCTACTGGAGAATACATGACAAAACAATGCTTTTGGTTTTAAGAAAATATCTGAAACAACAGATTAAAGATTTTATAAAATCATACTAAAAAATAGAAAAGGATCTTTTACAAGAATATAAAAATAGGTTATTATATAAAAGAACGATCGTTCGATAATAAAAAAAGGTAAAAAGAAGTGAAGAAAACAGTTTGCGAATTGTTCGCCGGAGTAGGTGGCTTTAGATGTGGACTTAATAATATAAAGAACAGTAGAAGATTATGGTAAAGAAGAAAAATGGGATACAGTTTGGTTTAGTCAGTGGGAACCGGCAGAGAAAAAATACACAGTACGCACATGACTGTTGGTGTATACCGATTTGGAACACGATTAGATAATAATGGTGAAGATACCACAATTATAATATTGAAGATGTGGATAAACAACACTTCCTGACTTTAATTTGCTTGTTGGTGGATTCCCGTGTCAGGACTATTCTGTAGCTTCTTCATTAGCTACTTCAAAGGACTCGAGGGAAAAAAGGAATTTTATGGTGGTCAATACGAGAGACCTTAGGAAACAAAGAAAACCACCATTCGTATTAGAAAATGTTGATAGATTATTAAAATCTCCTGCAAAACAAAGAGGTAGAGATTTTTGGTGTATGTTCTTGCATGTTTTCGTGATGAAGGATATACAGTAGAATGGCGTGTGATAAATGCTGCGGAATATGGGTATCAACAGAGACGTCATGAACATTTATTTTTGCCTATAAAATATTACAAAATATGCGGATAGAGTTTTAAATACAATTGGATATACAGATGCATTGGAAGAAGAATATAAGAAAGAATGTATGGAAAATGTAATCTTAAAAAGAAGGCTTTTGCAGAAACATTTCAGTAAATAAAGCAGAGTCTGCTAAGATGGTCAAGAAACTGCCGGTAGAAGTAGGTGAAGTCTCCGAAACATTTCAATGTGCATTTGAAAATTCGGAATAATGAAAGATGGAATAATATATACAATGAAGACCGTTCCCGATTATCATGGAAAGCAGATTACGCTTGGCGATGTTATGGAACTGGACAAGTAGAAGAGCAGTATTTTATTCCGGAAGAAAATTGAGCCATACAGATCCAACAGTCACACATAGCGATGAAACCATCAAAGTGTCTTTCAAAGGAAGATAGACAGACCTGGAAGTACCTGAAAGGCAAAGTTGTTGCGCAGCCAAAGTTCGACAGGTCGCGAAATATATCGAAGGTGCTATTCTATGATCGATCAGGAAGATAAAACCGGCACGTGTACAATGCTGACATCTGAGGGTGGATTCAGTAGAACAACCTATAATAGAAAGATAAGATGACTGGAAGAGTGAGATTACTACTGCAGCAGAAGCAGAACGAATCCAGGATTTCTGCTATTCATACAAAAGTATTGTTTGGTTAAAGGAGAGACTGTGAAGATGCCATTAAGAAAACGTAGATTTATGATGGGAAATGCATTGGTTGTTAATCTGGTGGTAGATATGGAGAAGACATTATCTGTGATATTTAACAATGAATAAGTATATAGTGTTTAGAAAGTAGAATATAGGAGAAGCATGATTATGGATATTAGTGCAGAGATTCAAAAATATCGGCAAGAAATAAAATCAGAGAGGATGGATATGTCTTTTGGAGAGATAATTAATATGTATAGATAAAGAAATAATTATTTCTCCAGAATATCAAAGAGCTTTTTCTGATGGGATGAACAAAGACAGTCAGATTTTATAGAATCAATATTATTAGGATTCTTTCCGTCTATTTGTGGCTACAAACCAGATGGAAAATGGGAACTGATTGATGGACTGCAAAGAGTATCGACGGTGTTATCTTTTTTTAATGAATTAAAAGATGAAGAGGGAATTTACCCTAAAAATGGCTTGAAATTAGTAGAGGGAAGTATGCTTAAGGGGTTGAAAGATATTACTATTGATACTTTTTACCATTGGAACATAAATTGCAAATTGCGTACACCATGTAGAGTAGAAATCATTTTAAAGAAAGTGAATTTAAAATGAGATATGAGTTTTTAAGAGATTAAATACAGGAGGAGAGGATTATCGAGACAAGAGATAAGAAATTGTATATTTAGAGGATTAGTATAGCAGGTACAGTGAATTTATTGCAGAATTAGCTCAAATGATATTTTTAGAGAAATAGTAAAATATTAGTGTATCCAATGAAGAGAAGATGTATAAGTGAAGAACTTGTAATAAGATACCTGACTCTTAAAAAAATAAAGGTACAAGATATTCGCAAAGCTAATATACAGGGACTATATGGATGATTATTTAGAGAGTCAATGCAAAGAATTTGATGATACACAGATTGAAACAGATAAAACTTTTGTTTGTAAATATAATGAAAAATATTAGAAAAAACTAAAAGGATGAGAATATATTTAAATTAGGAAAAAGATATTTTACTACGAGCATGTATGATGCAATAATGCTTAGTTTGTCTGAAAAATACGATTGATTTTGGAAGAATTGAATATAGAACAACTGGGCATAGCAATATTGAAAGAAGATGATAATTTTTAACAAATAGTTGGGTCAGCAAGTAGTAATCCAACCAGCATAACCAATAAGGTCAAAATTGCTAGAAAAGTGTTGTTAGATATTACGGAGTAAGAAAAATGCACCAACTTACAGAAGAAATTATGGCCAGTAAGGAGTGGCGAATCAGAGAATTGAAGCTTTTAAAAAGATGAGGAATCATTGCACTTAATGAATATCCGTTAAGAGAACAACAACAATATTACAGGATGTGTATACCATACATATATGCTCTTGGGAAGTTATCAGGTTGAAAGCTTCAAATTACTCATTACATATTTGAATAATGAATACTAGATAAAAAACGATTAATGAATTACATTTTCTTTACAGAAAGTATTGAAACCTCTTGCTGGAAAACAAAGTTTTGAACAATCATACCAATTTGTTGAAAAAATTTGTAAAAGAATTTGATAAAGAATTATATTGAACCGTCCTTGTTTACTGCGAATTCAAATTTGAATTATAAACAAAATGACAATTATATTGAGCAAATTTGGAATGAATAATTAATGTGGAAAAAATACAAATCAGATATAAATCAGTTAGTGAATGAAAAAATAGTATAGCTCATGGTGAAAACGGAATAATTATAGAAAAAATCATGTTTCAAATGAAATAGCTATGTTGCAAAGCCTTTTGACATGATTGTTTGGAGTTTGAAAAATTATCTATCTCAAAAGCTGTATTTGAAAAATTGTGTATAAAATTAGAAGTAAAAATACCATGGTAACACCATTCACTAAAAATATGGATACAATGGAAAAAACTAAAGTTTTCCTGGGCAGGAATCACACGAAAATCACCATTTGCACACCCATAATACACATGGAACCATATTACTATACAAAGATGAGCAAGCCCCAACAGGCTGTCTACTATGCCATTTACCAGGGGCTCATGGCACTTTCCGACAGCTTCCAGGTGCCGAAATTAGAAGGACGGGAACTAAGCGACGTATTTTTCCAGCTGCGTTTGGACCATCCGAGATCTTCTGGGCAGAGGGATTTCATTACCGGTATTATCAGGACTCGGCCAATATCACTTTTTTTTTGCCGGAGTATATTTTTGAAAAGGAAAGATCAAAGAACACCAGAAAGCATTAAAGCCAGAGTGGAAAAGCTGGTCCGCCCTGCTATGAAGCTTTCGGAATGGGAAAAAGAAAAGTATGTACATGATTTTATCTGTGAAAATGTACATTATGATAAGTTAAAGAAATCTTATTCTCATGAGATCATCGGTCCTTTAGGACAGGGTGTAGGGGTATGTGAAGGGATCGCCAAATCTGTAAAAGTGCTTTGTGACGCCTTAGGTATCTGGTGTATGATCGCTATCTGCGGAAACAATCCGGAAAAAGGTATCAAATACCGTCATACCTGGAATATTGTAAAGATCGGCGGCACGTATTATCACCTGGATACTACCTTTGACAATACGTTAGGTAAGCACAGCTTTGGTGCAAAAGGAGATCCGCTACGATTACTTTAATCTGGATGATAAAATATTTTCCGGGACCATGAGCCACTGATCGCGCCGGCGCCGGCCTGTACAGACGGGGGATCATTTTTATTACAAAGAGAAGAAAATGTCCTTTACAAAGACAGAAGATGTGTATAAACGTTCTCTTCAGGCGGCGAAAAGGGAAAAATGCTTACCTTTCACTGGAGAGGCGGTTATCTTACAAGGGCAGTCCTGGACGAATTGCTGGATCTGATCAAAAAAGCAGGAGCAGAAAAGGGAAAAGTAGCCCGTATTGCTTTTAAACTGGCCCCAGGCAGTGCTGCGTCTGGAGTATGTGGAAGATGGCCAGGAAAATGTTACTATGGAAGAGGCAAATGAAGGAGAGCAGGAGTGAGATTAGACTGTTCGGGAATGGAATTTGAAAAGCTGGCAGATCTGTTGGAACAGGGGCAGTTTGAACTTTTGAATCTGCCGGTTGGTGATGAGAGGAAAAAGCCATCGGATATCCGTCTGGTGTATATGATGAATGACACAGCGGAAAGCTTTCTGGTATTCCATGAGGCAGTGCTTACAGGAAATTACCTGCCGGATTACGAGGGAGAACTAAGCGCTTCCCTGGATAAAGAAGAAACAGATAACACGGACGCGGAAGGTGAAGAAAAGGGGGTATATCCTGGCGGTCCATCAGGGAGATACAGTCTGCACCCTGTTTTTTAAAGATATCAGCCTGGAATGTGAGCTGTATGATTATGGTGAGATCGGTCATTTCTGGGTGAAGGGATATGAGTATCTGCGCCAGTTAGAATATAAGATCGCTATTTTAGGGGATAAATGGGAATATCTGGGAGAAGATTGCTGCAGTGAAGAAGAGAAAAACTGGCATCTTTAAAGAATTTCCGCCTTTAAGTTATCTGTTTTATCCGGCAGCTTCACTGGCCTATGTAAGAGAAAAAGAAGAACCGTGGAAATGTTCGCCGCTGGCAGCAAAACTGGTGGAAGAGGCTGCAAAACAGGAGAAAGATACCTGGTTTGCAAAAATGGTATCCCTGTATAAAAGATACCCCGTCAGGGTACTTGCCAGATACATTGCCTGGATGTTTCACAGAGAAGCCCATAAGAGAGTAACCGATCATCTGATCCGGCAGATGGATCAGGCAGCGGTCATTTATCCAAGACGTTATTTTGGAGAAGAGAACGAAAAAAGCATAAAATTCTGTTTGAAAAAGCCAACAAACGTAAAAAGAGATCTTGAAAACAGGGGATACAGGCGGAAATCTTTAGAGAAGAACCTTTTGCAAAGGCGACGATGGACCCTTTAAAGTGTATGTAATGCAGTTTACAGTTAAGAAGGGAAATCGCATATCTGCAGTTGAAGAAATCCGATAATTGCAAATGATCATAACCACATACTGCTATGCATCAGCCCCCGTGCGGCTGTTGGCAGGTTTTGCAGACAATATCTATTATATAAAAACAGCAGAGGAATTTACCCCTCTGCTGTTTTCGTTTCTAATAATTTCGTTAATTTTTCCAGTAAAACTTTCGCTTCCTCGCCCTGTTCCCGGATATAAGAAGCTTCAGGTACTTCAATATCATGGATCCGGGAATTTCGCATTTTTCGTAAAAAGGCGATCTGGTTAATACATTCTTTATCAAGCACTCCCAGTCGTTTTAAAGCGTTGATATTAAATACGCTTACGGAACGGGAACTGCGCTTGGTCACACGGTTTAAGAGATTTTCAAGAGGCACCCATTGGCCAAAGAAGTAGTTGATGGCTTCCTGATGTTCCACCGTTAAATTGGAGTCATCGGAGCGCAGCTTCTGGTATGCCTGGTATCTCTTTTCATTTCCGCTGATGATCTGGTCAATGATCTGCTGGGAAATGGTACGTTTGTCTTTTTCAAATTTTACAGACTTTACGATAGGTCCGATATCTTTTGCCCGTAATATCTTTAAGCTGCTTAAAAAGCGGAACAGCAGCTCAATATTTCCCATACGAAGCTTGATATCTTCCGGAAGGAAATTATTGCTTAAATAATTATATAAATAAGAGGCAAGCTCAAACTGATTGGCAAAAGTAGCTTTACTGTTCTGAATCCTTTCATTTCCAGCAGCCTGAAGCCGTTCCAGGGCGATTTCACCGGTAAGCACCAGACCATTTAATTCATCTAAGATAGCCAGTTCTTCCTCAGAAAGTGTTCCCTGCATAGGCTTATACACCAGGTCATGTTCCACCTCAGACCAGGCATGCATCAGGACAGAAGCTACCTGGATCTCGATCCTGGCAGCGCAGTAGCGTTTTTCGGAAGGCTGTACCATTTCCTCTTTCATATGCACCCGGTAATGATTGGCCCAGTAGCCGGAAAAACGTTTGTTATAGGTAGGCGGTTTGGACTGTTCCGGGAACTGTTTGCGCTCGATCACCTGAAAAAAGATCGCTGATCAGGGAGTCTACTTTTATGCGGTCACCTGGGAAATACAGGGACACACGGATGCCGCAAAGGTCAGCAATATCCTCGTAGATCTCTTTCATGTTCTTATAGGGAACCGTGCGCTTGACATTTCTGCGCAGTATCTTACTTTTAAACGGCCGGGGTTTTTGATCCTGTAAGTGACCATAGCCCGGATACCGGCTGACTGTAAGGCATCTTCCAGTTGAGAAGAGGAAATACGTCCCAGATTTTCATAAAAAGTAAGTTTCTTTTATAGTTTTCAATAAACTGGTTGATCAGATCCATAAATCCTCCTTTGCAGTCGGATATCTGTAAAAAAAATACAGATATAGTAATTTTCAGAATTTTCTGTCACTATTATAGCACAGGAGCAATCGCTCTGCAAGAAAGAGAGCAGTATCCGGGGAAAATGATCATGGTCCAGCCAAAATATCTTAATGAGAAAAATTATGGGAACAGCCTACTTGACAATATACCCTGGTGGGGTATATAATGCGTATATTCCCAGGGGAATGGTGGGAAAATAAAGGAGAAAGACAGGAACGTTTATGGAAGAAGAAAAATGCTGCTGTTGCCACCATAAAACAAAAGAGCGTTCAGAAAAGGAATACAAAGACCTGATCCACCGCTTAAACCGCATTGAAGGCCAGATACGGGGAATTAAAGGGATGGTGGAAAAGGACGCTTATTGTCCGGACATATTAATACAGGTGGCTGCAGCCAATGCAGCGTTAAACAGTTTTAATAAGGTCCTTCTTGCAAATCATATCAGGACCTGTGTAGCAGAAGATATAAGAGCGGGAAAAGATGAGGTGATCGATGAACTGGTGACCACCTTGCAGAAACTTATGAAATAAGTGGAGAGGAAAATGAAGGTTCCGCCTGCGTCAGCAGGCAGTGGAGCACGACCGTGTGTGGAACCTAAACAGGTATGAACAGGTATAAGAAAGGAGCCAGTAATACAATGAAGCAGTATACAGTAACGGGAATGAGCTGTGCAGCCTGCAGCACCCGTGTAGAAAAAGGCGGTTTCAAGGTGCCGGGAGTAACTTCCTGCTCTGTCAGCCTTTTTAACCAACTCCATGGGCGTGGAAGGAAGTGCCACAGACCAGGAGATCATAAAAGCAGTAGCAGATGCAGGCTATGGCGCGTCTGCAAAACCTGCCGAAGGGAAAAAAACGGTGGAGCAAACAGCGCTGCAGCTTCTGAAGAGGCCCTTGCAGACCATGAAACTCCTATTTTAAAGAAACGTTTATTATATTCCGCAGGTTTTTACTTGTCCTTATGTATTTCTCCATGGGACATATGATGTGGAACTGGCCGCTGCCGGCATTTATGGACGGCAACCATGTGATGATGGGTCTGGTACAGCTGTATCTGACAGTGATCATTATGGTCATCAACCAGAAGTTCTTTATTAACGGTTTTAAGAGCCTGTTCCATGGTGCTCCAAACATGGACACCTTAGTAGCCTTAGGTTCCTTTGCCTCCTTCGGCTACAGCTCCTATGCACTGTTTGCCATGACTTATGCTGAACATCAGGGAGATGCAGAGGCAGTGATGGGCTACATGCATGAATTCTACTTTGAGTCCGCTGCCATGATCCTGACACTGATCACAGTCGGAAAAATGTTAGAGGCCCGTTCCAAAGGAAAGACTACAGATGCCTTAAAGAGCCTGATGAAGCTGTCACCAAAGACTGCCGTAGTGGAAAAGAGGAAAAAAGAAACAGAAGTACCTGTTGAACAGGTACGCATCGGTGATGTATTTGTTGTCCGCCCTGGTGAAAATATACCGGTAGATGGTGTCGTATTAGAAGGAAACAGCGCTGTAAACGAAGCTGCTCTTACAGGTGAAAGTATTCCTGTAGACAAGCAGGCAGGAGACCGTGTTTCCGCAGCCACCATTAACCAGTCCGGTTTTATCCGCTGTGAAGCTACCCGCGTAGGAGAAGATACTACACTCTCCCAGTTCATCCGTATGGTCAGTGACGCGGCAGCTACCAAGGCACCATCGCAAAAGTGGCAGATAAAGTTTCCGGTATTTTCGTTCCTGCTGTTATTTCCATTGCAGTGCTGACGGTTATTGTATGGCTGATCGCAGGTGAAAGCGTTGGTTTTGCCCTTGCAAGAGGTACTTCTGTTCTGGTTATCAGCTGCCCTTGTGCTTTGGGACTTGCAACACCGGTTGCGATCATGGTAGGAAATGGTATGGGTGCAAAGAACGGTATCCTCTTTAAGACTGCCGTTTCCCTGGAAGAAACAGGAAAAGTTGAGATCGTTGCATTAGATAAAACAGGAACCATTACAAGTGGTGAGCCAAAAGTAACAGATGTACTGGCGGCAGATGGAACTTCAGAAGAAGAGCTGTTAAAATTAGCATATTCACTGGAAAGCAGGAGCGAGCATCCGTTAGCAAAGGCGATCGTAGCCTATGGGGCAGAAAAACAGGCAGAACAGATCCCGGTTAGTGAATTTAAGGCACTTCCGGGAAATGGCCTGGAAGGAAAAGTGGGAGATGCGGATGTAAAGGCGGCAGCCTGAAATTTGCACAGAGCCAGACGGAGATATCCGAAAAGATAAAAAGCCAGGCAGAAAAACTGGCAGAAGAGGGAAAAACACCTCTTATGTTCTTAAAAATGGTATACTTGCAGGTATGATCGCAGTTGCCGATGTGATCAGAGAAGACAGCCCACAGGCAGTAAAAGAGCTGCAGAATATGGGTATTGAAGTAGTTATGCTGACCGGTGATAATGAACGCACAGCCAAGGCCATTGGCCGCCAGGCCGGCGTAGACCGTGTCATCGCAGGCGTGCTTCCGGATGGCAAGGAAGAAGTGATCCGCAGGTTAAAAGAACAGGGAAAAGTTGCCATGGTTGGTGACGGAATCAATGATGCCCCTGCTCTCACAAGAGCGGATATGGGTATTGCCATTGGAGCCGGTGCAGACGTTGCCATTGACGCAGCAGATGTCGTTCTGGTAATGAGCCGCTTAAGTGATGGGCCCGCAGCCATCCGTTTAAGCCGCGGAACCCTTAGAAACATCCATGAAAACCTGTTCTGGGCCTTCTTCTACAATGTGATCGGTATCCCCCCTTGCAGCAGGTATCTGGATCCCCATCTTTGGATGGAAGTTAAATCCGATGTTTGGTGCAGCAGCTATGAGCTTATCCAGCTTCTGCGTTGTGACCAATGCATTAAGGCTGAATTTATTAAATATCAAAGACAGCCGCAAAGATAAGAAGATCCGCCGTAAAGCAGCCGCTCCTGCAGGAGCAGTAGTTGCTGCGGCAGAAATAAATACAGAAACAAAAAAGGAGAACAAAACAATGACAAAGAACTGATGCTTCCAGTGTGGCGTGTCTGCCAGTATGTGGTATCCTTATGGGTATCGGATACATCCTGGCACCGGCAGCTATGGCAGGTGAGGTTCAGGGATTTACTGCGTGGGGGCTTAGCTTACTCAATCGGACTGTTCCTGATCAAAGCAGGGGGTGCGTTGATCGATAACATGTCCTGGCTGTTTGCAGTAGGTGTAGCCGTAGGTATGGCAGATGACTCAGATGGTACAGCAGGTCTGGCAGGTCTTGTTTCCATGTACATGATCACTACACTGTTAAGTCCCGGTGCTGTTGCCGGTATTACCGGACATGAGGCAGCACCTGCATTTGGAAAGATCGTCAACCAGTTCGTTGGTATTCTTTCCGGTCTCATCGGTTCTGCATGTTACAACAAATATAAGACTGTAAAACTGCCGGATGCACTGGCATTCTTCAGCGGCAAGAGAGCAGTTGCGATCTTTACAGCTATTTATTCCATAGTTGCAGCTTTAGTCCTGTTTGTTGTATGGCCTCTGGTTTACGGTGGTCTGGTAGCATTAGGCGAAGCATTTATCGGAATGGGTGCTGTTGGAGCAGGTATCTATGCATTTCTTTAACCGGCTTCTGATCCCATTTGGCCTGCACCATGCGTTAAACTCTGTATTCTGGTTTGACGTAGCAGGTATCAGTGACCTGAGCAATTTCTGGGGCAATACCGGTGTTTACGGACAGACTGGTATGTACATGACCGGATTCTTCCCATTTATGATGTTCGGTCTTCCGGCAGCCTGCATTGCTATGTATCAGACTGCAAAACCTGGTAAGAAGAAAATTGTTTACGGACTTTAGCTTCCGCAGCGTTCTGTTCTTTCTTTACAGGTGTTACAGAACCAATCGAGTTTTCCTTTATGTTCCTTGCTCCGGGGCTGTATGTAGTACATGCCCTGTTAGCAGGTATTACAGCAGGTATCACCGTTGCCCTGCCGATCCGTGCAGGCTTCTCCTTCTCAGGCGGTGCTGTTGATATGGTACTCAGTTCCTTTACACCACTTGCAGAAAATCCATGGCTGCTGATCCCGGTAGGTCTGCAGTTGGCGTTCTTTACTATGTTGTATTCCGTTTCGCAATTGCCAAGTTTAACTTAAAGACACCGGGACGGGAAGATGATGATGCAGAAGAGTTAAAGGCAACTTTAGCAAACAATGATTATACTTCTGTTGCAAAGACAGTCCTGGAAGGCGTTGGCGGTCCTGAAAATGTGGCTTCCATTGACAACTGTATTACAAGACTTCGTCTGGAAGTAAAAGACTATACAAAGGTCAACGAAAAAAGTGATCAAATCTGCCGGTGTTGCAGGTGTGATGCGTCCAAGCAAGACCTCTGTACAGGTTATCATCGGAACACAGGTACAGTTTGTAGCAGATGAATTTAAGAAGCTGTGCAAATAAAGAGTATCTGAAAAATTTATCTGGAAAATTAGTTAGATCATATGGAAAGATCGCGCAAAGCGGCATTTAAAAACGTCATTTTGCTGCGATCTTGTTTTATTTTCAGGTCATTGTTTTAAAAATTGTTTCTCAAGCATCCCTACTGCCTGATACAACACACAGGACAACAGGCAGAGCATGATCAGGCGCTCATCAGTTTTGTCATCTCAAAGGTCTTGGGAAGCATAG
>VOFH01002879.1_pt1 | contig 15985 bp, 20 predicted proteins | sample 5384091 | NCBI WGS metagenome assembly VOFH01 (sample SAMN12384727, study PRJNA508395) | human gut metagenome | isolation source: healthy gut G | host: Homo sapiens
TCAGTATACTTCGTTCAGTTACGTATTGCTCATGGAATTTAAAACCGACCAGTTTTTGTGGGAACTCCCGCATGAGATTCCAATATCCTACGCCTTGAGTCCATACTCCTTTTGAAGCAAAGAGTTTTTGCACGAATACTGCGTGCATCCTCAAACCACACCTTCATGTGCTTGCCCCTGTGCATCCATATAAGAAACCAGGGGATTGCGCTGTCTCATCGTATTGGATGGTTGCCCCAGTCCGAACAGCCAACTGAACGGCCTCCACATTGGAAATCGATCGCGCTTTGGTCGACCCTTTACATAGGGCAAGGAGCCAGTCGTAACCATAGTTTGGAATCCCCAAAAGTATCTTGTTGGAGTCGATCTGTGTCCCCATAGTCAAGACACGGCGCACATTTTGAATAGGGAGCTACTGCTCATCGGCGGACCATAAGCATACCCCCATTCATATGTCATGACCAATGCAGCGTTGGCGGCCCACCCCATACCGGCATAGTCATGCCCTTCATATAGAGTTCCTGATTGATCGCTGGAGTTCTTGGGGGCCAATGCGACAAAAACCACATATCCCATGGGTTTAAGGCTGTGGACAATTCCCGCACAAAATGGACATAGGTTTCCGTATCCTGCGGCAAAACATATTCAAAATCAGGTCGACCCGCGATAGCCCGCTGGCTCAATCATCCGGGAGATTTCCTGAACGAGCATCTGCCATTAGCCGTCGGATTATTGAACACTGACTGGCAAGTAGATTGCTAAACTGTCCGTTCTGGTCCATAGCGGTCAACAAAAGCAAAGGGAGACACTCCATACGGCTGTATGGTGAAAGCACTGCTTGATCGTTGAGATTGATAAGACGACCAGCCGGTAATCCCATAGAGAAGATCAAGTAAAATAGGTGAGAAATGGGCAATCTGCCTCAACAGCGATTGTCGAATGGAGGATAAGCATATCCGTTGACTACGAGCTTCCCCATAGCAGGGGCTGGATGGCGGATTACCACGGTTTGCCCCGGATAAAAAAGGTGGGGTTTTTCAGCAATGGAAGGATTATTGCGCAAAGCTGTAAGAAGAGAGACGTTATATATGCGCGATAGATAGGGAGCTTCACCGGGCATGACAGTATGTACTTGTTCTGGGAATAGAATGGCCAATGTACTCCAGCGCCAGTGAAATGGTTCCTGTATAGCCCGTTATTCATACAATCTGACAGCAAGGGACACCATACTCCTGTGCAATGGAATACACCGTCTCGCCTGCCTCTACAATGTGAATGACCATCCGTTTTTCCCTCCTATAGAAGTTCCTCCAACCTTTCAACAGGGTATGCAGGGATTACCATTGATATGAGTGTAAAAGAAATAATCCGAGTCAGAATATACAAAATAATGGATTTTTTGCACAATTACAGATTCACACAAATAATTTATGAATAAAAATACGGAAAACTTGGAATGAATTATAGATTTATACAACATAATTAAGCCTACAGCTACAGAACAAATTATTCAAAGGCAGAATCAGTGATTATTGAATAAAGAAAGCAAAAAAAGATTAAACCGATTTTTTGGGTTTCTAAAAAAAGCGTAGTGGAAAATTCCCAAAGTTTTGATATGATAATTTGTTATGCAATATTTCTAAAAATTGACTTTAAAACGAAACAAAATATAATATGAATGCATTATATCTATAAATTCTGTGCTTTTTTCAGAAAGGAGGGGGGAGAATTTACAAATCTTTCAGATGGGAAGCCTATAAAAACCGTTTTGAAAGAAGGAGATGTACGAATGAAAAAGAATGGCAGCAGGCTGCTGTCCATGCTCTTGGCGTTACCCTGCTCTTTAGCAGCCTGAGTTCCGCTGCTTTTGCAGCAGCAAAGGAGGAAGCAGTCAGCTTTGCCCGCAGTGCAGCAGTAACTGCTTCCAGCGTCGGCAAAACACCACCTTGACCGCCAATAAGGCGTCGATGGAATCGTAGACCGCGATACGACGCCAAAATCCAATCAGTCGCTGGGCTGCGGACAAATCCGATACGCAGGAGGCCCGCTGGCTCCATCGATTTCGGCGAAGAAAAACGTTTAATAAAGGCAGTTCTTGAATGGAACGCCTGAACATCGACAGCTACAGCCTGCAAATTTCCGGATGATGCAACGGATTGGGAAACGGTCTATTCCTCGGACTCCCGCTTACCGAGTTGCAGGGAGACCATCTGTTTGAAGACGCCAAAACGGCACGCTATTTCCCCGCGTCTATGTTGACGGGTATTCCGCCAACGGAACCGGAGAAACCAACGTCAATTGGGCTTCTGTCTCTTTGTTTGAAGTGGAAGTTTGGGGCGTTGGTGAAGAACCTGATCAGGCGAACCCGGTGAACAGCCGGCCAACGGCTTTTAATTTGGCGCTGAATAAGACTGTGTCCGCCAGCGGTACAGAGTCTGGGACAGCTACTATCCGCAGAATGCAGTCGACGGCGATATGGGGACCCGCTGGTCATACGACGGCCTGCGTGCGAATCCGCCTAAATGGTTGCAAGTAGACCTGGGGCAGGTTATGACCTTCCGCCAGTTTAAGATCTTCTGGGAGGCCGCATATGCATCCGGCTACCAGATCAGGATTTTCGGACAATGGTGTTGATTACACCGATGCATATGCCACCACAGACGGCCAGGGGCGCAACGAAGTCATCACCTTGGATGCACCGGTGACAGGCCGGTATGTCCGCCTGTATTGCACCCAGGCCCCGGCGGATACCTGGGATGGCGTTTCGATTTATGAGTTCGAGATCTACAATTTTACCGATGAAGATGGTGGATAGCGCCATCGAGGACATCACAGTTCCATCGGTTGTCAACCATGACTTTACCGTACCGGTGGCAAACGACGAAGGTGTACAGATCTCTTGGACCTGTGACAGCGATCTCCTGGCGATCGATGCGAGACCGGCACAAGGTCACTGTAACAGCGCCGGAGGAGAGCACGGACGTCACATTGACCCGCGACGGTTGTCTTTGGTGCTTATTCCAAACAAGTCTCCTTTACTGCCAACGTGCGCAGCGAGGCCGACCGTCAGGTAGAATACCAGGTATACCCGGTTCCGCAGAAGATGACATTGAGCGACAGCAATATGACCATCTCGGAAGAGGTCAATGTCGTTATGGAATCTGGGATCAGTGAAGTGACCAAAGCGCGTTTGGAAGAGGTGCTCACAGAAGCTGGTCTGACCTACAGCTACAGCGACGCCGCTGTAGAAGGAAAGACCAACGTGTTCATCGGTATCAACGGTTCCGGTGAAGCGGCAGATACATACGCAACCGCCAATAACGTTCCACGCGACGTCTTTACCGAAGGCGAGAATAAGTTCGATATGGAACTTGTTCAATTGGATGCCAGCAACAACGTCCTGCTGTTGGGCAGAGATGACGATGCAGCGTTCTATTCCATCGCAACCCTGGAGCAGGTGCTCACACAGTCCATGGGCGGGAAGTATACCACTGTCCTGTTTGAGGACTACGCAAACAAGCAGTACCGCGGCATGGTCGAAGGGTTCTACGGTTATCCGTGGAGTGTAGAGGCCCGTCTCGATTGGTTTGAGTTTGCCAAGTACAAGATGAACATCTTTGTCTATGGACCAAAGGGCGATCCAGTATCACTTGGGCCTGTGGGACGAGGAATATCCCACAACGGTTACCGAGGATGAGAGAAAACGCGGCGTCTTGACACAGGATGACATCCGTGCGTTGACAAAGGAATCCCAAAAAGTGCAACATCGACTTCGTATGGGTTGCTCACCCTGCTATGCAGAGAAGGCTCGATATGAGCAGCAATGCGACGGTCGATCAGGAAATCACCAACCGCTTGATGCCGAAGTTCGACAGCCTGTATGAACTCGGCGTGCGCGAGTTCGGTATTTTTATGGACGATATTACCATCGGCGAAGGCCTGCAACGAAGTACACGCAGCCGTATCTGATCGATCAGGTACAGAAGCGTTTGTATGAAACTTATAACACGCCGGAGGCAAAGAAGAGGACAAAGGTGAAGCCGCTCTTCTACACCCGACTTAGTATACTTATGGTTTGGAGTTATGCTGATATGCAGAACCAGTGTATGAAGCATTTAAACAGTCCAATGTACATGAAGATGTTGTAATCTGCTTCACTGGCGACGCCGTGTGCGGCCCGATCAACAACAGCTCTTGTGAGAATTTTGCCACCCGTACCGGCCGCAAGCCGTGTATCTGTGGAACTATCCGGTAAACGATTATTCGGATGCGGCTCTTTACAGACCGTATCGATGCAAACTTCTCTGTCAGCACCGATACCACCGAGTGCGTAGGTGTTTTGTCCAACCCCATGAACCAGGCAGAAGCCTCCCGAATCGCCTTCTTTGGCGTGGCGGACTTTGCTTGGAATACCGCAAACTTTGATTCTCAGCAGAACTGGGAAGATTGTTTCCCGTATTTGGCAACCGAAGGAATCGGCGATGTGTCCCAGGAAGAACTCGCGGCCCGCTTATAAGGTTGTTGCGAAGAATATTGTGACCACGCCGGAATCCAAGGATATGCAGGAACTCTATACGAAGTTCCAGGCCGAATATCCGTTGGGTGATATGACTACGGCGACCAAGATGAAGGATGTCTTCCATGAGTTGAACGATGCAATTGCCATTATGCGCCTCATGCAGAATTGTGGCAACGCGGAGTACGAGCGCGCCTGTACACGGAGATCGAGGGCAACCTCAATAAGCTCTCCGACATGGCGACTGTGATTGAGGACAGCCTCACCGTATTGTTGACGGACGACGAGACCGTGGCATGGGAAGCCTACAATGCTGCAAGCCAGATTAAGAACACCGAACTTTCCAAGCAACAACCCACGTTATGTTGTGCATGCTCTGGAAGGCGCCGGCACCGATTTCAGCTATGCAGATTATCAGGCAGATCCTTCTAAGACATACATGAAGCCCTTTGTCAATACAGTCTTTGATCTGGCAACGAATAAGATTTCCAATGTGGAGCCGGTTGCGACCGTCAGCTGTTCACCAACATTCCGGAGGCGGCCTTCGCCGTCGAGGATGCCGGCAACTCTTGACGATCAATGGGAGGATGTTTGCCCCTTCAGAGCAATAGTATATTGGCATTATCTTTAACAAGATTCGCACATTGACCGGGTTTACCGCGCCAGAGGCAGAAGGCTTGACCGTGGAATACTCGATGGACGGAAGGACCTGGAGCTTATACCGGCGAAGGAGGCCAGAGGCGGCCTTTGTCCGCGTAAAGAACAACACGCGCGAGACGATTGCACTTGGCGTAGATGCGTTGACGTGGGCGCTGAAACCCATTGCAGAATTTGCTGGCGCCTCCTGCAGTGTGGAACTGTATCAGCCTGCTAACTATCCGTTGAGCAACCTGACAGACGGCGATTATAGCACCAAGATCTGGACCAACGGTGCGCAGAATGAGGGCCAGACAGTTACACTGGAATATACCGATCTGATCAATGTCAATGCAGTCAAGCTGGTGTTTGGCGATGGCGACCGTGCAAAGGAGCCGTTGTAGAAATTTCCGAAAGACAACCTTTAACTGGACCGAAATCGGTTCCCTTTACCGAGACGGATCTGACAGCGAACGGCAATGCCTACAGCTGTAATGGCAACGGGCAGCCGGCCCAATATGTGCGCATGCGTCTGACAGAGAGCAGCCCAGTGGTTGCAGCTCTATGAATTTGAAGTCAATAAGGGCGAAGTTCTCGGTGGCGCAATTCCAGTCGCTGTGACCAACGATGGCAAAGACGCAGGCGTCGTATGTGATCGCAATGTTTCCACTTCCTTTACCGCTACCGATGGGATATGTGGAGTATAAACTGATTCATGGACAGAAGGTTGATGAAATCTCCGTCCTGTTCAGGCAGAAGAAGCAGCAACCGGAGCCAATCCGACGGTTGAAATTCTGGCCGGGGACAATGGGTCAAGGTCGGAGAACTCGATGAGAATCCGGCAAAATTCGATGTATCCACCTACACGAATGTGACGGCTGTAAGAGTCTCCTGGAATGCGGAGAACATTCCGACCCTTATGGAAATTGTTGAAAAAGGCGAGGCATATGCTGAGCCGAACCGCGTGGCCCTGTATGAGACCATTGCGGCGGCAGAAGACCTTTCTGAGGACGACTACACCGAAGAAGAGTGGGCAAACATCCAAGACGCACTGGCAGCCGCAAAGGCAGCTCTTAACGGTGAGAGCACACAGGAAGCTGTTGACACAGTGGAGACGGAACTGAGAGAGGCGATTGGAGATTGAACCCACAGCGCATACGCTGACCCTGAAGTTCACCACCAATGCAATGCTGCTGGGCGACAACGTCGAGTTGGCAAACCTGACGGGTACGTATACAGAAGAGTTGCTTCCGAAGGAAGCTTATGCATTCCACTTTGCACCCCGCGTGTGGCGGGCCGTGAATTTACTGGCGATCACCGTGGACAATGAATCGGTTCCGTTTGACGATGAGACCGATACAGAGTCCTATGTCTGTGAAGGCATCATGGGCTCCACAGACAAGACCATCACGGTTTCCTTTGTAGTAGTGGACAAACAGATTCTGAACCAGGTCGACATTGCAGGTGAAAACTTATGGCAAGCGAGGAATTGGAAGCAGATTCCGAAGGTCCAGAAGGCGATTCAGGATGCGTTTGATGCAGCGGTTGCCGTTGCAGACGATAAGACTCGGATTCAGACTGAGATCAACGACGCATGGAGCAACTTGCTCGACAAGTTGCAGCTATTGTCCTTTGAAAGGGCGACAAGACGCTTTTGGGCGAGCTTCTCTGGAGCAAGTAAAAGCCAGATTCAGGGCGATGGCTACACAGAGTCCTCTTGGAAAGATTTTGTGGATGCCCGCGACAACGCTCAGACTGTCTATGACGATCCCAATGCGATGGACAAGGAAATCCAGGAAGCCTATGATGCTTTGAAGCAGGCTATTGAGGGTCTGACCTTCGCAGGAGACTTAGGCCAATTGAAAGACCTCGTAGATCAGGCACATGAAATCGAGAAAATCTCGATAAGTATCTGGATCTCGACAAGGACGACTTCAAGACTTTCCGCGAAGCATTGGCAAAGCAGCAGAGGACGTTTGACGATGACCACGGAGCAGGATGTCATCGATCAGGCGGCGAGAGATCTGACGGATGCAATGCTTGCAATGCGTCTGATTCCAGATAGCGATGCGTTGAAGGACCTCCTCAACAAAGCGCAAACGGTTGACCGTGGCCAGTATACAAGCGCGAGCTTGTCCAGGCTGGACAACGAAATCGAGAAGGCAAAGACGGTTTTGAGTGTAGAGAACGCGACGCAGGAGCAGCTCAATGAGGCATATACGGATCTGTACCAGGCTTTGAATGCGCTTGAAAAGAAGAATGATTCCAAGAAGTCTTCGAGCAGCAGCTCCTCCTACAATTGGAATCTCTATGGGCCGGCTGGCATTGTCGCAACGAATGCTACCGCTACGGCAATTGCACCGTATGTTGTCTCCGATACCACTGTTAACTTTACGGTAAACAGAGGAACCGCCTATTGCTTCAAGATGACTGTGATGAACAGCAATCTTTGATCCCGAACTTCACAGTTGGCAATGGAGACGTGTTGAAGACCCAGTATGTGACCCGCATTGGCAACGATTTCTACTATCGTGTATGGGCGATTGGCACGCCTGGACAGAGTGCAGGTGTTTACACTCGCTGCCGGGCCAAAATACTGTCAAACATTGCACTGTCAAAGTTGCGTAAGGGTTTCATCTGGAAGAATAGCAACGGAGTGCTTATCGTGAAAAATCCAATTGTGGATGCGTTAAAACTGTGTTTATAAGGAAGATCCCTGAGACTCCTTTGTGAAAAGGCAGCCCCGGACACTTGTCCGGGGGCTGCTGTGTTAACGCTGAATAGGCATGATAAAAACCCCCAGTTTCATTCAAGATCAATAAAGAATACTTGCGTAAAAGAAATAGGTTCAGCGAACGCTGGAACCTAAAGAAAAGCAGCATGTTTTAAAATAATGAAAAAGCTACATGATATAGCCCTGGGTAAGGAGTTTGCAGTGAGAAAATGATTGAATAATGGTTCAGTACTCTCTTTAGGGGGCTACCAGAAGAGATAGGCCCTTATGGGGCCTGTTCAAACCACCCGTTGAAAAGAGCGGTCAGATCAGAAACTTTTTGGGGACAGCCCGCAGACATCTCTCTAGTTTCTTAAAACAATACGCGAAAAGGCGCGTTCAGATCGGAAAACCTGTGTGGGGTGAATATCATTCTTCCCTAGGCAAGATTGTTATCCGCCCCTACAGGTTTTTCTTAAGACAAGGCCCTAAAAAGAGCGGTGAGATCAGAAACTTTTTGGGGACAGTCTGCGGCTATCCTCTCTAGTTTCTTAAAACAATACGCGAAAAGGCGTTCAGATCGGAAAAACCTGTGTGGGGTGAATATCATTCTTCCCTAGGCAAGGTTAGTTATCTGCTCCTACAGGTTTTTCTTAAGACAACGCTTTAAATGTAGGCAGATATTTGTGTACCAGATCGTAAACGGAACGGGCTGCTGTTTAGGAAGATGAAGGTGTGCGGTGAAAAAAGCTCACTTCGGACAAACTGGAAAGGATTTATGCAGGTGTGTTGGAAGCCGCCGGCCATAAGACGGCCGTTCAACAGGTGTTTTTTGATTGATTGGAGTATTTGAGGAAAGACAGAGATTTCTTTCCAGCGGTTATCCAGCTGCAGGTTGTACCTTTTTCTGGATGGCGTGGAGCCATCGTCCACTACAAAAAAACGGATGAAGAAGAATTGCGCGGAAAACCCAGTCTGCAAACATGGCTACCCATACACCCATGACACCATATTTGCCCAAAGAAACCAGCACATAACTCAGGCCGATACGGAAGGCCCATGGAAAAAAGATTGAGGTCAGCATGGTGAATTTTACGTCGGTGGCGGCGCGCGCGTTGGGAAGGGCGAAGGAAATGGGCCAGACAACCATGGCAAAGCTGTGCACCACGATCAATTCTACGGCTATGGAAGCCGCCCCAGGCGATAGATTGTAGATGCTTGCGGGGCGCTAAGTGCGGCTAAAAGAACCGCTAGAACCGCCAAAATTCCATAGTTGATTTTGAGCAAGTATTTGGTGTATTGCTTGGCCTGTTCATGCTCCCCTGCGCCTACACACTGCCCGATGACGGTCACAATTCCCAAACCAATGGCCGTTCCAGGCAGATATTCAAACTGCACGAGGTTGCTTGCCACGGCAAACCCGGCGATAGAGACAGTTCCCAGGGAGGATACCAAAATCTGCACCAAAATTTTGCCAAGCTGAAACATGCTGTTTTCCATACCGGCGGGAATACCGATGCGCAAGATGTTTCGGATCATGTGTAGGTGAAAGCCCAAACGCAAATGTTTGTCCACATGGATCAGATTCTGCGGGTTACGCACAATCACCAGCATAACCGCCGCCGTGGCACGAGAGACGAGCGTGGGGATACCTGACGCCAGCGACCCCATATGAAGGCCATAGACGCCAAGGCGTTACCGGTCACATTGATAGCGTTCATACAGAGGGACGTTTTCATAGAAACCTTTGAGTTGCCCATGGAACGATACAGTGCTGCACAAGAATTGTAGATCGCAAAGGAATGGGTAGGAGAGCGCAGAGAGGGAAAAATAGATCTGCGCGTTGCCCATGACATCGGCTTCAATCTGGCCAAAGATGAGATCCAGCAGGGCACGATTTCCTGCTAAGCGCCACTGCCATAATGAGTACGAAAGCAGAAAAGTTGAAAGAAGCAGCTGATTCGCAGCGATGGATGCATTTTTTACATCCTTGCGTCCAAGGTACCGCGAACAGACTACAGCGCCGCCGGTAGCGAGGGCAGCGAGCAATTGAATAATCAGTGTACTGATCGAATCCAATTAGGGATACACGGACACGGCAGCTTCACCGACTGCAGCAACCATGACTACGTCGGCCATGCCAAATTGCCGCAGAACCTGTTCAACCATCATTAAGGATCAGGAGGCGATAGAGGTCCCTTTTTGTAAACAATACAATCACCTGCATTTAACGAAAATAAAAAAGAGCCGGAGTCCCCTGCCTCCGGATTTTTATGGTATTTCCAAGATAGGGTCATTTTCCACCAAAAGGGGAATCCTGGTGGAAAATGAAGGATTCCTGTACTTTTTATACGAGCTTCCTATAAAACCGCAAGGGAAGCGCCTCTTATGAGGACACAGGGTCAAAGAATCTCGATTGGCTTGAAACCTAAAAAAGTACAAAGATCAAAAAATAGTTGTAATTTATTCGTATGATTCAAAATATTTCTGGAAAAATAACTAAAATAATCACACTTCTTTCCAAAAAATCTTCTATGTATCGTACAAGAAAATATTTTATAATAAATAAGACAAAGCCAAACGGATTTCCCAATTCTCTCGCCTAACAGCAAGACGGAAGTTGTAACTTTACACCTTCTCCTCAAATTTTTTCCTTCTCTGAAAACAATCGAAAAACCGCTCTATCGATGTGCTTCGGTAGAGCGGTTTTTCGTGTATATGTTGATCCGGATAAAAATCTACAACACTTGATGTGCTTATATCACTCTCTGTATTTTTTCTTGCGCTGTAACAATTTATTCATATTTCGATCACCTAACGATCACGTTACATTGCTAAACTGATAGTCACGTATAGGGGAACAAGCGGAATCCTTTGCAACCGGCTATCCTGATCCGGCAAATAAAATTGATCGCTCGGGGCGGCCTTCTTTTTCCATTTGGCTTTCGTTCCCTGAATTTTAGAAATCGGAGGACGCACATATGATTGAGGTGAAAAACCTCACAAAGCAATACGGTTCGAATCTTGCTTTGAACCATATCAGCTTTTCCCTGGAGGAGGGAACCATCCTCCGGTTCCTTGGCCCAAATGGCGCGGGGAAATCTACGACCATGAATATCATCACAGGTTACATCTCCCCCACGGAGGGAAGTATTACCGTGGACGGGTTTTGACACCCTGGAAAATCCGTTGGAGGCCAAAGCGCATCGGCTATTTGCCGGAAATCCTCTATATACGGACATGACCGTCAAAGAGTACCTGAACTTTATGTATGACCTGAAGAAGGTAAAACTTCCACGCAAGGAACACATAGAGGAGATCTGTTCGCTGGTCAAGATCGACGATGTGTATCACCGTCTGATTGCCAATCTTTCCAAGGGATACCGCCAGCGCGTCGGCATTGCACAGGCTTTGCTGGGCAATCCACCGGTACTGATTCTGGATGAACCCACAGTAGGGCTCGACCCAAAACAGATTATCGAAATTCGCAACCTCATCAAAGGGCTGGGACGAAAAACACAGTCATTTTAAGTTTCCACATTCTGTCCGAAGTACAGGCCGTATGCGAGCGCGTGATTGTCATCAATCGCGGTTCCATCGTTGCGGACGGCACCCCGGACAGTTTGGCGCACAGCCTGTCCAATGAAAACCGTCTGCTCCTGCGGTTAGAGGGCGAGGAAGAGCCGATCAAATATGCATTGCAGGCGATGAATGGCGTCAAGAGGTGCTCTCCTACGGAGAAAAAGGAGCCCGGTGTATTCGCATTTTCGGTTGAGAGCGAAGAGGGAATCGACTTGCGCCGCTCGGTCTTTGCCTTAGCAGCACGGAACGATTGGCCTATCCTCTCTATGAAGAATACCGATCTCACGTTGGAAGATGTTTTCCCTGCGCCTTACCAGCGACCTCTACGCCGATCAAGGGTCGGAGCATTTCCTCTGAGATTCTCGATGAAGGAGGGGGGCGTAATGGGTGCGATCTACAAAAAAGAACTCCGATCGTATGTTACCTCCCAGTCGGTTATGTGGTGGCGGCAGTATTGTTTGCGTTGTACGGCTTTTATTATTATTCGGATGTTGTCCGGTTCCACCTATTATATCTCCACATTTGTCTATAGCAATATGTTTATTTGGAGCATGATGCTTTTTGCCGATTTTGACCATGCGGGTATTCAGCGAAGAGCAGAAGAACCGAACCGATCAGGCCCTTTTGACGGCTCCGGTGGAGTCGGCCTCGATTGTTGTGGGTAAGTTCCGTTGCGGCTGCGACCGTTTATGCGGCGATCCTGGTGGGCAGCCTGATTCCCGCCGTGGTCATCGGTTTTCTCCCGCCCAATTGGGTGTTGATTCTCGGTACGGTCATCGGTTCCTTCCTGTACGGTGTGGCGATTCTGGCGATTGGCACCTTTGTCTCTGCTCTTACGCAAAGCCAGATCGTGGCCGCGATCGGCACCTTCGGGATTTCCATTCTGTTGGTGGTAATCGATCAGTTGACAGGGATTATCAGCAACGAAGTAGTGGTCAAGATCTTGAACTGGTTGTCCTTCAACAGCCGGTATACCCCTTTACCACGGGGACCTTTAATCTTGCCAGCATCGTTTTTTTCCTCAGCGTGGCGGCAGTCTTTCTGTTTTTGACTGCACGTAAGCTGGAGAGCAGACGCTGGAGCTAAGGGAGGGATAACAGATGGACAATGAGAATAAAGAATCTTTGCTGCCGGAGGAAAAGGCGTTTCCGGCAGAAGGGATGAGCGAAACAAACGCCGGAAGGTTCCAAGGAAGAGCAATCCTCGGGGAAATGCCGGTTGCGCCACCGAGTCAAGAGGAACCGGAAGAAGATTTTTTCTGGGGGAGGAACAAAGAGGCTCCAAAATCCGACCTAGAGGCAATCGAAAAAGGGGACGTCTGAACAGCTTCCCCCGGAGACGATGGAGCCGCCCATCGCGGAAGACTCCATAAAAACAGAAGAAACCCCGCAGGACAGTCATAAGGGCAAAATATCGGGATTTCCCTGGCAATGACCGCCGGGTTTCAAGCGGTTATCATCCTTTAAATGTGGTGGTCAGCCTATTGGGCGAGCGCTATCCCTTCGATCAATTTGGACCTCACGGAGGGGGCATGTCAACACGCTGTCGGAAAGTGCGGCGGAGATTGCTTCCAATGCAGAATCCAACCACAATCTACATCATGGCGAGCGAGGAAATCGCCAAGGCGGATACCCTCCTGGCGGAATATGGAATCAAATACAGTCAAGTCAGTATCGGTGGCCGAGAAGATGGCGGAAAAGACGAACTCAATATATCAGTGGAATATATCGATCTGGATCAGAATCCGGCCTTTGCTTCCGAGTATAAGGACGACGGCTTGATGACTGCGGATGTGCTGGTGAAAACGGATAAGCGCTATCGCGTGTTGGCGTACACGGATCTATTTGATGTACAGTATAGCCAGACAGGAATGACCGCTTACTCCATGGTGGACAGTGCGTTGGCTTCTGCGGTGAGCTCAGTCAATGCGGACACCCTTCCACTGGCGGTGTTCGATACAGGACACAATGAGATGTTGGACACGACGCTTTATAAGAACATGTTGACCAGCAGCAACTTTGAGACACAGGAGATCAACTTGTTGACAGATGAAATTCCCGAGAATGCACAACTTTTTTGTCTTGGCCACCCCTGCAACGGATTATACGCAGGATGAAATTGAGAAGTTGGAGGCATTCTTAAACGACGATGGAAAACGACCGACCGTTCCCTGTTGGTAACCTTCTATCGGTCAGGATAGCCTCCCGAATCTAACCTCGTTCCTAAAAGAGTGGGGGCATGGATGTACAGCAGGCTACCCAGGTGATCGAAACCGATCCCAACAGCTATATCACCAGCGATCCATCCTATCTGCTGGCAAATCAGGAAGCGACATCACCCTCAGCCGGGCAACACCGGATTATGGGGTATCTTTTGATGCCGCAGAGCTGCCCGATTCAGCTGCTGTTTGACAGCCGCAATGGAATCACTACGCACGTACTTGCAACAACAGCAGCACAGCGTTCCCCTATATGATGGAACGGAGGAAAGCATCCGCAATCCACAGACCGGCGAGCAGACTTTGGCAGCACTTGCACAAAAGACCATCACGTCTGGAGACCAGAAGCTACCGCCAATGTAGTGGTTCTGGGAAGCACCTTTATGTTTGTGGACGGCATCATCAATTCCACACATTTGGAGATGGCAAATACCTCACAGATCTTTCGGAAATACGTAACCGGAACAGAAGGGGAGACAGCGGCGGTAGAGACCAAACAGGGGTACAGACCTCGGTAGCAGATATTTCGATGAGCCTTTTTACAGGTGATGGTTTTCGGATTGGGCGTGTTTACGGTTCTGATCCGTTGATTGTCGTGGTGATTGGTATAGCCGTCTATTATAGAAGGAGGAGGTTATAATGAAACCGGCGACCAGGAATCTGCTGATTCTCGGCGTGTGCATCGTTGCGCTGGGGGGAGTGCTGGCCGCTTTGATGCTGACCGGCGGCACGACCGAGGCGTCCCACCACGGCCTCTTCGTCGCAGGACATTGCACTTTTAAATCGGGAAGAAGCGGAGGTTGCCTCGATTGGTGACCAATACAAACGGGGTATTCACGATCGTGCCTTCGGAGGAACAGCCGGAGGACAGTGCAGCAGGGTACGAGCTCCGCTGTACTGTCCCTCCGGAATCCACGGAGAGCGCCAGCGCAGTATCTTCGGAGTCTGATAGGTCAGGGACAGGTTGCCCGGTAAGGGCGCGCCTGTTTTGCGTTTGAAAACGGATGCTATTCCTCGCAGCCGCAGTGGCGGGCAGCCTGCTTCGATGAGTGCAGGCGAGGAAGCAGTACAGGCTGGAAGAAAGTATACGATCAGCGCGTGTAGAGTGACGAACGGGCGATGGGATAGACGAGAAGGCGGCGATGCCCAGCGCAAAGAAGATGAACGCCAGCATGGAGGCTGCCAGAAGGATGAGCGCGGGGACGTTAGCCGTTTGCCCGTAGCGCAGATACAGTTATTCAGACGTTTGTCCTGGCGGCAGGTGGAAGCGGTGATCGTCATGAGCAGCAGCGCGGTCAGACTGAGCAGAAAACCGAACAGGAACCCCAGAGGATAAAAAAGTGGAAAGAAAAAACGAGAATGGCAAAGACAATGCCAAGGATAAGGCTGATTTATTAATCGAGATGACGTCATAGCATTTCGAGTTTGCACATAATACAGTCTTTTATCATGATGGGTGAATGCGCGGCTACAGCCCTGCGGTAGCGGAGTTGAAATCGATGTAATGCGCAACGACCCTGGCGGTAAAATGGCGGCGGTTTCCGTAAGAATCGACGCGCCGCTCACGCTGATGTCCCTCAGGAAGGATGTTAAACGCATGGCTTCCACGGGAATATCCGCGCAGTAGCTGCATGATGTGGCGGGTACGGTGAAGTTTTCATGTCAGTGGGATATTCGTTGCCGCGGGGTCCAGCCTGCTCAGCGAAATGCCGACAGCTACGCGTTTGCCGGGACAACACTTCTGCGCTAACATGGTCAGGTCCAGGATGCGGCCCTGGCCCTCCATGACGGTGTTCCAATGACAAACCTGTGGTCCTCGGGCATTTTCGGAACAGATGTCATCGTTGTGGACGGGAAGCGCCGCATTCTTCGCAGTATTCTTCGGTGAGCGGGGGGGCGTTTCCCGGGAAACTGGTTCGCGGGCGGCTGGCGCAGGGCAGGCGGGTTCACGTACAGCGGGCTTCGCGGATGACTGGCGCGGCGGTGCGGCGGGGCGCGACGCCTCCCCGCGTGGGGGAAAGGGGAACGGGGCCTGCGGGTTCTGACGCCTAAGCGCCCTCAGATCTTCCCCGCCGATGGAAAATGGTTCCAAGATCGATGGTCTGCATAATATGCCTCCTAAACTTCGGGAGCGCGGGCCATTCCCCGCACGATACCCGGTGCCATATGATGAGAAGGATCCCCGCGTGCACACCATCTCCTATGTGATGAGCGGTCGAGACACTGGTGGGAAATTTGTTTTTTACAAATGTAAAAAACGAGTTGACAACCGCTTGCCGGGGTGTGGAGCAATACGTAACTGAAACGAAGCATACTTGAG
>VOFH01004287.1_pt1 | contig 15981 bp, 24 predicted proteins | sample 5384091 | NCBI WGS metagenome assembly VOFH01 (sample SAMN12384727, study PRJNA508395) | human gut metagenome | isolation source: healthy gut G | host: Homo sapiens
GTACCAGAAAAACAAGATTGCGGTGCAGGGCTTTGAAACCATGCAGTTCCCGGACAGTTTCTTTGACTGTGTTGTGGGCAACGTACCCTTCGGCAATTACAAGGTGCCGGATAAGCGGTATGACCGCCACAATTTCCTCATCCACGATTATTTTATCGCCAAGAGCCTTGACCTTGTGCGTCCGGGAGGCGTGGTGGCGGTGGTAACGTCCAGCGGTACGATGGATAAGAAGGATTCCTCTGTCCGTGAGTACCTTGCCAACCGCGCCGATCTGGTAGGTGCGATTCGTCTGCCGAACAATGCGTTCCAGCGCAATGCCAACACCGGCGTGGTTGCGGACATTTTGTTTCTGCAAAAGCGTGACCGTGCAGCGGTGGAGCGGGCAGACTGGGTGGATCTCGGTGAAACACCGGAAGGCTACTCCATCAACCAGTATTTTGCGCAGCATCCTGAGATGGTGCTGGGGGAGATCACCACCGAAAGCACGCAGTATGGCAAGCAGGAAACGACGGTCAAGCCCATCGAGGGCGCAGACCTTGCCCAGCAGTTGAAGGAAGCTGTCAGCTACATCCATGCCACCATCACAGAGCCGGAAATCTCCGATGATGAGCTGGAAGTGCAGGAAGAACCTATTCCAGCAGACCCAAGTGTGAAGAATTTCAGCTTCACGAACGTGGATGGGCAGATTTACTACCGTGAAAACTCCTTTATGAACAAGGTAGAACTGCCTGCCGTAACTGCAGAGCGGGTGCTGGGCATGATCGCTCTGCGGGAAACCACCCGGAAGCTGTTGGATTGTCAGCTGCATGATGGTTCGGATGCAGAAGTTCAGCTTTTGCAGAATGAACTGAAACAGCAGTACACCGCATTTAAGGCGCAGTATGGCCTGATCAACAGCACTGCCAACAAGCGGGCGTTTCGACAGGACAGCAGCTATTGTCTGCTGGCATCGCTGGAAATTCTGGATGAGGAGAAGAATCTCAAACGGCTTGCCGATATTTTCACCAAACGTACCATCCGTAAGCCGGAGCCTGTCACCTCAGTGGACACGCCAAGCGAAGCCCTGGCACTTTCCATTGGAGAAAAAGCAAAGGTGGATGTGCCGTTTATGGTGCAGCTTTGCGGTAAACCGGAACAGGAGATCACGGATGAACTGGCAGGTGCGATTTTCCGAAATCCTGTGACACAGCAGTGGGAAACCTCGGATGAATACCTGTCCGGCAATGTTCGTGAAAAACTGGCCACAGCAGAAACCTTTGCAGCGAACCATGCAGAGTATCAGATCAATGTGGATTACCTGAAACGGGTACAGCCCAAAGACCTGGATGCTTCGGAAATCGAAGTGCGGCTGGGTGCAAACTGGGTAAAACCGGAATACATCACGCGATTTATGCGGGAAGTGTTCAAGACACCTGGCTACTATGCAGGCGACGAAATCAAGGCAACCTATTCCGAAATCTCCGGTGCATGGAATATTTCTGGCAAGTCGATGGATCGCGGCAATCCGCTTGTTACCAATACCTACGGAACGATGAGGGTCAACGCCTATAAGCTGCTGGAAGATGCGCTGAATCTCCGGGATACCAAAATCTACGATACGATTCACGATGCGGATGGCGACCACCGTGTGCTGAATAAGCAGGAAACCATGCTTGCACAGCAGGCACAGGAATCCATTCGGGAAGCGTTTAAGCAGTGGATTTTCAAAGATTTAGATCGCCGCGAGGATTTGTGTGCGACCTATAATCGGATTTTCAATGCGATTCGGCCCCGTGAGTACGATGGCAGTCACATTCGTTTTGAGGGCATGACCCCGGAAATCTCTCTGATGCCGCACCAGAAAAATGCGGTGGCGCACATCCTGTACGGCAACAATACGCTGCTGGCACATTGCGTGGGCGCAGGCAAGACCTTCCAGATGATCGCTGCCGGCATGGAAAGCCGCAGGTTGGGCTTATCGCAGAAAAACCTCTATGTGGTGCCGAACCATCTCACAGAGCAGTGGGGCGCAGATTTCCTGCGGCTCTATCCCAATGCGAATGTGTTGGTGGCAACGAAAAAGGACTTTGAACCCAGCAATCGCAAACAGTTCTGTTCCCGTATCGCAACCGGCGATTACGATGCCATCGTGATCGGTCATTCGCAGTTTGAGCGTGTGCCGCTTTCTCCAGAACGGCAGAAAGCCATTGTGGAGCGTCAGATCGACGATATTACACTGGCTTTAGCCGATGCCCGGAGTGAGGATAGCCGCAGTTTTACGGTCAAGCAGATGGAAAAAACAAAGAAAACACTGGAAGCAAAGCTGCAAAAGCTGAACGACCAGACAAGAAAGGATGATGTGGTTACATTTGAGGAACTGGGTGTGGATCGTCTGTTTGTGGACGAGTCGCATTTCTATAAAAATATGTTCCTCTACACAAAAATGCGGAACATCGCAGGTATTGCCCAGACCGATGCACAGAAGTCCAGCGATATGTTTGCAAAGTGCCAGTATCTGGACGAACTGACAGGCGGCAAGGGCGTGACCTTTGCAACCGGAAGTCTGAAGCTGATGAAGGCCGACCACCAGAGCAAGCAGTACCAGATGGAGGATAATCTTCTGAAATACTTCCCGGAGCAGATCGAAAAGCACAAAGGCTTCATTAAGGGGCTTGAGGCGGATATGGAAATACTGGCCGCCCATCCCCACCCGGAGGACAGCTTTGCCGGGATGGAGGTGCGGGGCGATACCCTTACCGACAAGGAGAATGCCGGTGCCGCCCTTTTAGACGCCTGTAAGGAAGTGAAAAACGCCGAGCCGGTCCAGGTGGGAAGTTACCGGGGCTTTGTCATGTCGGTGTCCTTTGATGCCTTCCGCCAGGAATACACCCTGCAACTGAAAGGCCAGATGACCCATCAGGCCACTCTTGGCGTAGACCCGCGCGGCAACCTGACTCGCATTGACAATGCCCTGGCGCAGATGCCCCAGCGGTTGGAAAGCGTGAAAGCCCAGCTTGATAACCTCTACCAGCAGCAGGCCGCCGCCAAGGCCGAAGTGGGCAAGCCCTTCCCCCAGGAACAGGAGCTGCGGGACAAATCCGCCCGGCTGGCCGAACTGGACGTACTGCTGAACATGGACGGCCGGGGCCGCCCTGCGCCGGAGGCGGTGCTTGCCAAGAGCAGCCGCCCCTCGGTGCTGGAGGGGGCTGAAACGCCCGGTACCGCGCAATCCCGAAAAGAAACCCAAACACCACGAACAGGAGGTGCGATAACATGAATACAGACAAAAACACGGCCCTCTATGAGAAGATGGCCGCCGAACAGGACAAGTTCCGGGACTGGCTGAAAAGCCAGCCCCCGGAAGAAATCCTAAAGCATACCTATGAGTACACGGTCCGGGAGGACATCCTGATGGCGATGGAGGAGCTGGACCTGCCCCAAAGCCGGGCCGCCGCGCTGCTGGCGTCGCCGTCTCCGCTGGCGGATGTCTACAAGGAGTTTGCCGACCGGGAAACTTCCTACATGGATGTGGTGCGGAACAGCATCGAGCAGCGGGCTGAGGCGGCGCTGGACGCCCAGCGGGAACTGCCGCTCTACCGGCACGACGCCGCCTATGCCCGCGAACAGGGCGACCTGGATTTGTACCGGGCGTCCCGGCGCGCCAACATCGCCTGCAAGGAGGCCATCGAGGCGTCCATTTCGGAACATTACCGGGACAACCGGCTGGACAGAGACGCGGTGCCCCAGGTGATCGAGCAGTTCGGCTACACCCGCACCCTCTATGTGCTGGCAAACACCGTGCAGCAAAAAGACTGGGACGGTCGGTTCAGCCCGGCCAACAAAGCGTGGGCCAAAACGGTGGACATCCCGCCCAACCCGGACGGCTTCGGCGGAGACCGCAACCTGGACTTCGTGGTGGACAGCCACCCCGGCCTGGTCGATCTGTTCTTGAGCCAGGCGCGGCAGGATTATTTGCGGCTCCAGCCGCTGACGCCGGAGGAAATCCGCGCCGAGGCCGCCCGGCTGTTGCAGGAGCTTCGTGCGCCGGATACGCCCAACAGCCCCCACGGCACCCATTACATGGCCCGCGTTTCGCCGGATTTTCTGGCCCGCGCCGGCACCCAGGCCCACGACCAGCTGATGGCGCTGCTGCCGTTCCGTAGCCTGGCGATCACCGGCATGAAGGACCTGCCCGGCACCTATGTTACCATCCTGGCCAGCGAGGATCGTTCCAAAGAGCTGCGCCAGCGCCGCCCTTCGGTCCGCCGCCAGCTAAAGCAGGAGCCGCGTTCCGCTGAAAAGAAAGCGCCCGTTCGTAAGAAAAAGGAGCCGGAGCGGTGAGCGCCCCCAAGCGCAAACGGGAGGTGCAGCTGAACTTCCGGGTCTCGCCGGAGGAACTGGCGCTGATCGAGCAGAAGATGGCCCAGCTGGGGACAAAGAACCGGGAAGCCTATCTGCGCAAGATGGCCCTGGACGGCTATGTGGTGCGCCTGGAACTGCCGGAGCTGAAGGAGCTGGTGTCCCTGATGCGCTATTCCAGCAACAACCTGAACCAGCTGACCCGCCGGGTGCATGAAACCGGGCGCATTTATGACGCCGACCTTGAGGATATATCCCAGCGGCAGGAGGCTTTGTGGGACGGGGTGCATCGGATATTGACCCAGCTGGCAAAGCTGTCGTGACAGGGGCATACGCCCCAGCTGTGAGGGAGGCACGGCGCGTGCGTGCGGCTGCGCCGGGCCTCCCTCTTTTTTCTTTGCCCGTATCGTTGCACTTTTGCGGGCCGCAGGCGATAATGGAGTCAGAAACGGAGGTGAAGGCTGATGTTGACGTTTGAAAACGTCTTGGAGATTTTTCAAGAATACCTGCTGCGTGACCCGGAGGAAGAAGTCCTTCCGTGCAAACGCGGCTATGTCCGATTGACCTGGAACAAGGATTCCCGCTACTGCGTGGACGGCATCCTCTGCCAGACCCCGGAGGAACTGTTTGACCTGCTGCTCACGGATTACCAGGACTTTGAATTGCTCCGCCGGACGAAAGGCCGCCGGGAGGTTACAGAGGCCGATGAAAAAGCCGTGGAGAACTGTGCCAGCCCTACCTGGACTGGCGGAAGGGGGCGCTGAAATGAAAGCGGTATGGTTTATCTTGAAACTGGGGCTGAAAATCCTTGCCGCGCCATTGGTGCTGGCGCTGGCCCTGTTCACATGGGTATGCTTCGGCCTGCTGTATGTGTCCAGCTTCATCTTCGGCTTGGCCTCCACGGTGGTGGCGCTGCTGGGGATCGCGGTGCTTGTGACCTACTCGCCGCAAAACGGCGTGATCCTGCTGGTGATTGCCTTCCTGGTCAGCCCGCTGGGCCTTGCCGATGGCCGCCGTCTGGCTGGTGGGCAAGGTACAGGACCTGCGGTATGCGATCCAGGACGCGGTGTATGGCTGAATAGGAAGCGAAGAATTGCCGGGAGTGAAGGCCCGGCAATTTTTTGACTTTACTTTCGTGCTAATTTCGCGTATAATATTAGCATGAAAGGAATGTGAAAGAACATGAGCCAATTTCAACAGTTAGACCAGCTGATGGAACGCCAGGACGGGATGCTGCGCACCGGGCAGGCCCTCGCGGCCGGGATCTCAAAACCTGTTTTTTATCAATTCGTGCAGTCTCGTGGACTGGAACAGGCGGCGCATGGGATTTATCTTTCCAAAGACGCCTGGGTGGACGCCATGTATCTGCTGCATCTTCGCTGTCCGCAGGCAGTTTTTTCCCATGAAACGGCGCTGTTTTTCCACGACCTGACCGACCGGGAGCCGCTGGCCTATTCCATTACGGTCAAGACGGGCTACAACCCCACCCGGCTTAAAAGTGAGGGCGTTCGGGTCTTTACCATCAAGGCGGAGCTGTATGAGGTCGGCCTGACAACCGCACAGACCCCCTTCGGTCACGATGTGCCGGTATATGATATGGAACGGACGATCTGCGATGTGCTGCGCAGCCGGAGCCATATCGAGATGCAGACATTCCAGGACGCTTTGAAAGCGTATGCTCGCCGGAAAGACAAGAACCTACGGACGCTGGTGCGCTATGCCAAGCTGTTCCGGGTCGAGAAGATTTTACGCCAGTATTTGGAGGTACTGCTATGATAAAGACAGCCAGACAGCTGAAAGATTTGATCCGTAACCTGTCAAAGAAAAATGCTGCGGATGCGCAGGTTTTGATGCGCAACTATATGATGGAGCGGTTTCTGGAACGCATTTCCCTCTCGTCCTACCGGGACAAATTTATCCTCAAGGGCGGGATGCTGGTGGCCGCGATGGTGGGCTGGACGCCGCTCTACGATGGACCTGGACGCAACGGTCAAGGGGCCAACATCAGCGTGGAGGATGTGGAGAACATGATAGCCGAGATCATCGCTGTTCCCATTGATGACGGCGTTACCTTCCAGGTGAAAAGCATTTCGGAGATCATGGATGAAGCGGAATATCCCGGCATCCGGGTGACGATGACAACGCTTTTTGACGGGGTACGCACGCCGCTGAAAATCGACATTTCCACCGGCGCAGCACTCAAATTGGGAAAATGAAAAATCCTATCCAGATATCATCAGTGTCATAAAAATGAGCGAATGCTACGATGTCTCTCTTGACTATTTATTGAAGGGAGAACAAAAAATGAATACATATTATGATTATCTCGAAGAAAGTACAAATGTTGTGAAAAGCAACGCCAACAGAAACAAAATTATTACAATTCTCGCTTATCTGTTGATTTGGGCATTTGCAATGATTGTGTTCTGGTTCTTTACAAGCGGAAGCGACGCTATGGGTTACAGTTTGATGTTCCTTTGGATTATTCTTCCTATATCCACATTTATTGTATCTATTGTTATCGTAATGTATATGCTTGCTGAATCACGTCCACAACCATATTATATGGAACTCCACCACGCTGGAGTGTGACCGCAAGTTCCGCAACTTTTGGGGCAGCACCCGCGCCGTCCACCGTCTGAGCGATACCATCTGCGTCGAGAACGGTTACTCCATTGTGGAGGCTCCCAAGCGGCGCGGCCAGAGCTACAACAAGTGGCTGGGTGACGCGGCGAAGCCCCCCACAAGGAGCAGCTGCGTCAGGCCATCGACCGGGCGCTGGCACAGAAACCGGCCAGCCTGGAGGAGCTGCTGCGCCTGTTGGAGCAGGACGGTTTTACCGTTCACCGGCGGGGCAAGACCATCTCCATCAGCGCGGAGGGCTGGGGCAACAACGTCCGCTTTGACCGGCTGGGAGATGGCTACACGCTGGACGATTTGCTGGCGGTCCTCTCCGGCCAAAAAGAACATACGCCCCGCAAGCAAGCTGTCCCGCAGGTCGCCCCGCCCAAGGTCAATCTGCTGGTGGACATCCAGGCAAAATTGCAGGCCGGGAAAGGTGCCGGGTATGCCCGCTGGGCGAAGGTGTTCAACCTCAAACAGATGGCGCAGACCCTCAACTACCTGTCCGAACACGGACTGCTGGATTATGCCGATCTGGAAACCAAAACGACAGAGGCGACGGCCCGCTACCACGCGCTGTCCGACCAGATCAAGGCCGCCGAAAAGCGCATGGCCGAGATTGCCGTACTGCGCACCCACATCGTCAACTATGCCAAGACCCGCGAGACCTATGTGGCCTATCGCAAGGCCGGGTATTCAAAGAAATTCCGGCAGGAGCATGAGGAAGAAATCTTGCTGCACCAGGCCGCCAAGGAAGCCTTCAACGAGCTGAATGTGAAGAAGCTGCCCACCATCAAGGAGCTTCAGACCGAGTACGCCCAGCTGCTGGCGGACAAGAAAAAAGGCTTACGGAGAGTACCGGCAGGCCCGCGCCGCCATGCGGGAGCTGCTGACGGTCAAGAACAATGTGGATCGGGTCCTGGCGATGGAGCAGGCCGAGTCGCAACAGAAAGAAAAAGACCACGGCCAGCGGTGAGCTGGTCGCGGTCAAAAGCGTTCGCAAGAACGCGCAGCCACAGATTGAAAATCTGTGTTCCGAGGGGGCTTGGGGGATACCCTCAACAAGCGCGTGGGGCTATCTGGATAGCCACAGGCATCGCTTGCCAGTATTATCCCGAATTCGGGATAATATTTGCAAGCATAGGAAGTGTAGCCACACTTCCGGCAAATCCTGACCCGGCCACCCCTGCCGGGCCGAGGATTTGCTTATTGGGAATATCCCCAAACCCCTGTTTTATCCAGCAAGTTTACAATTCATCTATTCCCCAAAATGGACTGGCATAGTATAATAAATAAGAAAAAGCGCTAATTTCTGCGGTTGCAACCCGCCGTTGCGTAGTTGCAACCGTATTTTGGTGGTATGCTATCAGTAAAAATCGTATGCTGATAGCGAAAAGGAGGACACAGATATGACCTTTGGGGAAAAATACAAAAGCTGCGTAAAGAAGCCGGACTGTCACAGGAGGAACTATCCTACCAGTTGGGCGTATCCAGACAGGCTATCAGCAAATGGGAACGTGACAATGGCTATCCGGAGACAGAAAAGATTGTTCGCATGAGCAAAATTTTTAATGTGACACTTGACTATTTATTGAATGAAGAAGGTACACAGGCACCGGAAACTGCTGCGGAACAAGGAATATATGTAAGCAGGGAAATGGCAGATGGCTTCCTTTTTGTATCAAAAGAGGAAATATCTTAAAATTGCGATTGCCGTAGGTATCATGGTTGGAAGTCTTGCACTCTCATTTATGCTATCAGATATTTCCATGCTTCTGTTTATGCTGATATTGATTGTGGGGATTGTTCTCTTATTCTCTGTTAAATTAACAGATAATCCATATAGAAAACTCTGGAAGGAACCAGTGCTGTTTGACAAGACTGTAAAAGCGGAATTAAATACGGCATACGCAGAAAAAAAGAAATTCCTTCAACTATTTAACTTAATCGGAATTGCCTTAATTGCATTGGGCTTTCTGTTTTCCCTTTAATTGTTCCGGCAGAATTACTCTTTGCAGATACGATTGCTTTAGCTTCGGGAATGGTTGTTGCAGGAATTGGAACCTTTTATGTATTTATATGTCTGGTCTTGTTCGTGCCTATCGGCTCTTGATTATGAATGAAGTCTATCAGCAAAAAGGAAAGTGAGGATATTATGAAAAAAATATTGATTACATTAGTGGCAATACTGACACTTCTTTGTGGCTGTCAAGCCAACGAAAATACAAATGCTTCCGATTATGGAGACGATATTTCAAAGGCGCAGGAAATAGCTGTTATCTCTCCTGATACAGCGGAAGTTATTGATACGATTACTGATACAAAGGAAATAGAGAATTTTGTTTCGGTGCTGGATTTAGACCAATGGGAATTAAAAACGCTGCCAGATGAAGCGTCTGAAATCGGTTCTTTTGGATTCGCACAAGAGGAAACAATCAAACTGGGGCAGACGGACACCGATGGAACGCTATATGATATTGCTACCATTACCCTATACAATGGAGCTTATATCAGTTTTGAAATAGGCGGGTTCGATATGACTTTTGAAGTGAGTGAGGACACGGCTGATTATTTGAACGGATATTTTGAATAACATTGGTTAAAGCAACTGATGGTTGACGTATAGTTGGTGGCGTGCAACTGCGATTTTTAATAGAATCAGGTCAAAGGGAGGCGAGCAATATGTCATTAGGAGAAAATATCAAAGCCAAAAGAAATGAATTGAAATTATCGCAAGAGTACGTTGCCGAGCAATTAGGTGTCAGCAGGCAGGCTGTTTCAAAGTGGGAAACAGACCAAAGTGAGCCTACGGCCAAAAACCTTACAGAATTAGCAGCAATATTTCAAATCAGTCTATCTGAATTAGTTGAACCACAGAAATACCATGCAGAGCAAGCGGCGCAGGAAAGTAAATGGAAAGAACAACAGCATAATTCAAAAATGATTTGTGGCCGCTGGTTTGGATATATCTTCTTAATAACAGGATATTCAGGTTATGCCGGGTACTATAACAGCGGCTTATCTGGTTACTATTGGATTGCCGTTTTGGTGTTAGGAATTGCGCTCCTGGTGGTAACGTCTATCGACTATTTCAAGAAAGCACAGATGAAGTCGTTACAACTTGTGTTAGGGTTGATACTTATTTGCTCCGTTTTCTTATTGCCAGCTATCCTTCCGTTCGGGAATGGGCTTAACGTCCTGATTGGACATATAGTAGCATTTGGTTCGGCGGCAGGATTGAACTTAAAATTTTGGCGACATATATGGGGCAACCATACAATGAAATGTAGTTGAGTTAAGCAAAAAATTTGTAGGGCTGTCCATCTTCGGGCCAATCTGACCCGAACTTTCAAAACCGAATATCAGCCGCCCACCGGCGGCACCACCGAGCAGGAAATCTTTGAAAGGTTTCCTGCTTTTCTTATGCCATTTTTCAGAAAGGAGGGCTGCCGATGGCAAGTCTTAGGGACATGGTATCAGAGTATCAAGATGACCTGCGGAACGGCATTGCATGGCTGGCGTTCTGGCGCGAGGGCCGGAGCTGGCAGGCCGAGGCGTTCCACCTTGATCTGGACGACACCCTTTATCCAGAGGACAGGGCGCGGCTTGCAGAGATACAGGCCGCCGACCCACGGGCCGTTGTGGTGAACGGCTATTATTCCGGCTATCTGTGCGAGGAAATGAACGTGGCGGAACTGGCTGCCGGTGTGCGTCAGATTATCCCGAATGTTGGGAAGCTTCCGATGAAAAAGTATTGAAAACAGCTCAAAAGGGAGGAAAAGTTATCCCGAATTTTTTTGACGGAACCGGCATGGAAACAGGCTGAAAAATAAGGTTTCGGGATAATCCAACTTTCGGTATAACCATTTAGCGGCACCTCCGAAAATGGTGTAAAACGGAGTTTATATGGCTCTTGCTGTTCATAGACTTATGTGTTATACTGTTATACATAAAAGTATAACAGTTGAAACAGGAGGGGTGAGGATGGATTGAAGCTAATTATTTCAAATGTATCAGGCGTACCTATTTACGAGCAAATTAAACAGCAGGTCAAAGCCGCTATCCTGTCAGGAGAACTAAAAGAGGAAGAAGCCTTGCCTTCTCTCCGCACTCTGGCAAAGGACTTAAAGATCAGTGTTTTGACAGTTACAAGGGCCTATACAGAACTGGAACAGGAAGGGTTTGTCAAAAATGTTCAGGGCCGCGGTTGTTTTGTACTTGGCAGCGGCTCCGAACTTATGAAGGAGCAGCTAATTTGCAAAGTGGAAAATGGATTAACAGAAGCTATAAAAGCAGCAAAACTTGCTAACCTATCAAATGAGGAACTACATCATCTTTTAGATATTTTATTGGAGGCGAATACAGATGACTAATTATTTGGAAGTAAAAATCTGTTAAAGTCTTTCGACAGTTTTCAGCTTCATAACATTACTTTCACGCTCCCCAAAGGTTATATCATGGGGTTGATCGGGCCGAATGGTTCCGGCAAAACAACTACTATCAAGCTCATTCTGAATATGCTGAAGCGCAACGGTGGCGAAATAAAGATCATGGGACTTGATAATATCGCTGACGAGCAGAAAGCAAAAGCGGAACTCGGTGTTGTATTTGATACCAACTATTTCAGCGATGATTGGAAAGTTACTGAGGTCGAGAAATCTATCTCCGTTTTCTATCCCAACTGGAATTCTGAGCGGTTTGGCGAAATGCTACGGAAATTCCACATAGCTCCGACAAAAAGGTCAAAGAACTTTCAAAGGGGATGCAGATGAAATTGATGCTGGCCTGTGCGTTCTCTTATGACGCAAAGCTGCTGATTTTGGATGAACCTACTAGTGGTCTTGACCCAGTGTCCAGAGATGAATTGCTTCAGATCCCTCTCGGAATACATCGAGGACGGGGAACACAGCGTTTTGTTTTCCACCCATATTACTGGTGATTTGGAACGAGCCGCTGATTATATCACATACATCAGCTATGGGGAACTTTTTTTTCACCGGCAGCAAGGATGAATTTGTTGATATGTTCCGCATCGTTAAGGGTGGTATGGATGAACTTTCCGCTGATCTACAAGCGAAGGCGGTTGGTGTTCGTACTTTCCCGACTGGCTTTGAAGCTCTGGTCAAAACCGAGGATATTGGCTCATTTACTGCATTGGACATTGAACCGGCTACCATTGACGAAATCGTTGTCTTTACAAGCACGAAAGGTGCGGATTATGAGTAATCTATTGAAAGCTACAAGACTGGATTTCTCCCTTGTAAAACCGTATGTCAAAGTGATTGGGTTTACTATGCTTCTCCCCATCGCTTTTGCAGCAATCAACCGCTCTATACTGACAGGAGTTTCTTTCGCCATGTGCTTTATCGCCATGACAACCGGCTATACTTTCTCCGTCACAGAAAAAAATAGCATGGAACGCCTATATGGTATTTTGCCTGTAAAGAAAAGTGAAATGGTGATGGGACGGTATCTTTTTGTTGTTGTGCTTGGAGTTATCGCTTTGGTGGTGTCCCTTATCACACAGCCGATTGTATTACGGGCATTGGGAGAAACCGTTGAACCGTTTGGCATTATCAGCGCGGCCATTGGCGGTCTGTTCTTGTTTGCGCTTTACACGGTATTTCAAATTCCCGGATATTACAAATTTGGCTCTATCAAAGGCCGGGTATTTATGTATATTCCGGTTGCAGGATTTTTAGTGACTTTGTTTTTTCTTCCTAAACTGCCTGCTGATAACCCCATTATCAACGCGATTGCCAGTTCCCCTGCGTTGCTTCTCACTCTTGCGATTGCGCTGGTGGTTGTTATGTATGCTGTGTCGATCTGGTTCTCTGTCCAAATTATGAAAAATAAAGAAATGTGAGGTGGATAGTATGGATTTCACGATTTTAGCAGTAGTGCTTCTGATTGGTGTTGGCATTCCGGTTCGGAATAAGCTCATCCGCAAATATCGGGAGGAAAAAAAAGAAACAGGATAAAAACCGGGATGAAAAATGATGGGTATGGAGAAAACAGAGTTTATCTGCTGCCCGATCTGTGGGAATAAAAAGATCGGCAAAATTAGATAAGACGAAAATGAGGAAATCAATATGGGGAGGAAAGTATGGCCAAGAAGTATTCAAGAATTATTGCTGTCATTATGCTGGTCATTGCGATTGTTTTTTATATTTATTGCCTTGAATAACCCACAGGCAAGTTTTCCGTGGAGCAATGAAATCACATATATTCTTTATGGGGTATATGTTTGCCTAATGATTGTGCTGTTTATTGCTCCATTTAAGAGAAAAAGTAATCTCCATTTTATTGGACTGTCTACTACCGACCTGACCTAAAGAGAATTTCAAACTGAATACCAGCCATCTACTGGCAGCACCGCCCAGCAGGAAATCTTGAAAGGTTTCCTGCTTTCCTTATTCCAATTTGCCTGTTATACTATCTGTCGAGGACGACAGATTCTAATTGTCGAGGACGACAGTTTTTTGAATAAGATGCTGGCCTATAACCTAACCGCAGATGGCTACATGAAGTGACTTCTGTACTAAATGCCAGAACCGCAGCCAATGCCATTCATCGGCGGGAATTTGATTTAGTGCTGCTGGACATCAACCTGCCGGATGGGAACGGTTTGACCTGTGCCGGTTGATAAAGCCCAACACCCGGACACCATTGTAATTTTTTGACTGCCAACGATCAGGAGAGCGATCAGATACGGGGCTATGAAGTAGGCGCGGTGGATTATATTACAAAGCCTTTTGTAATTGGAGCCTTGCAGCGGAAAATCAAGGCCATGTTTGCCATGCTGGAACACCACAAGCCGGCCAAAGATATTTATGACGATGGGCGTTTGTTTTTAGATTTTTCCGAGCAGACTGCCACCTTAAACGGCAAGTCACTGTCCCTATCTCCAATGGAATTTAAGATGTTAAACCTGTTCCGCAAAAACCCAAAGCAGGTACTTACCCGCCAGCAGCTTTTAGAAAAATTGTGGGATGTAGACGAGCGCTTTGTAGATGAACACACGCTGACGACCTCGATCAGCCGGATTCGCAGTAAAATTGAAGCAGACGGCGGTGCGCCCTATATCAAGACGATTTACGGCATGGGGTATCAGTGGACGGGAGGCGAGAAAAATGACATTCAAAAACCTTTCCGTCAAGCGTCTGTTTGGCTGGGTTGTGGCCGGATTGTTCCTTTCGATGGTTGTTATTACCCTGTCCCTGTTCCTTATCACTAAACAGACGGCGATATTGCTGACAGGTGGCGTATTGCTGCTGTGCGCGTTGTCTGGCTTTTTCTGCTGACGCAGATATTTGGAAAACGATTGTCCGCATTTACTTCTGTTTTGTGCCAAACCTCGACCACATGATTGGGGAACGAATTCCCTTGCGCCCGGAGGACAGCGAAACTATGCTGGCCCGGATCAGTCACCGGCTGTCCCGCCTCTACCAGATCATGCAGGAGAACCGGCGCAAGGTGGACGAAGAACGCCAAGAGCTTCAATCTCTCATTTCAGATATTTCCCATCAGGTGAAAACGCCGGTCAGTAATTTGAAAATGGCTGCGGACACGCTGCTTGAAAAGCCTGTGGCCGAAACGGAACGAACCGACTTTATCCGGGGCATCCGCACCCAAACGGATAAGCTGGATTTTCTTTTTCAAGCTCTTGTAAAACCTCTCGTCTGGAAACGGGTGTGATCCAGTTGGAAAAGAAACCGAGACGCCTTTTTTGATACTGTGGCACAGGCCATGAGTGGGATTGTCTATGGGGCAGAGAAAAGAGATTTCCGTATCAGTAGACTTGCCCGGATGATTCTAATCCTCTCCCATGACAGCAAGTGGACAGCCGAAGCTTTGTTTTAATCTGCTGGACAATGCAGTAAAGTACACCCCGCCGGAGGAAAATTTCGGTGTCAGTCATTCCGTGGGAAATGTATGTGGAAGTGAAAGTAAGCGATACTGGCAAAGGCATTTCTGAAAGCAATCAGGCAGCCATCTTCCGGCGATTTTACCGGGAGGAAGAAGTACACGACCAGCAGGGTGTGGGAATTGGCTTGTATCTGGCCCGCGAGATCGTAACGCGGCAGGGCGGCTATATTAAAGTTGTTTCGGAGCCGGCAAAGGTTCAGAATTTTCCATTATGTTGCCTGTAAGATAGGACACGGCAGACGGCCATTTCCGGCTGCCCGCCGTATATTTTTTGAAATGTCCGAGCATTGTAACATTTCACCCCGATTTTCAATGAATTTTTCTGGCCGTTGTAACATTTCCCGGACATTTGGGGGTTACAATACTCTTATCAATAGGCAGGACGGAAAGGAGTTTTGAATATGAGTATTTTACAGACGATTGATCTGAAAAAATATTACGGTACAGAGCCGAACATCACCCGCGCCCTTGATGGTGTGAATTTTTCCGTAGAGGACGGCGAATTTGTGGCAGTTGTGGGAACTTCCGGCAGCGGAAAGTCTACCCTGCTTCACATGATGGGAGGGTTGGACACACCCTTCCGGTAAGGTCATTGTTCGGAACAAAGAACTGTCGAAAATGAATGACGAACAGCTCACGATTTTCCGCAGACGCAATATCGGCTTTATTTTCCAGAACTATAACCTTGTTCCCATCCTGAATGTTTATGAGAACATCGTCCTGCCTGTGGAACTGGACGGGGATACCGTGGATCAGAAATTTTTGAACGAGATTGTTCACCTGCTGGGGTTGGAAGATAAACTGAAAAATATGCCGAACAATCTTTCCGGCGGCCAGCAGCAGCGCGTGGCGATTGCCCGCGCCCTGATTACCAAACCGGCTATTGTACTGGCCGACGACGAGCCGACCGGGCAATCTTGACAGCAAGACCAGTGCCGAAGTGCTGGGACTAATTGAAAGGCACCAGCTCCGAGTTTCACCAGACTGTTGTAATGATTACCCACAACAACGACATTGCCCGCCTTGCAGATCGGATTGTCCGTATCGAGGACGGAAAGATCGTGGAATAAAAGGGGATAAGTTATGACATGG
>VOFH01002900.1_pt1 | contig 15975 bp, 17 predicted proteins | sample 5384091 | NCBI WGS metagenome assembly VOFH01 (sample SAMN12384727, study PRJNA508395) | human gut metagenome | isolation source: healthy gut G | host: Homo sapiens
AGGCGGACGACCAGAGGTGGTACCGCGATTTTTCGCCCTCTGCTCAACGAAGGTTGGGTGGAGGGTGTTTTATTTTTGCTGCCTGCTGCCCAGACAAGGCAAGCAACGAATTATGTTAACTAATTTACGAACAATAGAAGGAGAAACACAATGGGTATTTACGAAGAACTGCAAGCGCGCGGTCTGATTGCGCAGGTGACGGATGAAGAGCACATCCGCGACATGGTCAACAACGGCAAGGCGACGTTCTACATTGGCTTTGACTGCACGGCAGACTCTCTGCATGTCCGGTCACTTCATGGCGCTGTGCCTGATGAAGCGGCTTCAGATGGCAGGGCAACCGCCCGATCGCGCTCATCGGCGGCGGCACGACCATGATCGGCGATCCCTCCGGGCGCACGGACATGCGCAAGATGCTGACCAAGGAAGACATCGACCACAATGCCGCCTGCTTCAAGCGCCAGATGGAGCGGTTTATCGACTTCGGACGCCGGGCAAGGTGCACGCGCCATCGCAGAGCTAACGGGCGTCAGGGTCGTCATGACGCGTGAGAGCGCGCAGATCGCATACCCGGATGACGCTGCCACGGTCGCGCAGCGGAAAAAAGCCGACCAGCACCGACGCGCCGAGTTGGTGCGTGAGATGGACAACGCAGTGCTTATCAGCATCCATCAGAACTGCTATCCGGACAGAAAGCCGTCCGGGGCACAGGTGCTGTACGCGGCGAGCACCGGAAGCGACACGCTCGGGATACAAATGCATGACAATCTGGTCACGTATCTTGACCCGCAAAACCGGCGCGTTGCGGCGCCGATTTCGGAGAAGATCTATCTCATGCACGCGGTGCAGTGCCCGGCCGTTTTGGTCGAGTGCGGCTTTCTGTCCAATGCTTCGGAATGTGCAAAGCTCAAGGACGCTGATTATCAGGCGAAGCTTGCGACCGTTATCATCACGTCTTACTTACAATACCGGCAGTCTCTGCCGCAAACAGGAATGATCACATGAAAGCAAAATCAAGTACGAAAACCGTCTTTTATTGCTCGGAATGCGGCAATGAGACGGCAAAATGGATGGGGCAGTGCCCGGCGTGCGGCGCGTGGAACACCCTCGTGGAAGCACCGAAAGAACCCAAGACCGCGCTCGGCACGCGCGCCAAGCGCATCGCGCAGCCCAAGTTGATCTCGGAACTGGATGCCGAGGAGGAACTGCGGTTTTCTACAGGCATCGGTGAATTTGACCGCGTGCTCGGCGGCGGTGCCGTGCGCGGGTCACTGGTTCTGGTCGGCGGCGCGCCCGGCATTGGCAAATCCACACTGCTGCTGCAGCTTTGCGGCCGTATCAGTGAGCGCGAGACGATTCTCTATGTCTCCGGTGAGGAGAGCCAGCGTCAGCTGAAAATGCGCGCGCAGCGCCTCGGCGTCGACCATGGCAGCATCTATGTACTGGCTGAGACCGACTTGAACACGGTTTTGGCCACGATCGACGATCTGCAGCCGACGGTCCTGATCGTCGACTCCATTCAGACCATGTACGACGCGGAAACGGCATCAACGCCCGGCAGCATCAGTCAGGTACGCGAGTGCACGATGCGCATCATGCGTTCGGCCAAGGACAGCGGCTACACGGCGTTTGTGGTCGGCCACATCAACAAGGAGGGCAGCATCGCACGGCTTTACGCGCTGCATTGTCCCGAGGCATTCGACAAAGCAGCTGCTGGTCCCCGAGGGCATGGAGCTGATTCGCGTGCGGAATATCCGCGAAGCCATTGAAATGGCACTTTGAGCAAAAGGAGAGACGAAGCATGGAAGCAAGACAGCTGCTGGAGGCTCTGCATGTGGCAGAGCGCTTGAAAGACGAGACGCGGCATTGCACCACGACGAAGGGCGCGCCCGAAAACGTCGCCAGTCACAGCTGGCGTATGGCGCTGATGGCGTATTTTATGACGGACGAGTTTCCGGAGCTCGACATGAATAAGGTGATCAAAATGTGCCTGATTCACGATCTGGGCGAGTGCTTCACGGGAGATATTCCGACATTTCGCAAGACGCAGGCGGACGAGGACCGGGAAGCGTCGCTTCTGTCAAACTGGGTTCGGAGCCTTCCGGATCCGTATGCATCGGACATGACGGCGCTTTACGCGGAGATGGACGCACTGGAGACGCCGGAAGCAAAGCTCTATAAGTCGATCGATAAGCTCGAGGCGGTGATTCAGCACAATGAATCGCCGATTTCCACCTGGGAGCCGCACGAATACGAGCTGAACCGCACATATGCGACCGACATCGTCCAGTTCTCAAGCTATCTCAAGGAACTGCGGGCAGAAATTCTCAAGGATACGAACGATAAAATTGCGGCAGGAAAATAACCCTGCCGTTTTTTGTACCGCAAAAGTCTACATACGTAAACTTATTTTGCTAAGCTGGTTGACAAAAGTAAACTTCCATGATACCATAAGGCTACAAACGTAGACGAGAAGGGTGGCTATGAGGAACAGGCGATGGAGCGGCGCACTGCTTCTGATTCTTTGTGCTATGCTCCTGAGCGCCTGCTCGAAGCAGCCGAAGTGCTCCGGGCAGACGCGATCCGATGCGGCAGCTGCGGCTGAAACGACTGACGCGCTGGCAGTTGCACTGACGGTTGTATCCGGGCGGTACAGCACCGGCTTTTTTACATCCGACAAGCTGTCCGTTGTTTCCGCAGCCGCAGCAGATGACGGCGCGGTGTATCTCTGGGGGCGGAATTTCCAGAACGAAGTCGAATCGAACTGGTTGATTCGTTACAATGCGGATGGGACGTCGGAGGAATACAGGCTTTCACTTTCCAAAGACGGTTATATCACATCGTTGGATGTATCGGCGGGCGAGGTATATTATCTCGAACGGGTCGACGCGGAGGACGAAAGCGCTGCATGGTTTTTGCACACGCTGCAGGCGCAGGAAACGCTTGACTGGGCAGACGCCGGAAACGATCTTGAAAATCTGATTGCCTCCGGAGCGCTTGCCTATCTGACGGACGGGAAAACGCTTTATACCTGCAGCCTGCCGGAGGGAAGGGTTCTGCAGACTGCGAATACGGAAACGGAAATAACGACGCTTTTTTACAGGACGGACGGAACCGTCGTCGCTTACTGCGAAGATACCGGCAACCTCTACGAGTTGGAAGCAGACGGCGAGGTCCTTACGAAAACCGGAACGCTTCCGCTTTTGTTTCGCAGCGGCAAGCTCCTGCCCGGCACGAATTCAGGCTACGATTGTCTGGTGCTCGGGCAAGCGGAGCTGTTCGGGTGGAACATCGAACAAGCTGCCGCCACGCAGCTGCTTTCCTTTGATACCTACGGCTTGGTTTCCAACAACCTCAGTGCGTTTGCGAGTCTCGGAAACGGCGCCTTTCTGGGCGCGGCTTGGAAAAGCGGGGAGCTGCAGGATCGGCTGTTCCGGCTGGAACCGTCTGAGGAAGCGGCAGAACCGGGAAGCGAACGAATTTTGAAACTTGCGGGGCTCAGCCGCCCGATGGTGCTCTCGTCCGCGATTGCGGATTTTAAGGCGCTGTGCCCGGAATACACGGTTGAATATACGGATTATGCGGAGCTTTACGGTAATCAGGCGCTGCAGCAGCTGCAGCTCGATCTGATGCAGGGAAATGCGCCGGATCTGCTGTTTGTAAATGGGCTTCCGTTTGAGCTATATGGGAAAAGAGGCTTGCTCGAAAATTTGTATGCATGGATGGATGCGGACGATTCCTGCGCCAGCACCGATTTTACGCAGAACCTGCTGAAAGCACTGGAAAGTGCAGAGCATAAACTGTATCAAATGCCGCAGAGCTATTCGATTGTGACGACGGCAGGACTGCAGAACCTCGCCGGAAGCCGGTCGGAATGGACCTATGCAGCGGTCAACGAGGAGCTTGCAAACAGCAAAACCCTTCTGTCTGCATTTTACGGAGAAACCGGGGAGTCTCTGGCTGCCACCTTACCGCTTTATATGCTGCCGACATTTGTAGACTACGAGAATGCGGAAGCTCATTTCGATTCTGCGGAAGCAGCTTCGTTCTTTACATTTTTAAGCAAGGTACAGCCGCACGCGCAGATTCCGTACACGGCGGAAAACGAGCTGGAAGCGCTTCGAAAGGGAGAAATTCTCTTCGCGCAGCTGATGCTTCTCTCGCCGGAGCAGTTTGTCGAGACGGACGCGCTGTTTGACGGCAAGCTCATCTATCCGGGATACCCGGACGCAGCGGGCGGAAGCTTTTACCTGAATCTGCCGATGGCAATTCCCGCAGCGGCGCAGGAAAAAGCCGGCGCGTGGGCGTTCATGAAGCTGCTGTTTTCGTCCGATTATTACGCCACAAGAGGCGGCTGGCTTCCGCTGCAAAGCGGATTTGAAGCGTCGATCAAGGACGCGCTTGCAGACGGTGCGTCCGAAGAAAGCCTGCAAAAGCTTGCGCAAATACAGGAAAACATCTGCAGCGCGGCATATTACGAGGAAGCAATTACCGATATTCTGGCGGACGAAACGAGCTACCTGTTCGCAGGCGCAAGGACGGTTGAGGAAACGGCGGAACGAATCGATCAGCGCGTGCAGCTGTATCTGACCGAGCAGTGGGGCTGATTTTCGGACACAGACGGACATCGACAAAAGACATGGGAGGAATACACGATGGATTACAAGCTCAATCCCAGTGAATGGCGGGTGTTGCAGACGCTCTGGGGGCATGCGCCGCAGACGCTGATGCAGCTCGTCTCCAATTTGCAGCGCTCGACCGACTGGTCGGCAAGCACAATCAAGACGCTTGTCTCGCGCATGACCGACAAGGGCGTGCTGCGCTTCGAGGGCGAGCGCCCGCGGCTGTATTACCCGGGCATCCAGAAAGAGGACGCCGCATTTTCTGAAACGCAGCAGCTGCTCTCGCGCGCCTTCGGCGGCAATTTCGGACTGCTGATGAGCAATTTCATCGACAACGCGAAGCTCTCCAAGGGTGATCTGGAGGAGCTTTACGACATGCTCCGGCAGGCGGAGGACAGCTTATGAACCGGCAGCTGCTGGAGGTTCTTGTTTCCTCGTCAGTTCTCATTCTGGCGCTGTCTGCCATGCGGCTGGTGCTGCGCGGAAAAATCAGCCCGCGGCTGCAATATGGACTGTGGCTGCTGGTTGCGGTACGGCTGCTCGTTCCGGTTTCAATCGGCGAGAGTCGGGCGAGCGTGATGAACTATGTGCCGGAGCAGGCGATGGTGCAGGCACTGGAGCAGACGCACGCTCCGGTGCAGCGGACGCAGACACCGGCGGCAGAGCCTGCCGCGCAGCCTGCGGCAGCATCTGCGGCATCGGACGAAACACCGGGTTCGCAGACAGACGCGCCTGATACAATGCAGCCGCAGCAAACGCAGCAAGTCGCTTCGCAGGATACGCTGCATACGCAGAATCGTCTCTCCGTTCTGCATGTCTGCTATATGCTCTGGGGCGCGGGGAGTGCGCTGGCGCTGGCATTTCTTCTGGCGCAGAATCTGGCGCTTTCGGCAAGACTCCGGAAAGACCGCGTCCGGCTGGATGTTCCCGGCTGCCCGGTTCCGGTTTACAGGACCGAAGTGCTGCGTTCGGCGTGCCTGTTTGGGCTGTTCCACCCGGCAATTTATCTGCCGCCGCAGGCGCTCGGGGAAGACGGTGCGCCGAACCGATATGTGCTGCTGCACGAGCTGACGCACTGCAAAAGACGCGACCAGCTCTGGTGTGCGCTGCGGCTTTTGCTGCTGGCGGCATACTGGTTTGACCCGTTCGTCTGGCTGGCAGCAAAACTGTCGAAACTGGACTGTGAGCTGGCATGCGACGCGGCAGCGCTCAAAGACATGGACGATAGTGCGCGCATTGCCTACGGACGGACGCTTCTCGACCAGATTTCCGGCAAAAGCGGCGTCATGCAGCACACGCTCTGCGCGACGACGATGTCGTCCGGCAAACGCTCGCTTCGTGCGCGCATCCGGCTGATTGTGAAAAAGCCGCGGATGACGGCGGTCACGCTGTCTCTGGTGGTCGGCGCGGTGCTGCTGCTTGCGGCATGCACATTTACAAACAGCGCTTCGAAGCAGGAGGCGAACACACCGGGCGGCGATCTGCCCGCCATGGTCCGTGTGGACGGCGTTCTCTATCAGCTGGATATGGACACCGTCGGGGAAAGCGACGGCGCGCGCGTCGAGGTTCTTGGCACGATCAAAACGCAGGTCAGCTACAGCGAAACTCCGAGCGAAGACGATCAGGCAAACTATCCCGGCGTCGGGCGGCAGTACGGTATGCTGGACGGGCAGCTGGTGATCAAAGACAAAGACGGCAATTGGAAGTATACGCTTGCGAACCTGTCGAAAGACGAGGTAAGCGCGGCAGTTATCGCTTATATGGCGCCCGGTTGGGCGGATATCTGCGCGTATCAGCGTTGCCGTCAGGGAATGCTCGTCACAGCAAAGCGGACGAACGAGGATGCCAGCCTGGACGCGATTTTGATGCTGGCGCAGAAGGTGGACGGCGAGATTCAAATTACGCAGATGGAAACGGGGCGCGTGGACGATGACGCGGGCTACGGCGTATATCAGACGCACATGGCAGGACAGACCATCGTCTTCGGCATTGCTGACCGGCGCATGCGCGAGACCGGAAGCGCGGAGATGACAAGCGTCAGCTTTTCCAGCGTGACGCTCCGCTTCTCGGAAGGCAGTACCAACACGGCACTGTCTGCCGACCCCGGGGAGACTTTTGTGACCGGCGTATACGGCGACGCCGAGATTACCTCCGTCCGCCTGAGCTTGGGCAGCAGCGGAGATACCGTGGTCTTTACGGACATTCCGACTGCCGGCGAAGACGGGCTTGCCACGATGACGCTGGCAGGAAACTTTGCGGATGCAGCGGTGGAAGAGAGATCGGAACCGGCGCTCTCGGAGGAAGAAAGGCAGACCATCCGGCAGGCGGTTTTCGACAAATTCACCACTGCCCAGTGGGATTGGGAGAACCTGACGGAGGATGAAATCCGGTCGTTCTCCGGCGCGGATTCCTATGAGAACGGCATGGTCGGAAACTATCCGAATTATTACGGCGCGTTCGCAGACTTCTTTGTCCTGACCGGCAGAGCACCAAACGAGAATCAGACATGGACACTCTCGCTCCCGGACGAGCGGATTCTGGCGCTGACAATCGAAGAGGGCGGCGAAACCATGCAGCGGCTTTATTACTCGCGCAATAAGGGCACGCTCTGCGGCATGCGGCAGGAGCCGCTTCTCACGGAGGATACGCCCGTCGGCGTAGGCGTGATGACGGATTATGCCGATGAGAATATCGTCGTTTTCCACGGCTATTTTGGGCTGTTTGTCTACGATTTGCAGCGCAGCGAAATCCGGCTGGCGCTCGACCTCGCTGCGGCGACCGGCACGACGAACATTCAGGGTAGCTACGGCAATCTTGTCAGCGTCTATCAGACCCCCGGCGATATTATGGTTATGTTAACCGGATATAACGACATGCAGGGCGGAGACACACCGTATTCCTACTATCTGAACGCCACCGGGCGCGTGCGTTTTGCACCGACCCTTCCGGCAGGCTTGAGCTGGGCGCCCGCGCATGAGGTGACGATGACCGGCGATACGATCGCGGACCTGGTCTACTCCGACGGCACAAAGACCTGGAACCTCTTTGAAAACTGGCATTTCGGCGAGCAGTCGAATGCTGTGTTTGTGCCGCTGACGAACGACGTGGCAGGCGAGCTGCCGGGTGCGTCGCAGGAAGAGCAGGGAATCAGCAGCGATGATTTTTATGAGATGTTCTGGGAAATCGACCGCGACTCGATGCAGGCGTATCTGGACGAGCATCCCGAAGCGCTCTGGAATGGCTGGACCGGCATCGACATCAACGAATCGGGTTTAAACCAGTCCGGCACGACGATCAAAACGATCTTCGGTGAGCAGGTGCTGGCAATCAACTACCGGGAGAAGATTCTTCTGGTGCATGCGGAAGGGGAGGGCTACCGCGGCGTTCTTGCCGTCGCGAAGGTTCCGGCACGGCTGGGGCTTGAAAACGCAGCGCAGCTCGGAACCATCGGGCAGACGGTCGGGGAGATTGCCGAAGAAACCGGCGGCATCCTTGCCATGAGTGCAAGCAGCGTTCCGGAAACGGACGAGGGCGAGGGCGCGCTGACCGCGGGCTACGCGATGTCCGGCGGCGTGGGCTACGGGGAGCATCTCGATGGTTCTGCGGAATACGGCTACTGCCGCGCGGAGATTGCAAACGACAACATACTCTCGATTGTGCCCACGACGGACCCGGTCGGGAAAACCTGCCGCGACGCGGTCGAGACGCAGCCGGCGCTGATCGTCGACGGCGCGGTGCAGGACCTCAGCAGCTGGACCGAGCAGAATCCCCGCGCGTGCCTCGGGCAATCAAGCCGGCGGGAGATGCTGCTTCTGGTGATCGAAGGGCACAATCTGACGGAGGGCATTTATGGCGCAGCGCTTTCCGAGTGCGCGCAGATTCTTACCCGCCACGGCGCGCAGCAGGCGGTGAATCTGGCGGGCGGCACGAGCGCGATCTTGTGGTACGACGGACAATGCGTCACGCGCTGCTCCAACTCGTACCATACCGAAGGACGACTGCTCCCGAACGCTTTTGTCTATCATGCCAGGACCGATTAAGTAAAAAAGAAGGATGGAGCAATTGCCCATCCTTCTTTTATGTAAACATAAACTCAGTATTCGATTTCCTGATTTGCCGGCATCTCCAGCAGTTCGGGGTTTTCCAGAAGCTTTCTCAGCAGCTTGATTGTCTTGGAGTAATAGTAGCCGTCGGCAAGGCGCTCGTCGATCGTGAGTCCCAGATCCAGCATCTCGTGCATCTCGTAGCTGCCGTCGGGCTGGAAAACCGGACGCAGCGATTTTTCACCGATGATGCAGAACACCGAGCAGGTGCCCCAGTTTGTCAGGTGATGGTAGCCGCTGTGCAGCTTGATCGAGCCGAGGTTCGAAATGACGACTGTGCAGTAGTAGGGGTCTGTCTCAATGATCGACGCAGGAATCCAGCCGTGAACGTCGAGCCGCGTGAGAATCCAGACGATGAATTTACCCAGCCAGCGCGGCATGCGGTTGAAGATGTCCATGAAGTCCGTCGAGGTATCGGTCTTCGTCATGTCCTTGCAGTCCATGATCTGGTGGCGCAGGTCCTCGTGGATGGTATCAAGCGTCGATTCATCTTTTCCACGCACCACGGCAAGCGCCTCCGCCGCTTCGTCTGCGAACTGCTTCTTGACGACGAACGACGCCGACACGCCGTTTCTCTGATAGAAATTCTTGTTGGCGATGAAGCGGTTCATCTTCGGACGCAGCGTGATGGTTTTGATCAGCGCGGCGACGATGATGTGGAACATCGTATAGGGGAAGTCGGCGCTCTGCGCATTCTTCTTCTGCAGATACGCATTCATGTTGGTCAGATCGATGGTTTCGGAGATGTAGGCTTCATTGTCGCAGCGATTGGGATAGATGATCGGCGTAATGAAGTGCATGCCGTCCAGGTTGCGCAGCAGCACACCGTCCTTGCGGTCGCCGCGGCGGCGCTTTGTGGTTTTTTCCATATTCTTTTCACACACCTTTTTCTTGTTCTGACGAAAATCGCCAGTCGACCTCTATAGAATACCAAATATGGACCGGAAATGCAAGTATTCCTCCAATATTCCGTATTTTCTGGTCTCTGTGCAAAATGTACAAAATGGCAGGGGCGTTTTTCGACTTCTTTCAGGGATTTAACACTTGACATCAGTAAAGTACGTGATTATAATGGGCACATCAAAAACGAAGGGGGCGCACGAGATGAAGCGTTTTGCCATGGCTCAGATGAATCAGTCGAACCGTACCGATGCTGCTGCGTGCGCACCGGCGTGCTCTTGTGCCTGCAAAGCATCCGCAACCCCTCAACATCTGCCTGGACGCTGCCATTCTGGCTGTGTCCATTTTTCTTGCCTGATTATGAACCTTACTGTACTGGTATGGCTATTTGCAGCGCTTGTAATTCTTGTACTTGCGGTACGCATTATGAAGCAATTGAATATGGCAGAAAGCAGAAATGCGGCGGATGGTTCCATGAAAGCATGTGCACTGGCATAGGGACGATCAAGATTGAGCGGCTTTGCTTTTTGCAGAGCCGCTATTGTTTTGACCGCGCTTCGTTTTTGTAAACTTGATTTCATGCTGTAGGAAAGAAGATACAGCTGAAAAATATTTCGCAAAGAGGTAAGAAATGATGAAGAACATGAAAAAGTTATTCTGCCTGGTTCTGGCGGCAGCCATGCTGCTGAGCGTGATGGCAGGCTGCGCCTCGAAGGCTGAGACCAGCACCGCTGCTTCCGAGACCACTGAAAGCGCCTCCTCCGAGACCGCTTCCACCGAATCCGGCGAGACCGCTGCAACCGACGGTGAAATCACCATCGCGTTCATCGGCAACACCACCGGCAACTATGCACAGTACGGCATCCCCGTCCGCAATGCTGTTATGATGTACTTCGACCAGCTGAATGCTGCCGGCGGCATCAACGGCAAGAAGGTCGTCGTCAAGGAATATGACGACAAGGGCGATGGCGTTGAGGCTGTCAACGCTTACAACCTTGCCAAGGAAAACGGCATCACCGCAGTCGTCGGCTCCGTTCTGACCGGCGCGACCATCGCTCTGGCTGATGCGACCTATGAAGACAACATGCCGCAGATCACCGCTTCCGCGACCGCAACCGGCGTTACCGTCATGGAAGATACCGGCGAGGTCCGCACGAATGTGTTCCGCGCCTGCTTCATCGATCCGTTCCAGGGTCAGAAAATGGCAGACTACGCCGTTGAAAAGCTCGGCGCAAAGACCGCTGCAATCTTCTACGAGACCGGCAGCGACTACTCCGAGGGTCTGAAGAATGCGTTCGTCGTCGAGGCAGAGCGCATGGGTCTTGAAATTGTCGACTCCGAGGCATTTGCCACCGGCGACAAGGACTTCAAGGCACAGATGACCAACATTGCTTCCAAGAACCCCGACGTTGTCTTCTGCCCGATTTACTACGGTGAGGCTGGTCTGGCTGTCCAGGCGGCTCGTCAGGCAGGCTGCACCTCCACCTTCCTCGGCGGCGATGGCTTCGGCTCTGTCAAAGATTATGCTTCCGCAGACGAGCTTGAAGGCACGGTCTACTGCTCCGGCTATGCGCCCGGCACCGAGGATGTGGCACAGTTCGAAAAGGACTACTGCGAGACCTTCGACGTGGAAGAAGTCCCCAACATGTTTGCGCCTCTGGCTTATGATGCTTCCATGATCATGGCTTACGGTCTGAAGGCCGCGGAAGATGCAGGTCTTACCGCCGGCACCGACGAGTACAAGCAGGCTGTCATCGACGCCATCAAGACCATGGACGGCGTGAAGGGCATCACCGGCTCGTATTCCTTCGACTCCGACAATAACCCCATCAAGTCCGTTGCGATCATCGGACTGACCGGCGGCGAAGAAGTCTTCAAGGAAATGTTCTAAGGATCACCTGATTCCAACAGAGATTTCCAAAACAGAACCCGGCGCGGTTTTTGGGGAGGGGAGCTTCGGCTCCCCACCCGAAAAAACCGTTTTCCGGACGTCCGATGGGTGCTCCCAGCTTGTGGAAGCAGCCATCGGATGTCCGAAAGAAGAAAGAAAGGAAAGAAAGCTCATGAGTTTGTTTGTTTCCCAGCTGTTTAACGGCTTGCAGACAGGTTCGGTGTATGCGCTTGTGGCACTGGGCTACAGCATGGTCTATGGTATCATCCTGCTTCTGAACTTTGCCCACGGCGATATCATCATGATCGGCGCATATACCGCGTTCTATGCCATGACCGCGTTCCACCTGCATCCGATTTTTTCCGTTGTTCTGGCGGTCATCACCAGTACGCTGCTCGGCGTCGTGATTGAAAAGGTCGCCTATACGCCGCTTCGCTCGGCACCTCGTCTGTCGCTTCTGATCACGGCAATCGGCATCTCGTTCCTGCTGGAAAACGGTGCGCAGCTGCTGTTCGGCGCAGACACCAAGAGCATGGATACGCTTGTTCCCGGCAACGTCACCTTTGGACCGGTCACGGTCAGCTATACCGCAATTTTAACGATTATCGTCGCAGTCATCGCGATGGTTGCCCTGACGCTTCTTGTCCAGAAGACGAAGCTCGGCAAGGCAATGCGCGCGGTTTCCGAGGATATGGGCGCGGCGCAGCTGATGGGCATCAGCCTGAACAAAACCATTTCCTTCACCTTTGCAGTCGGTTCGGCGCTTGCCGGCATCGGCTCGGTTCTGTATCTGTGCGCCTACTCGCAGGCGTCGCCCACGATGGGCTCGATGCTCGGTCTGAAGGCGTTCGTCGCGGCAGTTCTCGGCGGCATCGGCTCGATTCCCGGCGCCATGATCGGAGGCTTTGCCATCGGTCTTCTTGAGGCGCTTGTTCGCCAAGGCGGTCGGTCCTTTCAGCTGTCCGACGCGGTTGTGTTCGCAATCCTCATTGTTGTGCTGCTTGTGAAGCCGTCCGGCATCATGGGTCATCCTGTCACGGAAAAGGTCTGACGGGGGAGGTAACGAGATGAAAACAAGATCGAAAATCCGCATCCCCATGCCGGCGCGCTATGTGATCAATCTTGCGCTGGTGGTCGGTATCGTCATCGCCCTGCTGACGGGGCTGATCGCTGGCGTCTCGTGACGCTCGGCTTCGGCCTCATCGTCGAAAACGTCATCGCAAACCTGCCCTTTGCCGGTGGTGACGGTCTGGCGAGCGGAACGGCCAGCTCCTCGCTCTATGCCAACGGCCTCGGGCTGTCGACCTCGCTGCAGGCAAAGTATGTGTGGCTCGTGCTGGGCATCACCGTTTTGTGCATCGCGCTCATGTGCACATTCATCCGCTCGAAATACGGCCGCGCCATTGAGGCCATCCGCGATGATGAGATCGCGGCGGCGGCCTCCGGCGTGAACACGACGTATTACAAGATCCTCACGTTCGTTATCTCGGCATTCTTTGCGGGGCTTGCCGGCGGACTGTATGCCACGTGCTTTTCCTCGCTCACGACGGCGAGCTTTACGTTCACCAGCGCCTCGATCTGGAATTCGACCTTCATCGTCGTCATCGTGGTGCTTGGCGGCATGGGCTCCATGACCGGCTCGGTGCTGGCGGCCGTCGCGATGTACCTGCTTAACTATGAGATCAAAAACGGCGCATGGGTGTCGGCGCTGCCGGGCTTTGTGCAGTCGCTGTTTCAGTTCCCGATGCTGATCTATGCGCTCGTGCTGCTGGTCGTCATCATCTTCCGCCCCAGAGGCATTCTGGGCACGTATGAATTTTCACTCGACCGGCTGCTGTTCGACGGCCGTCTGGCCGGGAAGAAAAAGGCCAAGGCCGAGAAGGGAGGCGCCGACGCATGACCGATACCAGACCCGTTGTGCTCAAAGCGGAGCACCTCGGCATCACCTTCGGCGGCCTGAAGGCAGTGTCGGATTTTAATATGGAGATCCATGAGGGCGAGCTCATGGGGCTCATCGGCCCGAACGGTGCAGGCAAGACCACGGTCTTTAACCTGCTCACCGGCGTGTATGTGCCGACGGAGGGCGCATTCTACCTCTGCGGGCAGAAGCTCAACGGCAAGCAGACCTATCAGGTCGTAGAGGCCGGCATTGCCCGCACGTTTCAGAACATCCGCCTGTTCAAGGCCATGACGGTGCTCGACAACGTGAAGATCGCTTTCACGAAGGACATCCATTACAACCTTGCCGACAGCCTTCTGCGCACGAAAAAGTACTGGAACACGGAGCAGGAGCTGACCGACAAGGCCATGGAATACCTGCGCATCGTCCATCTGGACGACAAGGCCGGACAGCTTGCGTCCAGCCTGCCCTACGGCCAGCAGCGCAAGCTGGAGATCGCCCGTGCGCTGGCAACGAACATGAAGCTGCTGCTGCTCGACGAGCCGGCAGCCGGCATGAACCCGACCGAGACGGCGGAGCTGCTCTCGTACATCAACACCATCCGCGATACGTTCCATGTGGCCATTCTGCTCATCGAGCACGATATGAGCCTGGTCATGCGCGTCTGTGAGCGTATCCAGGTCATCAATTTCGGCCAGACGATCGCTGCCGGACTCCCGTCGGAGATCGCGAGCAATCAGGAAGTCATCGAGGCGTATCTCGGCGAAGAGGAGGCGGACGACGATGCTGAAGATTGAAGATCTGGAGGTGTCCTACGGCGCTGTGCAGGCGCTGCGCGGTATCAGTATGGAGGTCAATGACGGCGAGATCGTCTCGCTCATCGGCGCCAACGGCGCCGGCAAGACCACTACGCTGCACGCCATCACCGGGCTCGTGCCCATCAAGAGCGGCTCCGTGATCTACGACGGACACGACCTGCGCAAGACGGACCCCAGCCGCATCGTCACCATGGGTCTTGCGCACGTGCCGGAGGGCCGGCAGGTGTTCACGCGCATGACCGTCGCGGAGAACCTTGCCATGGGCGCGTATTTCCGCAAGGACAAAAAGGCGATCGCGGACGATCTCGAGCGGGTCTATGCCCGCTTCCCGCGTCTGAAGGAGCGCGCAAAGCCCCATATAGACAATGCGCTCTTGTTGCTGTCTTTGCCGACCACACGCAGCCGGTCGTCATACACATCCGTCGAGATTGAGTCCGACCAGCCCGAGCGCCGGATGCCGCAGTTCAGAAAAATCATGAGAATCGCAAAATCCCGCGCCTGATTGGGACCTTCGACGGCTTTCAGCAGGCCGTGGATTCTTCGAGTGACAGGTATTTCGGTAAACTTTTACGGATTTTCGGGAATTCAATGTCCTTGACCGGGTTTCTGTGATCTGCTTGGTCGAGACCGTCAGGTAGTTGTAAAACGCCTTGATGGCGGAGAGCTTCCGGGCGCGCGCGGCAGAGCCGATGCCGGTATCCGAGCCGGCGGCTTCCGGGTTTTCGCGGTCGTTTGCCAGATACGACAGAAAGTCAAACACCTCCGAGGTTGTGATCGAGCGGATGAAGTCAAGACCCAGGTCCTTGATCGGAATGTCGTCCAGCGGCGTTTTGTACGGCAGCTCTTCGCGCATCAGCCGGACAAATCGCAGAAACATCCGAAGGTCCAGATAGTATTCCGAAACGGTCCGGCGAGACTGACCCTTGACCGTCTCGTGATAGGATAAGAAATTGCGCAGCTCCTGCGGCGCGTCATTGTAGGTTTCCATATAAGTCTCCTTGAAAATTACAGCAGAATCCGCCGCTTTGGCGGCTGTTGGCAATAACTACGTTTCGAACGCAACAAAATTTTTATTTTGTTGCGTTCATTTATTATAGCCATATGGATGGTAAAAGTCAAGACCGCCCGCAGCCAGACCTCTCTTCTGCATCGGTCTTCCTGCAAAAAAACAAAACGTGCGGCGCGGCATTTTTACAGCGTTCCAATGAAGGCAAGCACGCACTCGCGCAGATGCAGGATGCCGTCCGGCACGGACTCTTTCATGTGCATGCCCATGCCAAGCTCACGGCCAGTCGCCGGGCTGATGGGTACGACCTGGACACCCGCTGTTCTCCCCGCGCAGCATCATCTCTGCCATCATGGAAAGCCCCAGCCCCTTGCCAACCATGCGGATGACCGTCTCGTCGTCGACGTGGCACGGGCGGATTCTGGGCTTCACGCCGTTTTTGTCGAGCGCAGCCTTTACATCCAGATCGAACCTTCCGTATGGCATCAGGAACTCCTTGCCTTCGAACAGCTCAATTGGAAACGTTTCCATCTCTCCCAGCGGATATTCCGGCGGCAAAATGGCGTACATCGCGTCCTGACACAGCGGGGTCCAGTCGCAGCTGTAGCCGGTCTGCTTCGCGGCGAAAATCACATCAGTTCTCCCCTTTTCCAGCAGCTCAAACGGCTCAAGCGCGTTATCGACCATACGCAGATCGACGTCGGTATTCGGACACACGCGGCGGAACCGGTACAG
>VOFH01001902.1_pt1 | contig 15971 bp, 34 predicted proteins | sample 5384091 | NCBI WGS metagenome assembly VOFH01 (sample SAMN12384727, study PRJNA508395) | human gut metagenome | isolation source: healthy gut G | host: Homo sapiens
ATTTCAAGAGCCGTAAAGGCCCCCATAGAGGATATTTTTATCTTCGCACAGGCAGATGAAGGATAAGCTGCCCCGGCAGGACGTGCTGTTTTCTCATACAATGTAACCACTCTGCACACAAAATTATGGTATAATGTGTCCACTTGGCGAATCCAGGCGCAGGCGAAGGATAAGGCTGGTGGAACAGCGCCGCACCCTTTAACGAGGCCGTGCCGCATGGCGATGAGGCAGGGCGGGTTTCGTGAATGGTATCATGTCTCCACTTGGCGGCGCGGGCAAAGCACAGTGTGGGCCCGGTGGGGGAAGACTCCGCCTCTCTTCCTGTGCGCGAGCCTGCAATGGTAAGGCGCGGGTTCAGCCGGTGCAGCAGCGCACTTTCGTTTCACGAAGACAGGCAGCAGCGCAGTACAGCTTGACGGAGCAGCGCCGCAGCCCGGCGAATACGGCAGCGCCTGCGCGAACGGCAAGCGCCGGTGCGCAAAGCATGAGCCTCCGGCCGCCGCCATGCCCTGTGCCGATGAGCGCCCGGCAGCGGATAAACGCCCCTGCCGCCCTGCACGCACCGCCCTGCTACACAATACATCACGGCAGATACAGCCGTAATTGGGAGGAAGCGACCTATGAAATTTTGCCTTAAAATTTTTGCATCACGCTGTGCCCGGCTGGGTGCAGCTGGCTGGCCGGCTGTTCCAGCCAGAGTGCGCCCGCAGCATCATCCGGCCGACTCGGTGTCCGGCACCGGGGCAGAGGCCCACGAGCCAGGCCCATCGACGGAGAAAGAGCAGAGGCAGACCCCGTGCTTAAATTCAACGGGGTAAAGAAGTTCCGTTCGATTTATACCGCTATATTTTTCACGTTCTGCGACCGCTTTGCCGGTGAGGACGCCGGCTACTGGGAGGATATGAGCGACGAAAATACAGCGCAGGCCGCCGAAGCCGTCAAGCTGTACGCCCTGAACAATGCACTTTCGTTCCCATGTTCCGCCAATGGGCTGAAGAGCTGGGCGTGAGCCTGACGGAAGAGGAAAGGCCGAAATAGATCAGGTGGCCGCCGATGGGAAGAATATTTTGGCTCTGAGGGAAGAGGTATGAAAGCTTTCTTTCCATCAACCATCTTACGAGAGCTTGCCATTCAAAATGGAGCTGAACACGCAGCTGAGCAACAAGGTGGAGGCAGCCTTTGGCGAGGATATCAAAGCGGACGTGCTGGAAAATCTTTGGCATGTGCAGCATGTGCTCATTCAGTTTGAGGACGCTGAGGCGGACGACCACCAGCCGAGCTCGCCAAGGCTGAGGAGGTGCTGGGGCAAGGGCGGGCGAAGACTTCAACGCCCTGATGGTGGAATACAACGAGGACTCCCCGGCGAGCCGGAAGAGGGCTACTACTTCCCGGCCGGCGTAATGGTGCAGGAGTTCGAGGACGCCTCGTTCGCTTTGAAGGACGGCGAAATCAGCGATATTGTGGGACGAGCTACGGCTACCATATCATCAAGCGCCTGCCCATGGACGAAAGCTATATCGACGCACATCTGCTGGAAGCCTTGCCGCCGATTCTTCTGTAAACGAGCAGATGCAGCAGGAAATGGACGAGCGCCTGCGCGCCGGATATCTGGTATTGCGGCGAATACGACCAAATTTCGCCCGCCACGCTGTTCTAAGCGCCGCTTTCTGCCAGAGGCAAAAATGCGCCGCCACGGCTGAAAGGCCGTGGCGGCGCATTTTTTGATTTCGAAATACCGGCTGTGCCGGTGGAGAGGCCCCGCAAAGCCTTCGCCTCCGGCACCGGGCCCCAAGCGGGCTGCTGGCGGCGGCCTGAAAACAGGGAAGCCATCACCAGGGCGGCAAGCCCTCCCCCACTCCGGGCGCTGCAGGGGCAAGTGACGCAGGCGGAACCAACCTTGCGGCCTCTTAAAGGGGCCTGCCTGTAATATACCCTTCCAGCCCTGTGCGGCCCATGCGCTTTACATGTGGGGGTGGATTATTTGTTTTATACATTTCCTGATAATATTTCTGGTAATTGCCGCTGGTGACGTTGGCCATCCATTCCTCATGGGCAAGGTACCAGTCAATGGTTTTCACAATTCCCTCTTCAAACGGCGTTTCGGGGGTACCAGCCCAGTTCATTTTTTTAATCTTCTCCGGTCGATGCCATAGCGGCGGTCGTGCCCGAGCCTGTCGGCCACATAGCGGATAAGCAGCGTCTCGTTGATGGCGTCATCTGCAAGGCGCTGATGCAGCTGGGCAATGATGGTTTACAATAAAAAATATTCGGCCGTTCGTTGTGGCCGCCCACATTCAGTACACCTCGCCGGCGCGGCCATTTTCCGCCACCATGTCGATGGCCTTGCAGTGGTCCTCCACATACAGCCATCGCGCACATTCATGCCGTCGCCATACACCGGCAGGCTTTTTATGGTTCTTCACATTGTGGATCATCAGCGGGATAAGCTTTTCCGGGGAACTGGTAGGGGCCGTAGTTGTTCGAGCATCGCGTGATGTTCACCGGCATGCCGTAGGTGTCGTGGAAAGCCATCACAAACATATCCGCGCTGGCTTTGGAGGGCAGGAATACGGGCTGTGCGGGCACAGCGGCGTGGCTTCGGTGAAATACCCTCGGCACCGAGGCTGCCGTACACCTCGTCGGTGGAGACCTGTATGTTTTTGCCGGGCGCCCACTGGCCGTCCTTCTGCCAGGCATTCTTTGCGCACTGCAAAGGTTCACCGTGCCCAGCACGTTTGTCTCCACAAAAATCTCGGGGTTCGAGATGCTGCGGTCCACATGGCTTTCCGCGGCAAAGTTTACAACGCAGTCGAAATCATACTGTGCAAAAACAGCTTTTCCACCAGGGCCCTGTCGCAGATATCGCCCTGCACGAACACATGGCGGCTGTCGCCCTCGGCACCCTTCAGGTTCTCCAGGTTGCCGGCGTAGGTCAGCTTGTCCAGGTTTACCAGAAGGATATCATCGTACTTTTTCAACATGTAATACACGAAGTTCGAGCCAATGAACCCCGCGCAGCCTGTGATGAGATATTTTTCAATATGGTCTCTCCCTTTTTACAGCGGGCGCCCCGCTGTTTACTGGGGGCGTTATTCCCGTTCCAGTTTTCAAAAAACGCGGCCAGCGCCTGCTGCCAGGGGCGCATCTCGTCGCCGACGGTGCAGCGCAGCATGCGGTTGTCCAGCGCGCTCCAGGCGGGCCTGTCCGCCGCGGCGGGGTGCGCGGCCTTGTACTGCGCACTGGTGCACGGCGTCACCGCGGCCTGCAGCCCGGCCAGACGCACAATTTCTTTTGTGAACTCATACCAGGAGCATACGCCCCCGCCCGTGCAGTGATACACGCCGTATTCCTTCGTCACGGCAAGCTTCAGGATATGGTGCGCCAAATCCGCCGCATTGGGGTTGCCGCGCTGGTCGTCCACCACGGTGAGGCTGCCGTTTTTCTTTGCGGCATTCACCATTGTTTTGACAAAATTCCTGCCCGCATAGCCATACAGCCACGCCGTGCGCACGACGAACCAGCGCGTGCAGAACTGCCGCACATATTCCTCGCCCAGCAGCTTTGTTTTTCCGTACATAGATTTCGGCGCAGGCGCCTCGCATTCTGAAATGGGCGCTGCCCTCGCCGCGAAATACATAATCGGTGGAAACGTGCACCAGCTTTGCCCCTATTTCTTCCGCAGCCAAGGTTGCGCGCCCCCAGCGCATTTACGCGGAAGGCGTCATCCGGGTTTGCGTCGCAGCCGTCCACATTGGTGTATGCCGCGCAGGAGATAATCACGTCCGGCGCGTGGCGGCGCACAAAGGCGGCCACTGCATGCCGGTCGGTAATGTCAAGGCTTTCCATGCCGGGCACCCCACGTCCGTTCCACCACGCTGGCATGCAGCAGCTTTTCCGGCAGGGGGCCAAGCTCGGTGCGCCCTCGCGCAAAGCAGCGGCGCAGCTCGGTGCCGAGCTGGCCGTTTGCACCGGTAATCAGAACCTTCATACCTTACCTGCCTCTCTTCAATAGCGGATTTTTGTTTTCCGCCACCTGCTTCAAATGCTGCCCATAGGGGCTTTTCCCATAGCGCCGGGCGCTTTCCAGCAGTTTTTCCCTGCTGATCCAGCCGTTTTTATAGGCGATCTCCTCCGGCGCGGATATCTTGATGCTCTGCCGTTTTTCGATCATGCGCACAAAGTCGGCCGCCTCCACCAGGCTGTCCATGGTGCCGGTGTCCAGCCAGGCAAAGCCGCGGCCCAAAAGCTGCACATCCAGCTTGCCGTCCTGTAAGTAGCTGTCGTTCAGGCTGGTAATCTCCAGCTCGCCGCGCGCCGAGGGCTTCACCTGCTTTGCCCCTGCCGGCAACGCAGCCGGGGTAGAAATACAGGCCCGTGATGGCGTAGTTTGATTTGGGGTGCGCAGGTTTTTCCTCCACGCTCACCACTCTGCCCGCTTCGTCAAACTCCACAATGCCGAAGCGCTCGGGGTCGTTGACGAAGTAGCCGAACACTGTGGCGCGCCCGTTTTCCTGCGCGTTCTTCACGGCGTTTTTCAAAATGCGGGAAAAACCGTTGCCGTAAAAATATTGTCGCCCAGTATCATGGCGCAGGCGTCGCCGCCAATAAATGCCTCCCCAGAAGGAATGCCTGTGCCAGGCCGTCCGGCGAGGGCTGCACCTTGTAGGAAAAGTGCACGCCGTACTGGCTGCCGTCGCCCAGAAGATGCTCGAAGCGGGGGTGTCCTCCGGCGTGGAAATGATGAGGATGTCCTGATGCCCGCCAGCATCAGCGTGGAAAGCGGGTAGTAAATCATCGGTTTGTCGTAAACCGGCAGCAGCTGTTGGAGGTGACCATGGTGAGCGGGTACAGCCGGGTGCCGGCGCCGCCGGCAAGGATGATGCCTTTCATTGCTGTTCTCCTTTTCTTTTATTTTAGATATCAAACGGGCTAAGTACCGCCCACACACTTACACAGTTTGAAAACGCATCTGCCAAGGCGCCGGGGTGCAAGCCCCTTCAGCGCAGGCGGAAGCCCCATTTGCGCCAATAGCGCAGCATGGAAGATATTTGCCGGACAAACGGCTTCAGGCTTTTGTTCGGGCTGCGGTGCCATGCATGATATACGTGCGTGCAGGGCGTGAAATACACCTTGCCGTAGCTTTGCGCCTTCCGGGTGATGTCGGCGTCCCTCTACATACATAAAATAGCCTTCGTCAAACCCCTGCATCCGGCGGAACACCCGGTGCGCACCACAAAAAAACAGCCCGTGCAGAAATCTATTTTCTTGGCACGGTGAGATCTTCATCCAGCATCAGATAGTGATCTTCCGTCTTTTTCAGGCAGGCCAGCGGCACCTGCCGCGCCAGCAGGGGAAAAGAAAACCCGGCGCCCGCTTTGCCGTGTATACTGCGGCGTGCCGTCCGGGAACAAAAGCTGCGGCGTGGCCATTACTGCGTCCGGGTGTTCATCCAGAAAGGCACACAGCTTGCTGACGGCGTCCTCGTCCAGCGTGATGTCCGGGTTGACCACGGCGTGATATTTGCTTTCCAGCAGGGGAAGCACCGCATTATGCCCGGCACCGAAGCCCACATTTTCAGGAAGGTGCAGCACCTGTACGCGCGGGCCCCACCGGGCCTGCAGCAGCCTTTTCGCCCGTGCCGTCCGGCGAGGCGTTATCCACCAGATACAGCGAAAGCTCCGTTTCCTTCGTGTGCTGCAGCAGGCTCTGCGCCGCCTTTACAGCTTCTTCATAGCCGCCGTATGTCACAATGCAGGCGCTTACCTTTGTTTTTTCCATGCTGCGCCTTCCCCTTTCGCCGCGCAGGCACCGCGCGGAGCCGCCCTTTATTTGCTTTTTATTATACCCTACATCCTGAATATTTTCAATGCACACGCATATTTCCCCACAGGCGGCGTACAAGCTAGGTAACAGCAGAGCGCCGTCATCCGGCGCGCATGGAAAAAGGGCTATGCGCCCCTTTCCGCGTAGAGAAAGAAAAGGTGGGGGCACATATGAGACAGCGGTTGGCACAGTTTTCCGTAGGCGCGGCGGGCTACAGCGCGCTGGAGGTTCTGGGCGCGGGCACACGCACTGGACAATGGCCGTGCTGGGCGGCATTGCCTGTGCGCGCTTTGCGCCATTGCGCACAGCTTTGCGCACAAAAGATCGTGTTTCAGGCGGCGCTGGGCACCGCCTTTATCACTGCGGCGGAATTTGCCACCGGCCTTGTGGTGAACCGCTGGCTCGGCTGGGCCGTGGGATTATACAAAAGAGGCGGGGGAACCTTCTGGGCAGGTGTGCCCGCTGTTCAGCTTTTTACTGGTTCTGCCTGTGCTGCGGCGTGTTCGGGGCACTGCGGCTTGTGCGGCGCCATCTGGCGGGCAGGGTGAACACCTGACGGTTTTTTCCATTGCAAAGCGGCGGGCGCCCTTGGGCGGCCCGCCGTCTTTGTACTGAACGGGTTGTCCCCCTGTTGCCTGCCCTCGCGCGGCATGGTATGATAAGAAGGAATCCAAAGCTGCCGGTGAATTGATTTCTGCAAAAGGAGCTTTCAGCAAAATGGTCGTTTTCACATCTATCTGCGCCAATTATTTGCATAAAGCCCGCGTGCTCGCCCGCTCTGTAAAAAAAAATATATCCCAGACGCCGTCTTCATCGTATGTATGACGGAGCGCGGGCTCACCGATTCCATGCGGGACGACGCTTTTTGATTCTGTGGTGCTCGAAGGATATGTGGGAGGGCGATTTTGACGCCTACATATTCAAGCACGCCATTGTAGAGGCCTCCACGGCTGTGAAAGGGCAGTGTTTCCGCTGGCTGTACCGCACATATCCAGCGGAGCAGCAGTTTGTATATCTGGACCCGGACTGCCGCGTATATTCCGATTTTTCCGAGCTGCGGGAACTTCTTGTGACAAAGCCTATTGTCGTATGCCCGCACCTGGCAATCCGGGAATGTTCAGATGGAGATATCCAGCATGGCGCACGGTGTGTATAATCTCGGCTTTCTGGCGGTAAACCGTTCCAAAGAGGCCCGCGCCATGATAGAGTGGTGGGCACAGCCTGTCCCAATACTGTTATGACGATATCCCCACGGCATTTTCACAGACCAGAAGTGGATAGACCTTGCGCCCTGTTTTGATGTGTATATTCTGAAGCATCACGGCTACGACTTCGCTTCCTGGCGCATGATGGATGCTGGCCTTGCAAAAAAGAGGGCGGCGTATGGACGGTGAAGGGGCAGCCTTTGCGCTTTGTGCACTTTTCCGGTTACGGCGCCACCATCGAGCATTGTATGCAGGAATGGGCGCCGGACGATTTATTTCTGAAAGAGCTGTACGGTGCATACGGGGAAGAACACGAAGCCGCCAATGCCGACTATGTCTCCCAAACACCGTGGTCTTACTGGCTGCTACGCTTCGGCGAGGCCGTCCGCACAGATATCCGGCAGGCATGGCGTGAGCACAAGGATGAGATGGCTGTATTGGCAACCCATTTCAGTACAGCAACTTATTTTTTCAACCTGCGTCTTCATGTATATCCCGTCACCATCCGGGAGCGCTCATCTATTCTGTGGAATGGATGCCAGCGCGCTGCGGGCGGACGGCGTTGGCGGCCTGATGCGGAAGGCCCGTCAAAAGCTGCTGAAAAAATAACCGCTGCTTCGAAAAAATGCACCGGCGCGCCTTAGATAGGTGTCCGTAAAACAGCGAATTCTCCCTATGAGATTTTCACAGGGAGGATTCTATTTCTGTCATCGTGTTGCAGCAATATGCGGACTACACCGAATAGTGTATAGAAGTGCGTCTTTTCGTTCCTATAAGGGATTTTGCGCCGGCTCAGCTCCTCGACAAATCGGGATTTGTTAATTTGTAAATCTTAACAAATATCCATTGGGATCTTGCATTAAAAACTCTATTTGCGTTTCTTCTATTCCATCAACTTGGTATATGTTTCTAGTTAGCTCTCTGTATAATTCTATTTTCAAATTTTTCACTAATTGATATTGTTCTTCAATATCATCGACAGCAATTGAAAAATTTATTCCTCTCCCTAAGGGATATACTAGCTCACCTATATTCCAACCATCATCGTGGATTTGTTCGAACATAAACTGACTGCCTTGGAAAGACATGAAAACGAATTTATCTTCAGTGCGTTCATATTCTATTTTAAATCCTAATTGACTATAAAATTTTTAGTTTGATCAATATCAAAAACTGATAATTCAGGGATCATTCTATTAAAATCCATATTCTCTCCTCTACAAATTCCGCTTTGTCGAACTGTTTGTCCCCAGTTTATCATGAAAAGTGAACTCCAACAAGAACAGGCACAGCAAAACTGCTGTGCCTGTTCACTGTTTTATGCATACTGTCCTTTAGGGCGCGCCGGTGCATTTTTACAGGCAGCATTTCCTCAAAGGGAAATACTCCGCTCAGGAAGTCTCTCAGCCGGACAGTTGTTATCTATTTTGCCGTGTTGATAAACCGGCGGTTGTCCCACAGATATTTGACGCCGGAAATAAGCGTGACTGCGGCCACCAGCCAGCACAGCACCTGGCTGATGAGGCCGACGGCCATGGCATCCGCAGGGATTCTGCCAGAGCCGCGGCGAAGTAATAATAGATGATAGTCACCATTTGCAGCACGGTTTTACCTTGCCCCCACATATTGGCCGCAATGACCTTGCTGCCCGCAGCCGCCACCATGCGCACGCCCGCCACGGCAAACTCGCGCGCCAGAATAACAGCCACCACCCAGATGCTGCACACGCCGTCGCGCATCATATACAGAAAGGCAACGGTGGTAAGCAGTTTATCGGCCAGCGGGTCGGCAAATTTGCCGAAATCGGTGACAAGGTTCCATTTGCGGGCCAGGTAACCGTCCAGATAATCGGTAAAGCTGGCCGCAAACACAATGCCTGCGGCAAGATACCACGCGCCGGTGGTGTAGCTGGCCGTGCCGTACTGGGTGACGCCCGCCAGCACCATGAACACCGGCACCAGCAGGATGCGCAGCATCGTCAATTTATTGGGAAGGTTCATCTATTCATCCTCCTTCATTCCGCCAGAGTTGCATACAAATCGTATATATCACTGTCTATGATACGAACTGTATAAAAATTCACCCGGCGTAAGCGCAGCATTGCCCTCCACACACACCACGGCGTCGATGTCCGGCGCGTCTGAACGTGTGCGGCACAGCCACAGGCCGTTTTCCTCGTCCCATCCGTCGCACAGCACCTGTGCCTGCGTGCCCACCAGCGCGGCCGCCGCGCGGCCATGATGTCCGTCTGAATGCGCATCACAGCCTCTGCGCGCTGTTCGCGCACCTCCATGGGCATCTGAGGCATCCCGGCGGCCTTTGTGCCCTCCTCTTGTGAATAGGCAAAGCAGCCCAGCCGGGCAAAGCCCTGCTCGCGCACAAAGGTGCACAGCTTTTCAAACTGTGCGGGCGTCTCGCCGGGGAACCCGGTGATGAGCGTGGTGCGCAGGGTGATATCCCGGCATGGCGGCGCGCAACTTTTCCAGCGCGGCGCGCACCGTGCCCTCGTCGCCCTTGCGGTTCATGGCGCGCAGCACGTCGGAATCGATGTGCTGAATGGGCACGTCCAGATAATGCAGCACTTTATCGTTGCGCACCATGGCGGCCACAAATTCATCGGTGATGCGCTCGGGGTAGGCATAGAGAAGGCGGATCCACGCAATGCCCTCCACCTTGTTCAGCTCGTCCAGCAGGCGGGCAACCTCCACCTTGCCCCGGTCTGCGCCGAAGGCGGTGATGTCCTGCGCCACCACAATCAGCTCTTTCACCCTCGCCCGCAAGCCAGCGCGCCTCTGCCACACAGCTTTCCACCGTGCGGCTGCGCAGCGGCCCGCGGATGAGCAGGAATAGCACAGTAAGTACAGCAGTTTGAACAGCCCTCAGCTATTTTCAGATATGCATAGTGGTGCGGCGTGGAGATGACACGCCTGCCGAGAGCGGCAGCGCAGCCTTGGGGCCGTAGCTCTCGATGCCGCCTCGCCCTGCGCCAGCCGCGCGAGGATGGAGACAATCGCGGTATTGCAGCCGATGCCCACCACCGCGTCCACCCGGGCATCTCTTTCGTATCTCTTCTTTATAGCGTTCGGCGAGGGCAGCCGTCACCACCACCTTCAGCGCCGGGTTCTGTGCTTTGTGGCTGCATGCCCAGAATGGTATCGATGGCCTCCTGCTTGGCGCTTTCGATAAAGCCGCAGGTGTTGATAAGCACACAGTCCGCCTCCTGTACCGCGGCCACTGGTGGTGCCCCGCCTCCAGCAGGGCATGAGCCATCATCGGCGTCCACCTGGTTTCGGGCAGCCCAGAGATATCAATGCAATTTTCATAATGCGCCGTTGCGCCCCTTTCCCGCTTAAAAAATCGGCAGCCTTCCTCTTCCAGCTGAGCCAGCACCTCATTCCACGGCCGCCTTTGCCTCACCATGGAAAACCCCCGCCGCGCCAGCGCCGCCAGCACCTTTCCCGTCTGGCCGGCGGCCAGCTTTGCGCGGTAATGCTTTTCCACCACTGCAAGGCAGGCCGCCTCGCTCTGCGGCAGTATCTCCTCCATTGCCGCGGAAATATCTCTGCGCCAAGGCCCAGCAGGCAAGCCGCCGCCTCGGATCTCTCTTGCCGACTTGTTCTGCCCGGCCAGATGGCGTGCGCGCGCCCTGGCAAAGGCGGCGTCGTCCAAAAGGTCCAAGGCGCTGCATCTCCGCAACAGCGGCGGCGCTGAGGGGGTGTCAAACTTCTGCACAGCTTTTCGTACAGCTCCTGCGAGCCGTAGCTGCGCAAGGGGCAAGGTAGCCCAGCGCCTTATCCTTGGCGCGGCGCGTCTCGCTGGCCGCCGCAAACCGGCAAGGGCTGCGGCATCAGTCCTGCAGCCCTCGCGCAGGCCATATTTATAATATGTTCCGCATCCACGGAAAAACAAGAATTATCCGTCTCCGAACAGGGGCCATGCGGCGGTTTTCGACGGCGGTGATTTTGAAAGGCCATTTATTCATCTTCCATCATGATGTCGATGCTGGCTTTTTGGCGCGGGCTTCGGCGCCTTTCCTGCGCGCTGGGCCGGGCGCGCAGCGGCTTGGCCGCGACCTGGCGGGCGCATTGTCCAGACTGCCACCGCGGCGTTTGCCCGCGCGGCCGGCAAACAGCTCGCTGGCGTGGGCGCGCACCTGTGCCCTCAATGTCCGAGGCAAAGTCGGGGTGCTCAGCAAAGCTTTGTATTGTCGCGCCCTGGCCAAGGCGGGTGTCGCCGTAAGAGAACCACGCGCCGCTTTTTCTGATGATATTCAGCTTCACGGCCAAAATCAAGCAGCTCGCCCGATTTGGAGATGCCCATGCCGAACATGATGTCGAACTCGGCCTCCTTTGAAGGGCGGAGCCACCTTGTTCTTCACCACTTTGGCGCGCGTGCGGTTGCCGATGATGCTGCCGGAGGAATCTTTCAGGCCCTCGATGCGGCGCACGTCGATGCGCACAGAAGAATAGTACTTCAGCGCCCGGCCGCCGGTGTCGTGACCTCCGGGTTGCCGTAGACGACGCCCACCTTTTCGCGTAGCTGGTTGATGAAGATCGCGACGCACTGGCTCTTTGCCGAACGCCGGCGAGCTTGCGCATCGCCTGGCTCATCATGCGGGCGTGCAGGCCCACAAAGGAGTCGCCCATCTCGCCCTCGATTTCGGCTTTGGGCACCATGGCCGCGACCGAGTCCACGACGATGGCGTCGATAGCGCCCGAGCGCACCAGCGCCTCCGCAGATCTCCAGCCCCTGCTCGCCGGTGTCCGGCTGCGAAACCAGCAGGCTGTCGATGTCAACGCCGAGCGCCTTGGCGTAGACCGGGTCGAGCGCGTGCTCCGCGTCGATAAAGGCCGCCTCGCCCCCGGCCTTTTGGGCCTCGGCGATGACGTGCAGGGCCACGGTGGTCTTGCCGCTGGATTCCGGCCCGTAGATCTCGACCACGCGGCCGCGGGGCAGGCCGCCGATCCCCAGCGCCAGGTCCAGCGAGAGGCTGCCGGTGGAGATGGCGTCCACCTGCATGGTGACGTTCTGGCCCAGCTTCATGACCGCGCCTTTGCCGAACTGCTTTTTCAATCTGGCTCAGCGCAGTCTCCAGCGCATCTTTTCTTATCGCCCGCCGCCTTGCGCCTCCGGCGAGGGAACGGTCTGCTTTTTATCTGCCATGGCTTCCTCCTGCTGTGTGCGCGGCCGGGCCACGCACGGTATCTTGTTCTGTATGTGCATGATACCGCACAGCGTGTCCCATAAAGCGACTTTGATGGCTGCCGCACGGCAATCTCCTTTTCATGGTTAGTATACCCGAAAACCGCGTGCAAATGCAATGAACATTGCCTTTTCTGCACACGCTTCACGGTTTTTCGCCATATACGCAGCGCGGCAGTCCGGCGGCATCGCAGCGCACAGAAACGCCTGTGTACCCAGCCGCGGTGCAAAAGCGCCGCCACACGCTGCGCCTGCCCGGATCCGGTTTGAATACAAGTGCCCAGCCGCTCTTCAGAGCATGAAAATAAGCCGGCGCGATATGGTGGAAAAGCTAAAAGCCCTTCCCTGCGCCACGCGCCTCGCGCGGCTCGAAGAAAAGCTCCGGCGCAAGGGCCTCGTATTCCTGCGCCGTCACATACGGCGGGTTCGACACAATGACATCCACGCTTTGCGGCGCCAGAACATTTTCATAACCAAACACATCGGCCTGCACAGCCACCGTCCGCGGCGCCAGCGCGGCGCAGTTGTGCTGCAATAGCGGAACGCCGCGCCGCTTTTTTTCCACCGCTGCCACCTGTGCGGCAGGCACGCTGCGGGCCATGGCAATGGCAAGCACGCCCGTGCCCGCACACAAGTCCAGCGCCGCGGGGCGCAAACGCAGCCCAGCTTTTTCCGCCATGTGCCGCAGGGCGGCCATGGCCGTCTCGGCCACGCATTCTGTGTCTGCCCGCGGGATGAGCACGCCCGGGCCCACTTCTTACCGTAAAATCAAGGAAATCCCACTCGCCCAGCAGATACTGCAGCGGCTCGTGCTGTGCGCGTCTTGCACAGAGCTGCGCCAGACGCCGCCGGGCCGCCTCGCTCACCGGGGCCTGCGGGGCGCACAGGGGTCTGCCCCACAGCACATGCGGCAAAGCCGCGCGCATCAAATGCGGCGTCCTCAATACCTGCCTGCTGCAGAAGGGCCGCGGCCTTGCGCCAAAGGGCCTCCAGGTTCACCATACGCTTTCGTCGGCCTGACGGCAGCACGGGCGTCACGGCCGCAATAGCACATTCTATCATGCTGTCATCCGGCTCCTGCGTGGTGATGCGCTGCAGCCACAGGCCGGGCGCGCTGACGGCGCGGCACACGGGTTGTCATATTTGCCGCACAGCTTGATAATCTCATAGCTCACAGCCACCACCACCGGCAAAAGCAGCAGCTTGAACACCACGCGCAGCGAAAGGCTGCCCCATGGGATGACGCTGTTCAGCAGGATGCTCACCACAATGACGATAAGCAGAAAAATCTTGTGCCGCAGCGCGGGTGAAAGCGGCAGCACTTGCGCACGTTTTCCACCTCCAGCGGCAGCCCCGCCTCATAGCAGGCGATGGTTTTGTGTTCAGCGCCGTGGTAGCAGAACATGCGGTGTATCTCCTTCACGCGGCTTACAGCCGCCATGTAGCCCACCAGAATGGCTATTTTCAAAACACCCTCTATCAGTGTTTTTGCACCGCCCAGCGGCACCAGCCTGAAAGCCCGCCCACCAGCAGGGTGGGAAGCACCAGAACAGCGCAATGGCCAGCGCCACACCGGCAAAGCTGGCAATGCCCATCAGCACAGACTCGCCTCTTTTCGCCAGGTGCTGCTGCACCCAGCGGTCAAATTTCGAGTCATCCTGTTCTTTTTCTTCTTCCGTCATGGAGATATCGGCGCTGCGCATCAGGCAGCGGTAGCCCACTACAAGGTTTTCTGCCATGTTGTAGATGCCGCGCACGAAGGGCCATTTCTGCCATGGCTTTATCGCAACGGGTGTCACCTCTGTCTCGATGCCGCCGTCCGGCGGCGCACGGCGATGCACATGGCTTTTTGGCCCGCGCATCATCACGCCCTCCATCAGGGCCTGGCCCCCACAGTGGTTTTGAATTTTTCTTTTATCTCGTTTGCCAAAAAAAAGGTTCCTTTCCGCCCGGCTGGCCGGGCTTTCATTCAGCGGCGTGCGCCTTTGTTTTATCCAGAGGCAGGCGCACCGTCACGGTGGTGCCCCCGGCCCACTTCGCTTTGCAGGCTCAGGCTGCCGCCGTGGGCCGTGACAATCTGTCCACCACGGCAAGGCCGATTCCGCTACGCGCACGGAGCCTTTGCCCTTGTAAAATTTTTTTGTTTTGACGTTCTCCATAAGTCCTCTTTGGGCAATGCCGCGCCCCTCATCGGTAAAATTCAAAAATGCGTTGTGGCCGTCCTGCAAAAGATCTACCGTGATGGCACCGCCGGCGGGGAATATTTCACCGCATTGTCCAGCACATTGATAAACACCTGTTTGAGGCGCGCGGCATCCGCATGCACAGGCACGGGGCCTCCGGCTCTTCCCAGCGAAGGGCCAGCCCCTCCTGCCGGGCGCGCGGCGTCATGGTAAGCACCGCATCGCTCACCTCTGCGGCAAGCTGTCCAGCTTCTCACATTCCAGCGAAAGACCATTTTGCATGCGCGAAAAAATCAAAGCTCCTCCACCATATCGTACAGCCTGTCCGTCTCATTGGCAATCACCTGCAGGCCGCGCTGATAGTTCGGTCTGCCGGGTCGCGGATGGTCGCCATCGTCTCCACCCAGCCCTTTGATAGACGTGAGAGGGGTGCGCAGCTCATGCGAAAACGGAGGAGATAAACTCATTCTGATGCGCTCGGTTTTGTCCAGCTCGCCCGCCATATGGTTGATGGTTCCGGCAAGCTTGCCTATTTCGTCGTCGTATTTATTCGAGATGCGCATATCCAGGTTGCCCTCTGCGCCATTTTCTTTTGCAGCTGTCTGCTCTATTTTCACCGGATGGGGCGCACGATGCTGCGCACAAAGAACATGCCGCTCCACACACTGAACACCAGAATGGCCGCCGCCACCGAAAGGCTGAGCACCGCCAGCTTCAAAATGCTTCTTGTCCACGAGGGTAAGGCTGGTGACAAGGCGCATAGCCAACGATGTCGCCCGAGGTAAAGGGCAGGCGAACCGTTACCGCCATCACCTTTTTCGCCCATGGCCGTGTGGTACACCGCCCGGCCCGATGCCCTCCTCGCTGGCATAGGCCTCGGCCACATCGCTCCATCCCTGCTGGTCGGCCGTGGAAAAGCCCGTGGAGGATACCGCCATCTGGCCCTGTCCGCCCATCAGCATAAGTTCAAAGCGGTCTTTTTTCATCAACTGTTCCACCATGGCGCACCGCGGCACCCCGGCCTCTTCCGTCTGGGTGCCCATGGCGGAAAGCTTTTCGGGAAGGGCATTACCCGCGTATACAGCGCGCGCGGGCCGTGCCGTCGTAATAATTGGTGATGGTAAAGTATAAAAACACAGCTTCTGCCAGGCACAGCGCAATAAATGTGAGCAGAAGGCTGCCGCACGCACCCAGCGCCGGGTGATGCTGTTCATGCGGCACGCCCCCTTTCCTCTGTGCCGTGCGGGCCGCAGCTGTTCCAGCAGCCATAGCCCACACCGTCATGATATGGCGCGGCGCTGGGTTCATCCTCTATCTTCATGCGCAGGCGGCGGATATTCACATCCACAATTTTTACATCGCCGTAATAATTTTCGCCCCACACCCTCCAGAATCTTTTCCCGCACCAGCGCCACACCGGGGTTTGCAAAAAAGTTCCATGATTTGAAATTCCACCTGCGGAAATGATGGCTCGCCATTTTATAAAAGGACATGGCTTTCTATCCAGAACAAAACCGCCGGATACCATACGCCCCTCGGCCTCCTGCCCGGCGTCCTG
>VOFH01003690.1_pt1 | contig 15969 bp, 19 predicted proteins | sample 5384091 | NCBI WGS metagenome assembly VOFH01 (sample SAMN12384727, study PRJNA508395) | human gut metagenome | isolation source: healthy gut G | host: Homo sapiens
TGGAACACGCCCTGGTCAAGGGGATCACCGAGTTTGTGGACGCGGATACGGAAGAGGCGTTCAAGGAACTGGGTTCCCCCTGAAGGTGATTGAAGGCCCGCTGATGTGACGGCACATGAAGGTGGTGGGGGAACTGTTCGGCGACGGAAAGATGTTCCTGCCCCAGGTGGTGAAGAGCGCCCGCGTGATGAAGCAGGCCGTGGCATGGCTGACCCCGTACATTGAGGCGGACAAGAAAGGATCTTCCAAAACGGGCAAGGCCGTGATCGCCACCGTGAAGGGGGACGTGCATGACATCGGCAAGAACATCGTCGGAGTGGTTCTGGGCTGCAACGGCTTTGAAGTGGTGGACCTGGGCGTGATGGTTCATTGCGACACGATTCTGGACCGCGCGGAACAGGAGCATGCGGACCTGGTGATGCTCTCCGGCCTCATCACCCCTTCCCTGGAGGAAATGTCCCACGTGGCGGCGGAAATGCAGCGCCGCGGCATGACCGTTCCCCTGATGGTGGGGGGCGCCACCACGTCCGCCCTGCACACGGCGCTGAAGATCGCCCCCCATTACGAGGGGCCCGTGGTCCATACCGTGGACGCCTCCCAGGTGGTGCCCGCCGCCGCGGCCCTGGTGGGAGAAAAGAAGGATTCCTACATTTCCGCCGTCAAGGAACGGCAGGAGGAACTGCGCACCAGCCACGAAAACAAGCCTTCGAAGGACTTCCTCTCCCTGGAGGAAGCACGGGAACTGCGCTGGCGGGGCGCGGACGGCGGCTATGTGCCGCCCGTGCCGGAGCGTCTGGGCCCCGTTTCCATCGGCAGCCTGCACAGTCCCGTGAGCTGCGGCTGCTGCAGCGACGATCCCCGGTATTACGTGACCATTCAGGAACTGGTCGGCCGCATCGACTGGACGCCCTTCTTCCATGCCTGGGAACTGCATGGTGTCTGGAGCGACTCCCGGCAGGAATTCCGCACCAAGGACCCGGCCAAGGCGGACGCCGCCGCGGCCCTGTACAAGGATGCCCGCGACCTGCTGGAACAGGCCGTGAAGGAAAACCGCTACCAGGCCCGCGGCGTCATCGGCATCTTTCCGGCCAATTCCGCTCCCAACCATGACGACATCACCGTCTGGACGGATGAATCCAGAACCGTTCCGCAGGCCACCCTGCTGACCCAGCGGCAGCAGTTGAACGCCCAGGGCAGAAAGCGTCTGGCCCTGGCGGACTTCATCGCCCCGGAAGGGGTAAAGGACTACATCGGGGCCATGGCCGTCAGCATCCACGGAGCCAAACGGTGGGCGCAGGAATGGGAAGCCAGGAATGACTCCTACCGCGCCCTTCTGGTCAGTTCCCTGGCGGACCGGCTGGTGGAAGCCTTTGCCGGGGCCGCCCATGAAAAACTGCGCGTGCTGTGGGGCATACCCGCCGGAACGGGAGTGCGCCCGGCCTGCGGATACCCCAGCCAGCCGGACCATCAGGAAAAGGAAACCGTGTTCCGCCTGCTCCATGCCGGAGAAGAGGCGGGCATGAGCCTGACGGAAACATGGATGATGCAGCCCGTTTCCGCCGTCTGCGCGCTGGTATTCTCCCACCCGGAAAGCGCCTACTTCTCCGTAGGGGCCACGGACGGGGACCAGCAGCGGGACTACGCCGCCAGAAAACAGCGGACCCATTCCTGACCCTCCCCTTCCCCACTCTTCCGCCATGCCCCATACAGACCAGATTCAGGCCCTGTCCGAGTTCCTGCTGGAATACGCCACTACGCTCATGGGCGCCGGGGTGCACACCAACCGGGCCGTGCGCAACATCTCCCGCATTGCAGCCGCTTACGGGTACGCGGCGGACATGACTATCTTCCAGCGCAACATCACCATGAGCCTCATCAGCACTGATGACGAGAACCTGCGCCGGACTTCCGTCAGGAAACTGAAACCCCTGGCCTTCAACCTGAACCTGATCCAGCAGCTCAGCGAATTGAGCTGGCTTCCCGTGGACAACAACGTCAGCATTGAGGAAATGGAGCGGGCCTTCCGGTCCATTGCGGCAACCAAACGCTTTTCCCCCTGGACGGACCTGCTGCTGGTCAGCGTGGGCAACGCCGCCTTCTGCCGCCTGTTCAACGGGGATATATGGGCCATGCTGACCGTCTTCGGCGCCACCCTGCTGGGCTTTCTGGCAAAGCAGCAGTTCTCACGGCTGAAATTCAATCCCCTGGGCGTGGTCATCCTGTCCGCGTTCACGGCCTCCATGGCGGCGGCCTGCGCCGTCATCTTCCAGTTCGGGGAGACGCCCCAGATCGCGCTGGCCACCAGCGTTCTGTTCCTGGTTCCCGGCGTGCAAATGATCAACTCCATCATGGACCTGATGCACGGCCACATCCTGATGGGGATTTCCCGGGGCGTCCATTCCATCATGATAATCACCTGCATCACCATCGGCCTTTCCGCAACCATGCTTATTCTGGGGGTGAACAGCTTATGAATCCGGACTTCTTCTCTTCCATCCTCTGGGATGGCCTGATGGCCGCCATAGCGGCTACGGGCTTTGCCGTCATTTCCAATCCCCCCAAGCGGGCGATCGCCGTTTCCGCCCTGCTCGCGGCCGTCGGTCACGCCTTCCGCTTCTACATGATGCACTCCTGGTCCATCGATATCTCCAGCGCCACCTTTATTGCCGCCTTCACCATCGGCATGCTGGGCGTGCTGACGGCCAAGCTGGTGAAATGCCCCGCGGAAATCTTCGCCTTCCCCTCCCTTCTGCCGATGATTCCCGGCGTGTATGCCTACAAGACCATCCTGGCCCTGATGCAGTTCATGCAGGAAAACCAGGACATGGAAACCATGAACAGGCTGATCGTGGATATCTGCAAAAACGGCATCACGGCCTTCTTCATTATCTTCTCCCTGGTGATTGGAGTAGCCATTCCCTTGCTGATGTTCAAACGGTTGAGCTATACCAGGAACATTGTAAAAAGAGCATTAGAGGCCGCCTCTCTCCCGTTTTTTAATCATCTATACTTCCCGGAGAACCAAAGCGCCTGGACTGAAAAACGCTCTTGATATGTCAAAGAGACGGGCACAGGTGAAAGATGAACGGACTCCAGAAGTTTCTTATCCGGCTATCTTCATAACGCCCCATTCCTCTCCCTTGAATCTTGACGCATCCCATATCTTCCTTAAACTCCCTCTTCGTAAAACTATAACTGCAATGGCTGAAAAAAATAACGCCAACATTGGCTTTGAAAAACAAATATGGGACGCCGCCTGCGAACTGTGGGGACACATCCCCGCCGCAGACTATCGCAAAGTCATCGTCGGCCTGATTTTCCTGCGCTACATCTCCTGCGTCTTTGAACGGAAATTCCAGGCGCTCCTGGCGGAGGAGGAAGGCTTTGAAAATGACCGTGACGAATATCTGGCGGAAAGCATCTTCTTTATCCCGGAAAAAGCGCGCTGGTCCGCCGTCGCCGCGGCGGCGCACACGGAAGAAATCGGCAAGGTCATTGATGAAGCCATGCTTGCCATCGAAACCGAAAACAGGAGCCTGAAAAATGTCCTTCCCAAAAACTACGCCAGTCCGGATCTGGACAAACGGGTGCTGGGCAACGTCGTGGACATCTTCACCAATATGGACATGGGCGATGATGAGGCGGGGAAAGACCTGCTGGGCAGGACCTATGAATACTGCATCGCCCAGTTCGCCGCCTATGAAGGCGTGAAAGGCGGCGAATTCTATACCCCCGCCAGCATCGTCAAAACCATCGTCGCCATCTTGAAACCCTTTGACAACTGCCGTGTTTACGACCCGTGCTGCGGCTCCGGGGGCATGTTCGTGCAGAGCGTCAAATTCCTTCAGGCGCACAGCGGCAGGAAGGACGGCATCGCCGTTTACGGGCAGGAAAGCAATGCGGATACGTGGAAAATGGCAAAAATCAACATGGCCATCCGGGGTATTGAAGCCGACTTCGGCCCCCACCAGGCGGACACCTTCTTCAAGGACCTGCATCCTTCCCTTAAGGCGGACTTCATCATGGCCAACCCTCCTTCAACCTCTCCAACTGGGGACAACCCCAGCTGCGGGACGACGTCCGCTGGAAATACGGCATTCCCCCCGCGGGCAACGCCAACTACGCATGGATCCAGCACATGATCCACCACCTTGCCCCGAACGGGAAAATCGGGCTGGTGCTGGCCAACGGCTCCCTGTCCACCCAGTCTTCCGGTGAGGGGGAAATCCGCAAAAACATCATTGAGGCGGATTTGGTGGAAGGCATCGTCGCCCTGCCCCCCCAACCTCTTCTACAGCGTGACCATTCCCGTAACCCTCTGGTTCATCAGCAAAAACAAGAGGCAGAAAGGCAAAACGCTGTTCATTGACGCCCGGAAAATGGGAACCATGGTCACCCGCAAGCACCGCGACTTTTCAGAGGAAGATATCCGGAAACTGGCCGATGCCTTTGAAGCCTTCCAGAAAGGCGCCCTGGCGGAAGTCAGGGATTCTGCGCCATCGCAGATCTGAAACCATCAAACGGCAGGACTACATCCTCACCCCCGGCCGCTACGTCGGAATTGAGGAACAGGAAGACGACGGAGAACCTTTTAAAAAAAAATGGCCCGTTTGACTTCCGAACTGTCCGATCTTTTCGCGAAATCCCACAAGCTTGAAATGGAAATAAAGGAACGATTAGGGGCTATTGGATATGAAATATAATCTTCGGATATATGCGATTATGCCAAGGGCAAAGTTAATGTGGCTTCCTTGGGATATGAGAGCTACATATCCACAGAAAATATGATTTCTAACAAAGGCGGCATCACCAAAGCATCCCTCACTCCCCCAGTGTGGCACAAACACAAGTCGTTTCAAGCAGGAGATGTTTTGGTATCAACTATTCGACCATATTTCAAAAAAATATGGTTTGCTGAATTTAATGGCGGATGCTCCAATGATGTTCTGGTATTGAGAGCGAAGGACGGCATCAGCAAGAGATTTCTCTACTATGTTCTTACAGATGATACATTTTTCAATTATTCAATGATCACATCCAAAGGTACGAAGATGCCTCGTGGAGATAAGACAGCCATAATGAAATATGAGATCCCATATTTTACTTATGAGGAACAGGAAAAATAGCAGGAGTTTTGGAGGCACTTGATAAAAAAATACAACTTAATACGGCTATAAATGATAATTTGCAGCAGCAACTTCGCGCAATTTTCAAGGGCCGTTTTACTGACAATCCCGAACTTGAAAGAATGACGCAGATACCGTTGTCTGAGCTGTGCCATGTTGTTACTAAGGGGACAACACCGACTACACTTGGCAAGCCTTTTGTCGGAAGTGGAATCAATTTCATAAAAGCTGAATCAATCTTAGACAACCACTCCATAGACAAAAGCAAATTTGCCTTCATTGATGAGAAAACTAACACGCTGTTGAAAAGATCAGTAATTCAATCCGGCGATGTTGTCTTTACTATTGCAGGTACACTCGGCCGCTTCGCTCTGATTGACGAAAATGTACTGCCGGCAAATACTAATCAAGCTGTTGCAATAATTCGTGTTGATACCGAAAAAGTCTTGCCTGAGTATGTTTACACTTGCTTCATCGGTGGATGGCATACTGATTATTATGCGAAGCGCGTACAACAAGCTGTTCAGGCAAATTTGAGTCTCACGACGATCAAATCCTTACCCATTCCGGTACTTGACGAAGACAAAATGCCTGATTATCTACGGCTCATTCTTCCGATTATTAAGGCAATCAAGGAAAACGAAGAACAGAGCGAGAGATTGGCTGCATTGCGCGATGTTCTTTTGCCCAAGCTGATGTCCGGCGAAGTTGATGTTTCGGACATCCGACTCTAAGCCGCTAAATTATCATTTAGCCTACTCTAATCTTGCCCAAGAACAAATATTCCAATATTTGTTCAACAACCTAATCAACATCATTGCCAACCGATATTCCAACGTCTTTTCTCATCACAAAATGATTGATTTTCAACAGAAAGTTGTATAATTACATTCATCATCAACCTTGAAGCATGCATTCAGATGGCAGGAGCATACACGGAAGACAGCTATGAAAAGTCTGTAGTGGAACTATTCCAGAACATGGGCTACACCCACGTTTACGGCCCCGATGTAGAGCGCGACTATCACCTTCCTTTATGAAGATGAATTGAAAAGCGCCATTTTCCACTTAAACCCCGCTCTGCCGAAAGGGGCTGTGACGGAAGCGCTTAACAAATTAAAAAACATTGATAATGGAGAGCTTGTACAGCGGAATGCCGTCTTTATGGACTATCTGCAAAACGGCATTTCCGTACAATACCGCGACAAAGGAGAACTCCGCTCCGACATTGTCTATCTGGCGGATTACAGCAATCCGGCCAATAATTCCTTTGTCGTGGCCAATCAATGGACATTCATGGAAAACAGCTGCAAGAGGCCGGACATGATTCTGTTCCTGAACGGCTTGCCCGTAGTGCTTGTTGAGTTGAAATCTCCGTCCCGGGAAGAGACGGATGCGTCCGCCTATCGGCAGCTTCGCAATTACATGAAGGAAATCCCCTCCATGTTCGTTTACAACGCCATTTGCGTGATGAGCGATCAAATGACTTCCAAGGCCGGAACCATTACCTCCGGAGAAGACCGTTTCATGGAATGGAAAACAAAAGACGGCAGTTATGAAAATACCAGGTTCGCCCAGTTCGACACCTTTTTCGAGGGACTGTTCCAGAAACAACGCCTGCTGGATATTCTCAAAAAACTTTATCTGTTTCTCCAATAACGGAAAAAGAGACCATTAAAATTCTGACGGGCTACCACCAGTATTTTGCCGTCAAAAAGGCCATTGAATCTACCCGGGACGCCACTCTTACCGATGGCAAGGGCGGAGTATTCTGGCATACTCAGGGCAGCGGCAAATCACTATCGATGGTTTTTACGCCCACCTTCTGCAAGAGGCTCTGGAAAGCCCGACCATCGTTGTGCTTACCGACAGAAACGACTTGGACGATCAGTTATACGGTCAATTCGCCAAATGCAGGGACTTTCTGAGGCAGGAACCCATCCGGGCAGAAAGCCGGGAACACCTGAAACAGCTTTTACAGGGGAGGAAAGCCAACGGAATTTTCTTCACCACCATGCAGAAGTTTGAGGAATCCCATGAGGCTCTTTCCGAACGCAGAAATATCATCGTCATGGCGGATGAAGCCCACCGGGGGCAATACGGACTGGCGGAAAAGATCAGGATCTTCACAAACGAAGACGGCGAGAAAATTGCCAAAAGAGTTGTCGGCACGGCGCGCATGATCCGCAACAGCCTGCCGAATGCCACCTATATCGGCTTTACGGGCACTCCCATCTCAACCAGAGACAGAAGCACCCGCGAAGTATTCGGGGACTACATTGATGTCTATGACATGACTCAGGCGGTAGAAGACGGAGCCACCCGCCCCGTTTACTATGAAAGCCGGGTGATCAAGCTGAATCTGGATCAGGACACCTTGAAGCGGATTGATGACGAATACGACATCATGGCCTCAACGCCGACGGATGTGATTGAGCGCAGCAAGCAGCAGCTGGGGCAAATGGAAGCCATTCTGGGCAACGACAACACCATTGACTCCCTTGTCCATGACATACTGGACCACTATGAGCATTATCAGGAAAACCTGCTGACCGGGAAGGCCATGATCGTGGCTTATTCTCGCCCCATCGCCATGAAAATCTATCGGCGCATGCTGGAATTGCGCCCGGAATGGAGGGAGAAGGTGAAGGTGGTGATGACCTCTGGAAATAATGATCCGAAGAATGGAGGAAGTCATCGGCAACAAGAGCTACAGGAATGAACTGGCCACGGAGTTCAAGGACAACGACAGCCCGATGAAAATCGCCATTGTGGTGGATATGTGGCTGACCGGATTTGACGTGCCTTCCCTGGCAACCATGTATGTTTACAAGCCGATGAACGGCCACAACCTCATGCAGGCCATTGCCCGCGTCAACCGTGTATTCGGCGACAAGGAAGGCGGCCTGGTGGTAGACTATGTGGGCATAGCCTCTGCCCTGAAACAGGCGATGAACGACTATACGAACAGGATAAAGCCAACTACGGAGATACCGACGTGGCGACGGCGGCTTATCCGAAGTTTCTGGAAAAAAAACTCAGCATCTGCCGGGACCTGTTCCATGGATTTGATTATTCCAAATTCACAACGGGCACTGATCTGGAACGGGCCAGAACCATCAGCGGCGCGGTTAACTTTATCATAGGCAGGGATAAGGAAAAGAAACAGGAATGTTTTAAGGAAGCGCTCATGTTGCGCCAGGTCTGTCCCTGTGCGCCTCCATCGCCCAGGAAGCCGACCGGTTCGAGGCAGCCTTCTTTGAATCCGTCCGAGTCCTGGTGCAAAGGCTCAGAAACGCGGGAGCCGGAAAGAAAATCTCCCTGAAGGAGATGAATGACAGGATTAACGAACTTCTAAAACAAAGCATCCGAAGCGAAGGGGTCATCAACCTGTTCTCCGATGTTTCCAGGGAGTTTTCACTTTTTGACCCAACGTTTCTGGAGGAAATTGCAAGGATGAAAGAAAAGAACCTTGCCCTGGAATTGCTTAAAAAGCTGATTCTGGAGCAGGTCTCCATTTACAAGAGGACCAACATCGTCAAGTCGGAAAAATTCAGCGAGAAGATGCAGCGGCTGATTAATTCCTACATCAATGGCTTAATTACCAATGAGGAAGTCATCGCGGAGATGCTGAAACTCGCGAAACAGATGGCGGAAGCCCGCAAGGAAGGCAGAAATCATGGCCTTTCCCCCGAAGAAGAAGCTTTTTACGACGCGCTGAACAGGCCGCAGGCCGTTAAGGATTTCTATAAAAATAACGAGCTGATCGCCGTGAGCAGGGAACTGACGGAGGCTCTGAAACAGCACCATCGACTGGCAAAAGCGCACCCAGGCGCGGAAAAATGCGCACCATGATCAAACGTCTTTAAAAATACAAGTACCCGCCCGATGATGTGCCGGAGGCTCTTCAAACCGTCATGAGCCAGTGTGAGCTGTGGGCGGATAACATCATGGATGTCAGGAAAAAGAGTTATTTGAATGATTCTTCCGGGGATGAGGGAACCCTCAGAGTAGCGGAAGATCCGGAACAATACGGGTCAACAGCTGATCATGGCAAGGCATTCAACCAGGAATGAAAAATGAAATCCGCATCTGCCTGTTCCAGACATCGGCGGAGCAGCATATTCCCGCCTTTCGGATTTTTTCTCTTGCCAGACTGTGCCCCGTGTGGTTTACTGCGGCCCGCAACGGCAGGAATGCCTGAGCAGACAGCCCCATAGTGTAATTGGTAACACACCTGATTTTGGTTCAGTATTTCTAGGTTCGAGTCCTGGTGGGGCTGCCAGTTTTTCTTCAATTAAAAAAGGGATCTTAGCTCACTGAAAAGCGACTTGGACGATTTTGGCCATCAGGTAAGATAGAATAGTCTGTTGTTCGGTTAGATGGTGAAATTGGAATGTTAAGCTTTTATGACGTTTTCTTATGGGTCAACCCCAAAATCGGTGGGAAGAGGAATTTTGGAGCGTTTTTCATCGATTAAATCCACCACATTCAACCAGCACGCGCAAGCGGTAGTTTTGAAAGTTTCGATAGCCGTAGGCTCGTCGTTGGATGAGTTTCATTTTTCGGTGGAAGCCTTCCGTGATGCCGTTGTTTTGGACGAAGTGCCACATGCGGATGATGGGCGTAAACCATTTTCTGATGGTGATACCTATTTTTTTCATTTCCGCAGGTGCATGGTGAGTGAGTGAGTCCATCATTTCCTTGAGTTTGCGCAGGTTGTTGCGGCATTGTTTGATGTTTTGAGTTTTAAGTCTCAACAGGTCGCAGAGTTGTTCCTTAAAGGTGTGACAGGCGTGGATGGCAGGATTGAGTTCAAAGAGTTGATGTAAGGTTTGTTTTTCTCGCGGGGTGAGGTTGCTGGCTTTTTTTCTGAGAGGATGGATGATGGGGCGCTGCCAGCGTATGGTTTGTTGGGCCTGTTTGCAGAATTCCATGAAGTGGTGCTGGATCATACGGATGACGTGGAAGCGGTCTGCTACTATTTTGGCGTTGGGGAAGCATTTGCGCACGATGTTTCTTGTAGCTGGAGCTTAGGTCCATCCAGACCATTTGTACTTTGTCTCTGTTTTTATAACGTTTTAAGTTTCTTTCTATTTGAGTGAGTGATTTGCCTTCGATGATGTCGTAGATGCGGTGATTGCCCAGGTCGGCGATGGTGGTGGCGAATGTTCGTCCTTTGTGGATGGTGTGTTCGTCGATACCTATCATGAGGGGCGCGGGGTAGTTGAGGGCTTCTTTGATTTTGAGGTGGAAACGTTCGTGGATGATGCGTTCTACGGTGCTTTGGGAGAGGCCGAATTCACGAGCAATGGTTTTGTTGTTGACGTTTTTGCAGTATTCATGGGCAATCATTTGCCTGTATTGTTCGCTGGATCGCTTTTTAGGGAGGAGGCCTTCCATGGGTTCCCGGAAGAGGTGGGAGCAGCGCTGACATTTGTAGCGTTTTGCTTTGATGAGCAATGTTCTTCTGACGCCTTCATGATTGATGAAGGCGGCTTTGCGCGAGTAGTGGTCGTAGAGTTTTAGTGTACGACTACGACATTGAGGGCAGGTAATAGGACGAGTGGTAATGTATTCTACACGTGAAGTTGTGGCTTGAGGGGTGCCTGTGGTGTAGAGTATTTTGAAGTTTCTATGATACACAGCGGGCATGGTAGGAATACGTCCCTCCATGCCCAACTTGTTTTTCAACGAATCGTTCTTTTCCTTGCGGTTCTTTTGTGGGGTCATCCACCGATTGTGACGATGAGCCTTTCTTATCCAATGACCAGATGGATAAAATTCAAATAACTGAAGCGGGATAGGATTAAAGTAGATGATTCCGATAAAATTTAAATTGATTCCAAATTAATGTATCTATGTCTGCCTTACACACCGCTGAAAAAATAGCCTTACTCGTTGCCAACGCATGGGAAAAACGCTCTACAAACGGACTTCGTGATGTATTAGCCGCTGATTTTGAATACGCCTCACAATGGGTCTTTGATACCATGCGCGGAGCAGATACCTATGTCGATTATCTGACAAGCAAGTTTAATGCCATCCAACGCAGCTGCTGCAATATAAACGTCAAAAATACGCGCTATTCCGATACCCTGATCGAAATCGATCTGGAACAATCTATGACAGATACCGTCAAAGTCGTCATGCTACAGTTGACAATCAGCAACGGTAAAATCACCCGCGCTGACATGTGCGCTCCGGCTTTCAGACAATTGCCCTAGATCGTGTCGTCACAATATCTTGAGCCATAAAAAGAGCCATCTGATTTAAAATCGACATTTTTTGACGGACTTTTCCCGGGAGCGGCTTATACTGGAAACATGAAACATCTTCTCTCCATATTTGCCGGAATTTTGTTGTGCGCGATCCTTCCGTCCGTGGCCGCGGACAAATACAGCATTATTCCGGAGCCGGGGCGCACGGAACTGAAACCGCAGGCCACCAGGACGCTCAAGCTTCTTTCCGACAAGGCCGAAGCTTCCCTGGGCAAGGATGCCTACCGGCTGGCCGTCACCCCCGGCGGCGTGCATCTGGCTTCCGGCGGCCGGGAAGGCAGGCTGTACGGACAGGCCACCCTCCGCCAACTCCAGGACCAGCTTGCCGCACAGCCGGAGGGCATCCCCTGCGGCGTCATCAAGGACAAGCCGCGCTACCCCTGGCGCGGACTGATGGTGGACCCGGCGCGCCATTTTATCCCGCTGGCGGACCTGAAAAAGTTCGCGGACCTGATGGCCTACTACAAATTCAACAAACTGCATCTGCACCTGACGGACAACCAGGGCTGGCGGCTGCCCGTTCCCGGCTATCCCAGGCTGGAAAGCGTGGCCTCCAAAAGGGCGGAAACCTTTGGAGACGGAATCCCCCATGGAGGCATGTACACCCGGGAGGAACTGAAAGAGCTGGTGGCCTACTGCGCGGAACGCGGCATTGAGGTGATTCCGGAAATCGACGTGCCGGGCCACAACGAAGCCCTGGCCGCTGCCTATCCCGAATTCTTCTGCTTCCCCAAACCGGACATGAAAGTCCGCACCGTGGCCGGAAACAGCAAGGAACTGGTCTGCCCGCAAAAGCCGGAAGTATGGAAATTCTATGCGGCCGTCTTCAAGGAGCTCAAGGACATCTTTCCGTCAAAAATCGTCCATCTGGGCGGCGACGAGGCACCCACGGAACTTTGGGAAAAATGCCCGCTGTGCCGTCAGGCGCGCGCCAGGGCCGGCATGAGGGACGAGCAGGAACAGATGCGGGCCTTCTTCGCCCGGATGACTGCCCTTCTCGCCAAAAACGGGCAAACGCCGCAATTCTGGTACGAAGGAAATGCCGGAATCTACCACCCGGGGGAAACAGTGTACGCCTGGCGGCAGGACCAGGCGCGCCAGTCCATTGACAAGACGAAAAAGGCCGGACTGAACCTGATCATGGCCTCCAACGAATACTGCTACCTGGACTTTCCCCAGATACAGGGACAATACAACTGGGGATGGATGCGGACGACCACGCTCCGGAAATGCTATGAACTGGACCCGGCCTTCGGCAAATCCCCGCAGGAAACCGGACATATACGGGGAGTTCACGCCGCAGCGTGGGCGGAACACCTGCCGGACCTGAATCATCTGCTCTACCGCGTCTACCCGCGGGCCATGGCCATTGCGGAAGCTGGATGGTCCCCGATGGACGTCCGCTCCTGGGACAACTTCCGGCGCAAGGTGGCGGATCACCGCGCCTTCGTCCTCAAACGCTTTAACTACGATCTGGAACGCACGAAGGAAAACGAACCGCCCTTCCGCTGGGAAAACAAAAAGTAATTCCGCTGTTTTTCCTTATCACGCACGGTTCATCATGGTAGAATAGTTCCGGAAATCACCGCCCTTCATGTTCCGCTTCCTCCGCATTCTGGCCTGTACTCTTCTCTCCGTCGCTGGCATGGCTCAAGCCGCGGACAAATACAGCATTATTCCGGAGCCGGAGCGCACGGAACTGAAACCGCAGACCACCAAAACGCTCAAGCTTCTTTCCGACAAGGCCGAAGCTTCCCTGGGCAAGGATGCCTACCGGCTGGCCGTCACCCCCGGCGGCGTGCATCTGGCTTCCGGCGGCCGGGAAGGCAGGCTGTACGGACAGGCCACCCTCCGCCAGCTCCAGGACCAGCTTGCCGCACAGCCGGAGGGCATCCCCTGCGGCGTCATCAAGGACAAGCCGCGCTACTCCTGGCGCGGGCTGATGGTGGATCCCGCGCGCCATTTCATCCCGCTGGCGGACCTGAAAAAATTCGCGGACCTGATGGCCTACTACAAATTCAACAAGCTCCAGCTCCACCTCACGGACGACCAGGGCTGGCGGCTGCCCGTTCCCGGCTATCCCAGACTGAAAAGCGTGGCCTCCAAAAGGGCGGAAAGCTTTGGTAACCGCACGCCCCACGAAGGCATGTACACCCGGGAGGAACTGAAAGAACTGGTGGCCTACTGTGCGGAACGCGGTATCGAGGTGATTCCGGAAATCGACCTTCCGGGCCACAACCAGGCCCTGGCTGCGGCCTATCCGGAATTCTTCTGCTTCCCGGACCCTGGCACGAAAGTGCGCACCACCGGAGGCGTCAGCCTGCACCTGGTCTGCCCCCACAAGCCGGAAATCTGGAAATTCTATTCCGCCGTCTTTGATGCCCTCAAGGACATCTTCCCGTCAAAGATCGTCCATCTGGGCGGTGACGAAGCTCCTCTGGAAAAAACCTGGGAAAAATGCCCCCTCAGCGTCAAGTACCGCCAGAAAAAGGGTATGAAGGACGTTCACGAGGAACTGAAGGAATTTGAGGGAAAAATGGCCTCCATGCTTGCCGCGCGCGGAAAACGCCCCCAGCTCTGGTATGAAAAGCCGTGGGCGGAAGCCGGAATCTACCGCAAGGGGGACACCGTCTTCACCTGGCGCATGGGGCTGACGCCCTCCACCATCACGGAAACCAAAAAACAGGGGCTTCCCCTCATCATCGCCGCTGGGGAACACTGCTACCTGGACTACCCGCAAATCCCCGGCCAGGACAACCGCGGCTGGATGCCTACCACCACGCTGGAACAAAGCTACAAGCTGGACCCCGCCTACGGCAGGCCGGAAAAGGAAACGGACCACATCATCGGCGTGCAGGCCACCATGTGGGCGGAACAACTCCCCACGCTGAACCACCTCCTTTACCGCACCTATCCGCGGGCCATGGCCATTGCGGAAGCGGGATGGACCCCGATGAATGTCCGCTCCTGGGACAACTTCCGGCGCAAGGTGGCGGATCACCGCGCCTTCGTCCTCAAACGCTTCAACTACGATCTGGAACGAACGAAGGAAAACGAGCCTCCTTTCAAATAAACACTCCGTATCCTTTCTCATGAGCAGCATCAAAATAATACGCCCCCACCGCCCCTCCGTAGAAGAACTCGTCCAGGGGTCATCTCCGGAAACAGAGCCCTGCTGGGCAGGGCCATCACCCTGATAGAAAGCAACGCCGCCAGGGACCAGGAAGCCTCCCGGGAACTCATCTCCAAGCTCCTTCCCCACTCCGGCAATGCCGTCCGGATCGGCATCACGGGCGTTCCGGGAGCGGGCAAATCCTCCTTCATCGAGGCCTTCGGGCACCTACCTGTGCAGAAAAGGCTTCAGTGGCCGTCCTTGCCATCGACCCTCCTCCTCCGTCTCCAGAGGTTCCATCATGGGGGACAAAACTCCGTATGGAAGAGCTCTCCGGGGAAGAAAACGCCTTCATCCGCCCTTCGTCCGGAGGCTCCCTGGGCGGCGTGGCCCGGAAAACGCGTGAAACCATGATCGCGCAGAAGCCGCGAAGGCTTCGATGTCATCCTTCTCATTGAAACCGTCGGCGATGGGCCAGTCGGAAACCACGGTGCGCTCCATGGTGGACATCTTCATGCTCCTGCTCATCACGGGGGCCGGGGACGACCTTTCAAGGCATCAAGCGCGGCATCATGGAACTGGCGGACATCCTCGTCGTCACGAAGGACGACGGCGACAACCGCCAGCGCGCCGCCGCCCACTGTCAGGAACTGAAAATGGTGCTCACTACCCAAAGCCCCACGCCCGGCTTGGACGCCCTCCGTCCTCACCTGCTCCTCCCTGGAAGGGCGCGGACTGGACACCATTGAAGAGACGCTCTTCCGCTTCCGGGACAGCATGAAGGAATCCGGCTTCTGGTACAACCGCCGGAGGAACCAGTCCCTCTCATGGGTGCAGGCGCTGGTGCACGAGGCGCTCCTCACCTCCTTTGAGCAGCATCCCGCCGTGGCGGAACGCATGCCCATTCTGGAAAACATGGTGGCGGCGGATAAAATGGACCTCCGTCTCCGCCGCCCACGACCTGCTGAGCCACTTCACCTACCCTCTGCCCGGACATTGAAGAAATCCGCCAGAACCCTGGCGTACACCTCCTTCTTGAAATCCGGCAGCCATTCCAGCCTGAACTCCTGCGGGTCTTATCCACCTGAAGGCGCAGAACTCCCGGTAATCCAGCGTGGGTTCCGAGCGTCCCCGCGTGCAGGCGGCACAGGAAATACTCCTGTTCCTGCCCCACGAAAGTTGGCTGGTCCTCTTCTTTCCGGACGTAATCGAGTACCTCCGGCGGATAATCATAACGGTACCCCCCGCGGGACTCTTCAATGGAATACTGGGAAGGCAAAAACCGACCTCCTCGCAAACCTCCCGGTGCACGGCCTCCAGGCCGTCTCTCCGGATCAATCCCCCCCTGGGGAAACTGGGCTCCGGTCCCTGGAACGCTCACAAATCAACAGCTTTCCGTCCTCCCGGATCATCAACCCCCGCCACATTGGGACGATATAATCTTTCCATG
>VOFH01002223.1_pt1 | contig 15948 bp, 27 predicted proteins | sample 5384091 | NCBI WGS metagenome assembly VOFH01 (sample SAMN12384727, study PRJNA508395) | human gut metagenome | isolation source: healthy gut G | host: Homo sapiens
AGACCAGTTATATATTTCTTCCATGCATCATTTTAATGACATTCAGCGACAAAGATTCTAACTTTTGCAGAACTCTCTCCTCTTACCATGGCAAACTATTTTTCAACGTTCTTCATGCAAAACAGCCACGTGATTCGCTGCTTACTCATTGAAAACATGGACCCACTCTTTTTTAGTCCACTGGAGAAATATGACAAATGAAATCTTCTCCGAAATTCTTCTGCAAATGGATATGCAGCGGAAAATGTGCGCTGTATTGCAGATCTTCTCAGTTATGGTTTGTTGATAAATGTTTTCTGGCGATTCAAAGGGAGATAAACAGATGTTATTTGACTATTATTTGGCTTCAAATAAAATTCTTCATGCACTTTGCGACCAAAAAAATTGCTGGAACAAATGACCAAACATGTATCCGGTATTTGATACATTCAATAGCATTATTACAAAAAAGAGCCTTTGATATAATCAAAGGCTTTTTTTCATTTTAATATTTCTACATAGGTTTCATTCCCACTGCACACACTTGCCGTCCAGCATCTTGTTCATAAACTTTTCACATTACAATAGCCTGCATCTTTCATCAGCTTCTTAAATGCTTCAGATGAAACGATATGCATATGAAGCATTTCTATTTCTGATTGTTGTTCTTCAGAGAGAGCTTCTGTTTGTACGTTTGATGCAATGAACACTTTCCTCCGGGTTTCAAAACTCTCAGAATTTCTTTGATATCGTTTTCCAAGTTCGGCCAAAAAGTAGCTTTCTATCGAATACACCTTATCAAACATATCCGTTTCAAAGGGAAGTTCCGATACGCTTGCCTGTACCACCGTTAATTTGCCACTTGCCACATCGGTAGCATTTTTTCTATCGTACACTGTACGGAAGTTTCTGAATAATCTGCACCGTACAGTTTTCCTTTTTCTACCAAAGAAGATACTCGTTTCAATGCGCGTCCTCCTCCTCCGCATCCAATATCCAAAATAGTATCTTCCGATTGAGGTTCCATTAGTTCTAATGTCCAAGTGGTTACAGGGGCATGGTGCTCATTCATACCTGCAAGCATTTCTCTTCCTTCGGTTCCGAACGGAAATTTATAACTGTTTTTTACATCTTCTGTGATACACATCGCTTTATTCTCCTCTTTCAATTGTTATACTCAGTGAAAAACTGCTTTTATTTAACACGACTATACCACAATAATCAATTCCTTGTTGACTGCAATTTCTCAATAAACCAAAATTGTTAGTTTTCCAAGGAATACACGATTGCCTCTTATGTTTGATTTTATACTGATACTGCTCAAACAATGCGTCATACATAACAGGAATATTTTTATCACTTTCATAAGCTTTATTTATTCTAAAGTCCAGTTCTGACTTTCTGTCTGCAAAGTGACCATATGGTGATAAATACCATTTGAATTCATCAATTCGGCAGAATTACCTTCTTGCGCCACTTTTCCTTTTTCCAATACAACAATTTTGTCTGCAGATGCCACTGTTCGCATACGGTGAGCAATCACCAATACTGTTTTGTTCTGAATTAATCGTGACAATGCGGTTTGAATGACCGTTTCATTTTCTACATCAAGATGCGGTAGCTTCGTCTAACAAAATAATAGGCGCATTCTTCAAAAATGCACGGGCAATGGAAATTCTTTGACGTTCACCGCCTGAAAGGCTGCACCCATTTTCACCGATAATGGTATTCCAACCCTCCGGTAATTTACGTGCAAATTCCTCACAATTTGCCAGTTTTGCTGCTGCCAATACTTCTTCATCGGTTGCGTCTGTTCTTCCCACACGGATATTTTCCATAATACTGTTGTTAATAATGTCACATCCTGAAACACAATTGAATATAGAGATAATAACGTTTCAGGTTCAATTTGCGAAATGTCCATTCCGCCTACCGTAATCTTTCCTTGTTGAATATCCCAAAAGCGAGATGCCAATCTGGATACAGTTGTTTTACCGCTTCCGGACGGCCGACCAATGCTGTAACTTCTCCTTGCTTTGCAGTAAAAGAAACATCCTCCAAAACGCGTTCTCCTGTGTTGTAAGAAAATCCTACATGGTCAAATACAATATCATATCCCTGATTGGTAAGTGTATCGGAACCTGTTTGGATTGGGTGGTCTAAAAATCTCTTTCATTCTGCGAATATTGGTACGGGTGCTGATGACTGCTGCTAAATTTTGTAATACTGTTTGCAAAGGGTCATACAAACGCGCCACTACAAGCAGAAATAAGAAGAATGTCAAAACATCCAATGTACCGTTCATCAGCAACATAGCGCCTACCAAAGCAACCGTTACAATACCCAATTTTAAAATTAAAGTTGCAGAAACCACAAATACCGCAGTACCCAATTCTGAAATAATTGCACGTTTTTCTACAGCTTTAATTTTTTTGTCCAATCCCTTTAAATAAGCTTCTTCTGCGTTATTGGCCTTCAAATCGCGTACTGTTTCAATACATTCCTGGATACCGTCCGCACAAGCCATCTTTTGCTTCCATTTGTCTGTTATTTAATTTTTTCCTGTACTTTGGCAGAGAAAATACAATTGCAAAAGATACCGGCAATACCCACAATGCCGCACAAGCCATACGCCAATCATATACAAATAAGCCAATGGCAATTAACACGGTAGAAATCATGGAACCGACTAACTCCGGGATGAAGTGGGAAAACTTTGTTCCAAAAAAGTACAATCAGCCATAATCGTGCTGGTTAAGTCGGCAAGATCTTTTTTCCCAAAAAGGAGAGGGAATTTACGTAACTGCTCTGCCAGTGAGATTCTTCTTTTTCCGCTTTCCGTATAGGTTGCAAAATAGGTGGCATTATATTGGAACCAAGTGGTTAACACAATCAGAGCGATTGCCACTGCACAACCAACAGAGTAAAAGATAACTTTTTCCTGTATCTATTACAGTTTGATTTAATAAATTACTTACAAGCCAATACAGCAGACCTACCGGGAGCATAAGAGATAAATTTTGCAGCATACAGGCAATACAGCCCTTTATCAAATCTACAGCACCTTGTCTGGAAAGTGCAAATTTTTTTCTGAATACGTGTAATCATCTGTTAACCCTCCTTCGCTACTTTCCACTTGACGGAAGTTTGATAATCATGCCACATTTGCGAAAACAAACCGTTCTGTTCCACAAGTTCCCGGCAAGTTCCTTGTTCAACCACCTGACCGTTTTGCAGAACAAAAATGTTATCCGCTCCAACCACAGTAGACAAACGATGTGCTATCATAATCACAGTTTTTTCTTTGGATAACATGGAAAATGCCTTTTGGACCCTGCTTTCATTGTCCGGGTCAGCAAAAGCAGTTGCCTCATCCAAAATAATGATTGGAGAATTTTTCAGCATAACACGAGCAATTGCAATTCTCTGCTGCTCACCTCCGGACAAATAAACTCCTTTGGCTCCAATCACCGTATCTACACCATCCGGCATTTTTTCAATGATATCCATACATTGTGCTGATTTTAAGGCCTCCATTACTTCTTCTCTGGAAGCATTCGGATTACTCAGGCGGACATTGTCCAGAATAGATGCTTTCATTAACTTGCTGTTTTGAAATACAAAAGATACCGTATCCATCAATTCTTCTTTTTTTATGTTTTTACATTCACTCCACCTATCAGAACATTTCCAGTTTGGGGATCAAAAAATCTTGCAATGATATTTGCAAGGGTAGATTTTCTCCCCCGGAAGGGCCCACAAAAGCAACGATCTGCCCTGCATCAATGCGCAGCGATACATCTGTCAGCGCATTTTTCTCCCCGTCATAGCTGTAGCTTACCTGTTTTAATTCTACAGAACTGTCTTTGGGATGTTCTGATATTTTGGTATGGTCCAGTGGTTTTGCATGAAAAATACTGTCAATGCGTTTTAATGCGTCTTCCACAATCATGGCATTTTCACTTTGATACATAATTTTGTCAGCGTGATAGAAATAATTGGCGTTATAATGATATAAAACATTAAATTTAAAATAAATTCATTGGTAATATTATTTTGCGTGAAAATAAGCGCCGCGGCAATTAAAAATACAAACGTACTGTTAATCGCTGCGGTATAGGCCATCATCGGACCTCGCAACTCTTTGTATAAGCAATGACCCATTTTCCGTAACGGTCTATGGAACCCTTAAAGCGTTTGAAAGAAAATACGGTTTGACCGAATGTTTTCACAACGGGAATACCGCGTACATATTCCACTGCTTCATTGGACATGTCCTCTAAAGCATTTTGATATTCTTCCATTTTCTTTTTCATTTTGGCGCCTGTCATATTTATCATAATTAAAAATCCCAGCACTACAGGCGCAAGGCTTAACAGACCCAAGCGCCAATCAAACAGGAACAGTAGTGCCAGCAAACCGATTGGCGTTGCAATTGCTCCCGCTTTATCGGGAAGTTGATGCGCTAAATATGTTTCAGTAGCTGCACTGGATTCATTCACAATTTTACGCAGCTTGCCGCTTCCGGAATGTTTCGGCAAATCCAAGGGGCAATTTTACAATATGATGCATTGCATCTATACGGATATTGGAAGCAATACGAAACGCAGCCAAGTGCGAACACATCAGTCCACCTATATATACCAAAATAGACAATACAGAAAATAATACTGCCATCCAGCCGTTATAAGTGAGCATAGTTGCATCTTTCAAATGGGGCATTACTTCCAATACCTCACGGATAATGTTCCATATATACCAAAATGGAACCAACGCTAATAACGCTCCTATTGCAGAAAGCGCCCATGATGCATAAGTAAGGTACTTATGATTTCCTGCATATCCCAAAAGTCTTTTTCAGATTAGACCTTTTTTCACGTTTTATTCCTCCTTATATGTTGTATGGTTGCTGTTACGATAGAATCAATCAGAATATAAATCTAAGTTAGCAATAGCTAACTCAAGGATAAAATGATAGAGCCCTCTCATGAAAGCCCCATAATCTTTGTCCAGCCGGCCGTATAAAATTCACGCAGTTCTTTAATATATTCTGCGGCTTGTTCTTGCGGCATATCATGAACGACAATTTCAAAAATCCGGAAAACATACCGCTAATCAGCATATGTTCTAATTGGCTGTCGATTTTTTAACATGATACCCTAAGCTTTTTAAAACTGCGATGAACTGATGAGTTGCTTTTTACTTCTACTTCTACCAACGTATGAATAAAGTTCTCATACTCTGTGCCGTCTGCTGAGCATATCAGCAATTTAAAAGCATCAAATGCTCGTAAATGTATGTGACCATCCAGTCCATACATTGGCCGGATACTTTTCCCATATGCTCCGGTTGTTCCGACGGCGGAAGTTCAGCAATGAGTCTTGCGCATGGTGATAAACAGACAAAAATGTTTGCGCCGGTTCACCTACCAATGCGCGGAATAAATCCTCTTTGCTTTTATAATAACCGTAAAAAGCACCTGTTGTTACGCCCGCTTCTTTTACAATACTGCGTAAAGATGCAGAACGAAATCCTTTTGCCAAAAACTCTTTTTTCCCTGCATTTAAAATACTAGACAATGTATTTGTTTCTTCTGCAGTCAACCAATCGCCTTCCATATAACAGCGTTATATAACACTGTTATAATATCAAACTGTCTTTCTTTTGTCAAGAAAAACGGTCATCTCTATTTTAAAATTGTAAAAATAAAATAGCTTTGGTTTCCATATTCAACCAAAGCTATTTTTATTATTCCGTTTCTGCTGTTTGTAATTGGATATATTCTTCTGCCATATATGCGGCTACAGCACCGTCTGCTACTGCTGTTACTACTTGCCGTAACGGTTTGGTTCTGATATCACCTGCCACAAATACACCCAATTGAGATGTTTTCGTATTTTCTTCTGCAATTACATAACCGTTTCCGTCCAGTTCAATTTGCTTTTCGTATAGTTTGGTGTTTGGAACATTGCCTATGGCTACAAATACACCTTGACAATCTATGGTCTGTAATTGACCCGTATGTTTATTTTAATCCGATTCCGGTGACCGTGTTATCGTGCAGAATTTCTTCTACTGTACTGTCCCATACAAAAGTGACATTTTCTGTCTGCTTCAGCACATCATAATAGACCGCTGCAGCTCTGAGCGTATCTCTTCTGTGTACCACATATACTTGTTTGCATAATTTCGATAAAAATACAGCGTCAGCTGCCGCCGTATCTCCCCGCCAATGACTGCAACCGTTTTATTTCGGAAAAATGCGCCGTCACAGGTCGCACAATAAGAAACTCCTTTTCCCCTTAATTCACGTTCCTCAGGTAATCCTAACTCTCTCGCAGACGCACCTGATGCGATAATAACGGACTTGGCACCATATACAGTACCATTGGAAACAGTCACTTCTTTTATCTTTTGGTCTAATTGAACAGAGCTTACTTCTTCTGTTTTATGCTCTATTTGAAAACGCTCTGCTTGTTTTTCCATATCCATTGCCAGTGTAAAACCGTCAATTCCTTCTGGAAAGCCCGGATAATTATCAATATGAGCTGTAATACCCATTTGACCTCCCGGCATATATTTTTCTAAAAGTAATGTTTTCATTGCTGCACGCCCACAATAAATTGCGGCTGTATATCCGGCCGGTCCGCCGCCGATAATAATTACATCATATATCTCTGTAGCCATTGAATCATTCCTTTTCTTTCATTTTGTACTATTATACACGAAAATGGTGCAGAATGAAACAGAAAAGTAAAATCTATTCATTCTAACTATATTTTAATTATAGATTTAGTCATAATTTCAATAATTATAATTTTGGTTGACTTCACGTTGGCTGAACGGTAAAATAGAATCAAACAGTTTAGGAGGAGAATTATGAGTAATACAAATAACGAGGAATTTGAAGTAGACCTAATTACCCTAATAGATGATGAAGGCAAAGAACATGAGTTTGAAATTCTTGATGTAATTGAAAACGATGACGGCTGTTTTATGCATTGCTTCCAACATTTGAAGATCCGGCTGCTTCCATTGAATCAGAAGGTACTTACTACATCTTTGAAGCAATTGAAGAAGATGGCGAAGAACAATTGGCTGAAGTGGAAGACGAAGAACTACTCGATAAGCTTGCAGAAATTTTTGAAAGTCATTTTGACGAGCTGTACGAATCTGCAGACGAGGAATAAGCTTTTTTAGGTAAAATTCATAACTGTTTTTTCAAAAAAGAATTATAAATGAAAAAAAACGTGATATAATAACTCCAGAAAATAAAATCCTGCCCGGTGCGTGGACCGTTGCATAAGTAACCCTACACCTTTATTTTAGGGAGCCTGTTCTCCGCTGACGGACTGCAGACCTCCTTTTTTCAGGAAGAAGGGGAGTACGAACTCAGTGGAGGGCACCCACCTGCTCTTGAGTAGCAGGTTACTCTTAGCACATTACGGCCGGGCGGGCCTTGTTTTTACAGCAAAAGATCTTTGGTATGACCAAAGGTCTTTTTTTTCATTTTCGTTCCTATATGGACATATAATTTGAAATCATATATAATAAAAGCCATATCAAATTATGTGAAAATTATTATGAATGGAGCATCCGAATGAGCAAGTATCTTGTAATTACAGATTCTACCGCCGATTTTACTCCTGAGCAAATTGAACAACTTGGCATTGAAGTAATTCCTATGGAATTTTTTAATGGAAGATAAAACATATTTAAACTACCCTGACGGCCGTGAAATGACCAATGAGCAATTCTACGCAGCTATGAGAAACGGCAGTATGCCTACTACCACTCAGATTACGTCAGCTCGTTTTGTAGAAATATTTGAACCTCATCTAAAAGAAGAAACCGATTTGCTGTATATTTGGTTTTCTTCTGCCTTGAGTGCAACCTATGAACGTTCTGTAACAGCAGTGGAAGAACTGCGATGAAAAATATCCTCAACGCCAAATTTATACAGTCGATTCCCGTTCTCCAAGTATGGGAGAAGGCCTGCTTGTAATCCATGCATTGGAAATGTTGAAAAACGGTGCTTCTGTGAAAGAAGCGGCTCAGTGGGCAGAAGAAAACCGTAAGTATGTTCGTTTGTGGTTTACGGTAAATGATTTAAATCATTTAAAACGCGGCGGAAGAATTTCTGCGGCAGCAGCCTTATTCGGCGGCATGCTTGGAATTAAACCTGTATTGCAAGTAAATGAAAACGGCGAATTGATTCAACGGAAAAAATCCGCGGTCGTAAACAATCGTTAGACTGCATTGTAAACAGAATGGCGGAAACAATTATAAATCCGGAAGAACAAACCGTTTATATTATGCACGGAGATGCCATGGCAGATGCAGAATATGTAGCAGACCTCATCAAAAAACAAATACCAAATGTAAAAAGATATTAAAATCCAGTTTGTAGGTCCAATTATAGGAAGCCATACGGGTGACGGCATTATGTGCGTTATTTATATGGGGAAAAGAACGCTCTATTTAAAAAAAAAAAAAGGATGTCAGATTCAAATCTGACATCCTTTTTCATTAGGAATATTCGCTTTTGGGAAGACAGGTTCCGTACAAATCATAAAATTCTTGTGGAGACAACTGCTCCAACCAACGGATTCTACTGCGAAATAAATTTCGCTTTCATGTTGACTGGGCGGTACATCAAAATCGGGATATACAATTAAATCCCCTTTTGTAGCATAGAACTCCGCACAGCTTTTGACAAATCATATGATTGACTACTGTTACCGCTACCTCTTTCTCAATCGAGTTGCGCACGCAAAGGTAGGAGGGTATCAATAAAGGTCCTTCCTGCGGTATCTGCATGAATGTTTCTGTATTATCGGCTCTGAGGGCATAAATAGACGGTACCAAGGCAGTTTGTGCCTTCCCTGTTTTACCTGACGAAATGCACCGATTGGCATATCCTCTACGATGCTGTTACGCAAAAACATGTTCGGCAGCTTTTTTCCGTAACGATTCCAAATGGCTTTTGTAACGGTTTTTCCTGCGGAATTGTTGATGCCTCCAAAGGCCAACGAATGAATTTCATCCATTTTTTTTTGTTTTACAATCATCAGGATTGGTCGTAAAATACACCAGCGGAATGGATATAAAGGTAATAAGTACGGACTGCGCTCTACCAATTCAAGTGCTGTACTGTCTTTTGAAAGAAATCCAATCATGACATGGATATAAACTGGCTCCAATTTAGAAAAAATACGAGCATCCTCAAATACTTCCAAGTCAGCAGACACAATGATATCAGGCAGTACCGCATCTTTTTATAAAGATACTCAGACATATGTTCCGGATATCCCATGCCAAAAAATAAGTAACATTTAATTCAATATCATATGGGAGTAATGTTTGCTTTTACTTCTTCTAAAAAACATTTTTTCATATTATGTAATATACAGATATGGTTCCAATACAACAATACCTTCTTCATTTAAAAACACGCTCCATTTCTAATGGCATCCTGCAAATTTTTTGTTTTCTATATTCTTTGCTTAATTGATGAAACGTTTTTCTTCTGTTCTGCTTCTCTGTATCACTTGTTTGATTGTTCCCTGATTCCATGACAATACGCTGTTTTGCCATGAATGCAGTATGAGGGTCATGGGTAACAATCATGACTAATTTTTCTTTTGGACAATAGTAACGCAAATGCTTTTTTCTTTATCAATGCCCGCATTTTCTATTTCATCAATTAGTAATAATAGGACTGTCGCAAATGAATGCAATATCCGCTATCATTAACGCTTTGTTTGACCGCCACCAATAAATTTAAACTTTGATTCGGCATAATTGCTTCCGGCGTAATTTGATTTGCGTGACAGATAATTTCATCGGAATTGATTTGCTTTGCTCTGCAACATGCGTGTAAATTTAAAAATCCTCTACGGTTGTATCCAACATGAAGCGCATATTCTGTCCTAAATGCGCAACAAATGCAATGACCGTTGCTGGCGCTCCCTCCCATGAAAAATTTGTATCATCAATGAACACACTTCTTTGCGTAATGGTATCATGATTTGCAAGCTGTTCAATATCTTTAATCAATCTGCTTTTTCCGAACCTGTATTACCCACAATGGTATACAATCACCTCGAAATAAATCTAACCTCTGAATTCCTTCCGATTTCCATATTTATCGTTTCCCCATAAATGGTTAATTTATGCATGATGCTCACCTGCCTTAAAACTCAATCTTCCTACTACACCTTGCTGATACGCGCTTCCCTACCCTTTTTCTCCGACGCAATACGAGCAAACACCGCTTGGCATACTGTGGCGTAATACATCGTCATCAAAATTAGTTTCTTTGGAAAACAGCTTAACCAATCTGCCAGTCCCTCCGCTCCGTAACCTGTCAATCCATCCACTGTAAATAATTTGGCAGTAGGATTCAACTCTTTTATTTTCCACAAAATAATTTCCCGTTCTGCTTGAGATACCATGTCAATTTTGGTAAGCACCACAAAATCAGCATAAGTCCGCATTTGGCCCAAGCTGCGCCGGTGCATGACAGCTGGAAGTACAGTCCAGTACGCATCCTGCTGCCATTTGTTCCGTAGCGGGGAGAACATCTCAGACAAAAGGCCTGCTGTTTCAATCAGTAAAACATCACTCTGTTTTTCATCTGCCCAGTGATACAACTCCGGAAGATTGGAAACCAGAAAGTGGTCGGGACAAATATCACCGCTAATACCTACCACATGAGGAATATTCATATTTTGATAAACCAAACCGTCTCTTGTTGCAACACAGTCAATTTTGCACAGATAATGCCAAATCTTACTTTGAAGCAATGGTATGATATTCTTTTAGTACAGCAGTTTTTCCAACTGCAGCCCCCTCCTGAAATCAGTACAACTTTTTTCAGCAAATCACTCAACTCCAAATGATATAAGTTAGCAAAGCTACCAAGTATTTTTGTAAACTGTCAGTATCACGTGAGACTACCTGTGCAAGCTTTTTATATTGACATTGTTAGGAAAGGTAGGTACAATATTTTGTAGTTAAGCATTGTCTAACACCTCTTGGTGTCGAAGGGAGATGAACTATGCCGAATAAAGAATTCCTTGAAGCAATTGCATCATCTGATTTTTTTAAATGGCAGTTCGTTTGACTCTTCATCTGTCATCCGAAAAGCTTACAGTGCAGGGGGGCATATTTGATAATAACAATGGTAAGGGCTTTATTGGTCTAATTGCCTCCGGTAAATGGACATTTACTCTGTTGCTCTTGACGGACGCGATACTGCTGAATTCTCTGCATAAAGGAAATTGTTTTGGAATTTGCAATTTGTTCGATTGCACACAAATGGAGACTGTCATTCGCAGCCAGTACCAATGCTGTTGTATACTTCATACCAAAAATATCATTTAACAGCTATGGAACAAGATGCTTCATTGGCAATGAAATATGCTTTTGGTTTGCAACAAAAAATACAATTCTTAATTAAACGTATCGAATTAATCTCTACACAAAGCTGCCGCAGCAAATTGGCCGAATACCTAATTTCAAATCAGAACGCAGAAAATTGTATTATTCCAAATTGCTCCAGAGAAGTGCTGGCAAGCCGCATTGGTATTAGCCGTGCAGCCCTTTTTAGGGAGTTGTCCGAACTTCAAAAAGCAAAACTGATTGAAGTCAATTCCACAACAATTAAAATCATCAATCAGGTTGGATTGGAACATACCATATATTCTTAAATCCGACTTGTAATACATTCAAAAAAAAGAGGGTATGAATATGAAAAAATTATTATCTTTCGCACTGGGATTGAGTGTGCTGGTTGCAGTTGTATTGACCGGCTGTTCTTCCAGTGGCTCAACAGAATCCGGCAGCAATTCATCTACTGCCAGCCAAGCACAAACTTCCACTCCGGTTGATATGAATGTAACCGCACTCAAAGGTCCAACTGCAATGGGTATGGTTAAATTTTATGAACGACTGGTGAAGAAGAAACAATTACAGATAACAACTACAATTTTTCTATTGCTGCTTCCATTGATGAAGTAACCAAAAATTGTACAAGGTGAAAATTGACATTGCCGCAGTTCCTGCCAACGTAGCTTCTGTTTTTATTTCAATAATACAGAAGGCGGCGTAAAAGGTATTGGCAATTAATACGCTTGGCGTTCTTTTATGGTAGAGAATCCGGTGATACCATTCATTCCGTTGAAGATTTACGAGGCAAAAACCATTTATGCCAGCGGTAAAGGTGCTACTCCTGAATATGCACTAAACTATATTCTGAGCAAAATGGTATTGACCCTGCAAAAGATGTAACCATTGAATGGAAAAGAACATTCTGAATGTGTGGCTGCTCTAAATGCTTCCGAAAAATGCAATTGCAATGCTTCCACAACCTTTTGTTACAACAGCACAAAGCAAAAACAGCAATCTGCGTGTTGCTCTTTGACTTAACAGAAGAATGGGACAAATTGCAAGAAAATGCAGAATCTCCTTCCACTTTGGTAACAGGTGTGGTAGTTGCAAGAACTGAATTTATTGAGCAAAATCCACAAGCTGTGGAAGATTTTCTAAAACATTATCAAGAATCCGTAGACTATGTGAATAAGAATGTAAATGAAGGTGCTGCTTTGGTTGGTAAGTATGATATTGTAACAGAAGCAGTGGCACAAAAAGCAATTCCTGAATGTAACATTACTTTCATTAGCGGAAATGAAATGAAAGAAAAAAACTTTCCGGCTATCTTTCCGTATTAAACGATCAAAACGCAAAATCTATCGGCGGAAAACTACCGGCAGACGATTTCTATTACAATGCCTAAAAAAAAACAAGCGCCCGGGGAAAAATTAAATTATGGTCTGTTGCCGTATGGCTTATCATATGGCAAATTTGTGCCTTAATCATCGGACAGAACATCCTGTTGGTTTCTCCTGTTACTGCATTTCAAAAAGATTGTTTGAGCTGGCCTGTACCGGAGAATTCTGGTTATCCATTACATTTTCTCTGTTAAGGATTATTGGCGGCTTTTTAGCTGCCTGTATTGCCGGAATTCTTTTGGCAGCTCTTTCCGCTAAATTCAAATATGTGGAGCAATTCTTGGCTCCATTTATGCTGACTGTTAAGGCAGTTCCCGTAGCGTCCTTTTGTCATACTGATTCTAATTTGGGTTTCTTCAAAAACTTATCTATTATTATTTCCTTTTTGATTGTTTTGCCTGTGATTTATACCAATATCAAAGATGGTATTTCGTCATGCGATAAACAATTATTGGAGATGGCACAAGTATTCCGCATTTCTCCTATGAGAAAAATCCGTTACATTTATATTTCTCAGATTATGCCTTTTTTCCGTGCTGCCTGTAGCATTTCCCTTGATTATGCTGGAAGTCGGGCGTAGCCGCAGAAGTCATTGGAATTCCCAAAAATTCTATTGGAGAAAATTTATATAACGCAAAAATTTATCTGGATACTCCTGATTTATTTGCTTGGACGGTAGTTATTATTTTAATCAGCCTTATTTTTGAAAAATTATTTATTTATCTGCTGGATAAAAAAGGCATTAAAAGGCTTGAAAGGATATGATGGCACTTACAATCAATCATTTATCCAAATCGTTTGGCGAACATATCGTTCTGAAAGATTTCAGTGCGAACATTCCTACAGGGCAAGTGACACTGTTAACTGCGCCATCCGGAAGAGGAAAGACAACGCTTTTTACGTATTTTGATGGGACTTGAAACAGCTGACAGCGGTGAATTTTTCAGATTTCAATGGACTTAAACAAAGTGCAGTTTTTCAGGAAGACAGATTATGCGAAAATTTAAGCGCATTATCCAACATCAAACTGGCATCTCCTCAATTGCAAAATGAAACAATTGAAGCGGCATTAAGTAAAGTAGGACTGGCAGAATATGCGCATTGCCCTATTTCAGAATTTTCAGGCGGAATGAAAAGAAGAGTGGCAATTTTACGTGCATTACTTGCTGACTATGACATCTTATTTTTAGACGAACCTTTCAAAGGTTTGATGCAGAAACAAAGGCATTGGTTATGTCTGATGTAAAACAGCGCAGTCAAGGAAAAAACCGTTATTCTTGTAACGCATGACCCAACAGAATCTGAAATACTGGGTGCTGTTTACAAAATTGAACTTTAAACATTTTGATATCACTTCACAAAAACACTTCTCCTGACTTATTTCTATGCCGGTCAGAAGAAGTGTTTTTGTTATATATCATGTAACACAAACACATTGACAAAATAGAATAAGGGATTTATGATACAGATAGAAAAACACAGTAAAACTAAGAGGTGTATGACATGAAACGCTGTATTGTAAAAAGCCGGAATCATTTTCGTATATAACATACAACAGGAGGCTGTAAATGATGACTCCGGCAAACAAATATATCCGCGTTTCAGAGATAACCATACGGTTTATTTAAATCAAGTAATTACTAATCTAAATATTATCATCGGTGATTACACGATGTATCACGACTTCAGAAAAGACCCCACATTATTTGAACAAAATAACGTACCATATCATTATCCAATCAATCACGAGATAAACTCATCATAGGAAAATTTTGCTCTTATCGCATGCGGTACAAGATTTTTATTCAACAGTGCCAACCATTCCTTAATGTCTTTATCCACTTATCTTTCCACTATTTTCGAGGAATGGAATCAAAACCATGTGATGTAACAAAGTCTTGGAACAATAAAGGTGATATTGTCATTGGAAATGATGTATGGATTGGATTTGAAGCTGTCATTATGGCAGGTGTTACAATTGGTGATGGTGCTGTAATTGGAGCACGCGCTCTTGTCACAAAAAGACATACCACCTATACCATTGTAGGAGGAGTACCTGCAAGCCAATCAAAAAACGTTTTTTCTGAGAAAACAATAGAAACTTTACTTCAAATTCGATGGTGGGATTGGTCCAAAAGAAAATACAGAAGCATATTCCTGCCATACAATCCGGCAGCATAGAACAGCTGATAAAATAATGTTCTATGTTTCTATAAAAACTTTTATATAAATTACTTCATGTCTATGGATCATCGTTTCATTTGGAGGGCAGTATGGAAATAACTGAAATCATAATAGAAACTCTGCTGGGATTCTGCTGATTGTTTTTGCTTATCTGATTGGCTGCAAAGGTCAAATTCAGCTTTGCATTCCTACCATTATCAAAATGTAAGTGAGGAAGACAAAAAGCCCTATACCCAAAAAGATGGGAATAGGAAATCTTTATCCTTGGCATTGGTATACTGATGATGCCTTATTTGAACCTAATCTATATGCCATTGGGATACTATACTGTGATACCGTTTATCATAGTCGGTATTGTATGGATGATTGTTTGTACCATAAATACAACGGAAGTTTATTTGGAACAAAGAGAAAATAAAACCCATCTGCTCTTTTCAGAAAGCAGATGGGTATAAATTTTTCCCTGCTACAAAGCGAATTTTTATGATTTCTGCGAAAATCCAAATAGTCTTGCAATATAATGGTGGCTGCTACGGCATCTACCACCGCTTTTCTTTTCTTGCCACGTGTATCTGTGGGTTTAAATAACCATGTGCGGTAATGGTCGTACCTCTTTCATCCCGTAAGGTTACAGGCAACTGCGTCTTATTTTTGCAGTTTTTCTGCAAAACCACGGCAGCGCTGTGCGCTCCCTTCACTGCCATCCATATTTCAGGGCAGACCCACTACAAGCAATTTGGGGGTGTTGCTCAGAAATAATTTGGGATATCTTTTTCCAACAGACGTTCCTCATTGTGTTCATGTATTACAGCCACAGGAGAAGCCAGCATTTCACTTTCATCACAAATAGCAATTCCGGTACGCGCTTTGCCCCAAATCAACTGCCATGATTTTCATTGAAACATCTCCTCATCCCATTCTGTTTTGATACGATTTTCCGGTTTCCCACCACGTTTGTTTTGAAAAAAGTAGATGTTTCTCCCGATAAATG
>VOFH01002218.1_pt1 | contig 15921 bp, 32 predicted proteins | sample 5384091 | NCBI WGS metagenome assembly VOFH01 (sample SAMN12384727, study PRJNA508395) | human gut metagenome | isolation source: healthy gut G | host: Homo sapiens
CATATCAACAATTTCATCAATATCGCTTCTCTTTGCCTTGGTAAATTCAATTTTTTCATAAAAACCTCAATATCATCTTTTGTTTTCTCCTATTTTATCATTAACGATTGTTTTTTGTAAACTTTTATTGCTAAAAAAGATATCTATTGCTTTTATTCATACAAACATATTCACACAAAACAGTTTCTAAATAAAATTTTTTATTGACATTATAAAAAAATCATGTAAAAATAAAAAATAGAATACAATTGGATAGTAAAATCCTAAGAGCAAAAAGTAAGTAACACATAATACGGTGTTTCAGAGAGTCGGCGGCTGGTGGAATGTCGGCACACACACGCTATGTGCGAATGGGTTTGTGAGGAGCATAATGAAACGGAATTTCCTTAGTAGTTATCGCCGTATCTCCTGCGTTAAAGGAAAGGATATTCAGGCAAATATTATTTGCTGCGTATCTGTAATGAGGAAACATGATTTTTATTGCATGTTTTAAATTTGGGTGGCACCACGAGTCTATCGTCCCTTTTGATATGGGATGATAGGCTCTTTTATTTTTATCATTTCAAAATCTTTCAGTAAAGAAGGAGAATTTATTATGTTATATCCAACCTTAAATGAAGTAACGGAATTACTAAACGAATATAAAGTGACACCTGTGTTTTGTGAAGTTCTCTCAGACACATGTACCCCAATTCATATTTACAATGCGCTGGAAAGCAAAGAAGAAAACTGTTTTATGTTAGAAAGCGTTGATAATTCTCAGCAATGGGGTCGTTATTCTTTTATTGGTATTCATCCCAAAGCAGAAATTAAGGTAAAAAACGGAACTATTACACATACGCAAGGTACGAGCACTGCGACGCTGTATATGGAAAATCCTATTTCTTATTTATCTCATATCATGGAGAACATCGTTCCCCAACTTTCCAAACAAACCCAAACTGACCGGCGGATTAATCGGATATTTTGCATATGATACGGTTCGTTATATGGAGCAAACTGTGTCCAGCTCTCCTGAAGATGACTTAGATATGCCCGATTGCCATTTGTTCTTATACGATGAGATTGTTGCTTTTGACCACTTAAGCAACAAAGTGGTAATTATTTTAAATATCTCACAAAAGGAGACGCTGCGGTGCAATATGAAGCGTGCCAAAAACGTGCTGACGAAATCGCGGAAATCATTCGCAGCTATATCCCCATACCAAAGCCGCGTGGTGAGAAAAAGATATTACAGTTACATCCAATGTAACGGAAGCAGAATTTACTGATATGGTTGTAAAGGCAAAAGAACACATTGTAAACGGAGATATTTTTCAAATTGTACTGTCACAGCGTTTTGAAGTGGAAAATCCACCGGAACCTTTTTTTTGATGTTTACCGCATGCTTCGTGCTGCCAATCCTTCTCCCTATCTCTATTACTTTAAACATAAAGACTACCAAATTGCAGGTGCATCTCCTGAAATGTTGGTAAACGTCACAAAAAGGAATTGTATCCACAAAACCAATTGCAGGCACTATTGGAAGAAGCATTTTAGAGGAAGAAGATAAAAAACTGGAACAACAGCTTCTCAACGACCCCAAAGAGCGTGCCGAACATACCATGCTGGTTGATTTGGGACGCAACGATGTTGGCAAAGTTTCAAAATTCGGCACCGTGGAAGTCACAGGATTTATGCATGTTGAGCGCTACTCCAAAGTCATGCATTTGGTCAGTGATGTGAAGGGATTGCTCAGGGACGACAAAACTGCATTAGATGCATTATTGGCAGTTCTGCCGGCAGGTACGTTGTCAGGTGCCCCCGAAAGTCCGCGCTATGCAGCTCATAGACCAATTAGAAAACAAACGGCGTGGATTATACGGAGGCACCGTCGGTTATTTGGGATTTGACGGAAACATTGACACCTGCATTGCCATCCGCACCGTACTATTTAAAAACAAGAAAGCTTATGTTCAGGCAGGCGCCGGAATTGTAGCCGACTCTATCCCGAAAAAAGTATGAAGAAACACAAAGAAAGCGTTGGCTGTCATCAATGCAATCAAAGATGCAAGTCAAATTTGAATAGGAGGGATACAGGATGATTCTTTTAATAGATAACTATGACTCTTTTACCTACAATCTCTATCAGGCAATCGGACAGTTGTATGAAGATATTACTGTCATACGCAATGACAAACTTACCATTGAACAAATACAAAACATGCAGCCGGAAGCAATTATCATCTCTCCCGGCCCCGGTTACCCAAAAAGATGGCAGGCATCTCTGTTGCCGTTATCGAGAAATTCAGCGGAACCATTCCAATTTTAGGCGTATGCCTCGGCCACCAACACTGCAAGCATTTGGCGGAGATGTTATACATGCCAAACAACTGATGTAACGGAAAAGCAAGCACCATTACGGTAAACAATCAGTGTCCTGTTTTAAACATCTGTCTGATGATATTACGGTTGCCAGATACCATTCTTTAATATAGATGAGAACACCTCCCTCTTGCCTTGAAATCACCGCGAGAGATGACACAAAAGCAAATTATGGCAATTGCCCATACATCTCACCCGACCTATGGCGTACATCCATCCCGAATCCATCTTGACAAAAGACGGCATGCAAACATTGAAAATTTTTCTATTATGTTGCAAAAGTGAAAATCACACCGCTTCATACAGAGAAAAATCTATTACCTCCTGCCCAACGAAATGCCTTAAAAACCTTATATCTTTTAAAATTATAGAAAGGTACGGATTTAACAGAAGCAGAAGCTTATGACGCAATGGACTGCATTATGAACGGCGGCGCAACAGATGCGCAAATTGGCTCCTTACCACTGCATTGCGTATGAAAGGAGAAACCATTTCGAATTGACCGGATTTTGCAAAAAGTCATGCGTCAAAGGCCGCTACCATTGAAAATGGAATGATAAAATTGATATTGTGGGAACAGGCGGGATATGGTAAATACATTTAATATTTCCACAACCACATCTTTGTGGTTGCAGGCATGAGTAAAAAGTAGCAAAACACGGAAATCGCAGTGTTTCCAGCAAAAGCGGAAGCGCAGACGTACTGGAACAACTTGGTAAACATTTCACTTACTCCGGAACAGGCAGCTGCTTGTTTGGACCAATGTGAATCTGTTTTCTGTTTGCACAAAATTTCACGGCTCTATGAAATTTGCGGCGCCTTCCCGTAGAGAAGTGGGGGTACGTACAGTGTTTAACATTCTTGGTCCTTTGGCCAATCCTGCGCTTACCAATTATATTGTACTTGGCGTATATGATGAAGCACTGATGGAACCTATGGCAAAGGTGCTTATGAATTTAGGCATTAAAGGCGCTATGATTGTACATGGCAATGACGGTTTGATGAGGTTACCATTTCCGACCGCACCACGGTTTGCGAAATTCAAGAAAATAAATTAATCAAATATGAAATTACCCTGAAGATTATCACATTCCTATTGTTGATTTAAGCGAAGTCATTGAGGAACCGCAGAAGAAAATGCAAAATCACATTGGCGGTGTTAAATGGCAAGCAGGGACCTCAACGCGATATTGTTGTAATGAATGCCGCTTGCGCTTTATACACAGCAGGCAAAGCCTCCTCTTTGGCAGAAGGTATTCGTCTGGCACAAGAATCAATTGATAGCGGAAACGCATTAGAAAACTGGAAGAATTAAAACAAGTCACCGCACAGTATTTGTAAATAATGAATCTATTTTCATAGAAAGGAGTTTATGGTGATATTAAATCAGATTGTAGAAAAACGTAAACAACAGCTTCTCAAAGAACAATCCGCAATTGGTTTTGAAGAAATGAAAGCACTTGCAATGCAGGATTCAAGAACTTGTATCTCACTTTATGACGCACTGAAACAGGATACGCTTTCTGTTATTTCCGAAGTAAAAAAGCATCTCCTTCAAAAGGACTCATTTGTCAAGATTTTGAGCCTGTATCCATTGCCTTACAATATAAAAAGCGGGAACCAATGCAATTTCCGTATTGACAGAGGAACATTATTTTCAGGGCAGCAGTCAATATTTAACTGCAATTCGTCAGCAAATTGCTTCTATTCCTATCTTAAGAAAAGACTTTATCATCGAACCGTATCAGATATACGAGGCAAAATGTATTGGGGCAGATGCAATACTGCTCATCGCTGCCATTTTAGACACAGAAACCTTAGCGCAATTTCGTTCTATCGCTCACGGTTTAGGGTTGGAATGCTTGGCAGAGGTTCACAATCAAGAAGAGCTTTTAACCGCGTATTGGAAGTTGATTTCAAATTGTAGGCATCAACAATCGCAATTTTAAAAAACGTTTGATGTCTCTTTAGAAACAACCGCACAGCTCGCTTCTTATATACCAAACGAATGCGTCATTGTCTCAGAAAGCGGTATTACCACCAATCAGGATATGAAAACAGTACGCAGTCACGGTGCCGATGCCGTTCTGATTGGAGAAACACTGATGAGAAGCAGCCATATTGCAGAAACCATGGCAGCATTGAGGAAGCAAGTATGAAACAACAATGCAAAATAAAGTTTTGCGGTATCCGCCGTTTAGAAGACGTGACATATATGAATGAATTCATGCCCGATTATGTAGGTTTTGTATTTGCACCAAGCAGACGTCAAGTGTCTCCTGCCGTCGCTATGGCACTGGGGCAGGAACTGCATTCGGATATCAAACGTGTAGGCGTATTTGTAAACGAACCTATAGATAAGCTGATACAAACAGCCCAAACAGCGCAATTAGATGTACTGCAGCTACATGGGGACGAAGATTGCCCTATATGGATAAATTACATGAAACGCTAAAACAGGAAACGCTGTCATATGAAATATGGAAAGCCGTTCGTGTAAAAAGATGAAGAAACAATACGAATGGCAAATCAATTTCAAGCAGATAAATTGTTGTTGGACAGCTTTACAACATTGACTTACGGAGGCAGCGGCAAAGTTGCCAACTGGGAAATCATCCAAACAGCAAAAAATAGAAAAACCGTTTTTTTTGCCGGAGGCCTTACATCGCAAAATATTGTAGAAGGCATAAAAACAGTACAGCCGTACGGGATTGATTTGTCCGGCGGCATTGAAACAGACGGCTGCAAAGACAGAAATAAAATTGCAAAAATCATAGAACTGGTTAGAAATTGTTAAAGAGAAATGAGGTACATCCATGAAGAAAAAAGTAGGCAGATTCGGAGATTTCGGAGGACAATACGTACCTGAAACTGTTATGAATGCTGTTCACGAATTGGAACAAGCATATGATTTTATAAAATGACCCACAGTTTCAAAAAAAAGAATTAACAGACCTGTATCACAACTATGCAGGCAGACCTTCCATGCTTTTACTATGCGGAAAAGATGACCAAAGATTTAGAGGAGCCAAAATTTATATCAAACGGGAAGATTTGAATCATACAGGTTCCCATAAAATTAATAATGTATTGGGGCAAGCGTTATTGGCACAAAAATGGGAAAAAAGCGTTTAATTGCTGAGACAGGAGCCGGTCAGCACGGAGTTGCAACCGCTACGGTAGCTGCTCTGTTTGGTATGGAATGCGAAGTCTATGGGCGAAGAAGATATGGAACGTCAAGCATTAAACGTATACCGTATGAATTTACTTGGCGCAAAAGTAACTGGCGTAAAAGTGGTACCCGCACTTTAAAAGATGCAGTAAACGAAGCCATGCGAGACTGGACAGCAAACGTTGAAAATACATACTATTTAATCGGTTCCGCAATGGGCCCTCACCCATACCCTACCATGGTGAGAGACTTTCAAAAATTATTGGTGAGGAAACAAAACGCCAATTAGAGGCCATGGAACACACACTGCCTGACTGTGTAGTTGCCTGTGTGGGAGGCGGTTCCAATGCCATTGGCATGTTTTATGACTTTATTCCAAATGAAACCGTGCGTTTAATAGGAGCTGAAGCCGCAGGTCATGGTGTGGATACCGCTTTTACATGCGGCCACCATGGCAAAAAGGCTCCAAAGGAATTTTCCATGGTATGAAATCTTTATTCCTCCAAAATGAAGAAGGACAAATTGATTCTGTTTACTCTATTTCTGCCGGTCTGGATTATCCGGCATCGGTCCGGAACATGCTCATTTACACACCAGCAAACGTGCTGAATACGTAAGTATTACAGATGAAGAGGCTGTTTGCGCCTTTGAATATTTGTCCCCGTATGGAAGGTATCATTCCTGCAATTGAGTCTGCCCATGCAGTAGCTGCTGCAAGAAAAATTGCTCCAACCATGAAACAGAATGAAATTATGGTAATATGCCTGTCAGGACGCGGAGATAAAGACGTATATCAAGTAGCCAGATACAGAGGGGTGGATATTCATGAATAGAATTGACAGCATGTTTGCAGAATTAAAAAAAACAAAACAAAAAGCATTGATTACCTTTATTACGGCGGGTGACCCTGATTTTGATACCACAGAACAGTTGGTACTGGAAATGGAACGTCAAGGCGCTAATCTCATTGAATTAGGTGTTCCGTTCTCTGACCCAATTGCAGAAGGACCCATCATTCAAGAAGCAAGCCTGCGTTCCTTACAGGGCGGAACCACTCTGGAAGGTATTTTTGAATTGGTAAAAAAAACTACGCACAAAAACGGAAATTCCGTTGGTATTCATGATGTATATCAATACCATTTATCGTTTTGGAGTAGAGCGTTTCTTTTCTCTATGCCAGGAAACAGGAATTGATGCCGTCATTGTACCTGACCTTCCGTTTGAAGAACATGACGAAATTGATGAATGTGCTTACGCTCATGGCGTGTATCCAATTAATCTTGTCGCTCCAACGTCTAAAGACCGTATTGCTGCCATTGCGGCAAACAGCAAAGGATTTTTTGTATTGCGTATCCTCTACCGGCGTTACCGGTGTCAGAAATACATTCCAAACTGATTTTGACAGTTTTTTGATACAATAAAACAACATGCCTCTATCCCGTATTGTGTTGGTTTTGGCATTTCCTCGCCTGAACAAGTGAAACAGATGAAAACGTACTGCGACGGTGTCATTGTTGGCAGCGCCATTGTAAAATGATAGGACAAGAACAGAAAAGTTCTGTAGCAACTGTGGGTACATTTGTAAAAAAGTCTACGAAATGCTTTGGATGATATTTTCTAAATAAAAAGAGCAGCATATGCTGCTCTTTTTATTTAGAGATTGCGGTTGGTACCAATACTACGGATTGTTTCCCTAGCTCTTCCCAGCGTTTTGTTACCAAATTTTTATGGTATTTTACAGTACCATTGCTGTTGTATGGATCATTAAAATAATAATAATTTTGGTCTGCTCCTACCAATACCATGCAGTGTTCTCCCGCTGTCCATGTAAACCATTCTCCTGTATCTTCCAGTATCCAGCTATCCCCTACGGAAGTTGGAGCCAAATTAATGCTGGCCCACAGCAATACAGGTATATTACGTTTACATAGTTATCGACCAACGTATCTATATCCGTATTGGTTGTATCCATCGCTAAAGCTGTATTGCCAACCGCATTATTTAAAAGCACTTACAATAACCGGTGCATAACATCCGTATCCTCCGGAAGACCTGGGGTCCCCAATAAAAAGCCTGTGTAGGACTTGTACTGGTTAAAAGACCTGTCTCCGTATCAACAAAAATATCCGCTTGCGGAAGATAATCATCAATAAAGTCATCAACGGATACATCATATCCATAATAGGAAAGAACCATAACCGCACTCACAATTTCACATGCTGTAGGATATTCACCTTCTTGTGAAAGATACGGAACATCAATAGAAAGCCATTGCTTTCTTCTGCCTCTTTTTGATTCACCGTTTCTGCTTTTCAATTCCGGTATTGCCAAGATTTAAAGTAGACATAGAATCTTCTTGATGAAATAAACCCATTGCTATCAGAACAACTCTATCACTACCAGAATGGTAATCACAAAACTCACGATGCTAACCAATAAAATAAAACGTTTCTTTTTTAAAATATATGTATAAGGATACATGTTTATTTTTCATTTTACACATTCTTTCCAAAATAACTTTTTCATTCCATTATTTGTAACGATAATATTATGTCATACTATATTACACGTTGTTTGTAAGAATATGTAAAAAAAGTGTAAAATTTCAACTTTATTTATGCAGATAATTTTTCCAGGCTCATTCCGGCTATTTGCTCCATAGGAACATTGTAAATAAAAATAAACCGATAACCTGAATCCAAGGTATAAATCAACAAAATTTGCTGGTCTTGTATCACAACATCATAAGAATTATGGTCAGAGTTTAAAAGTTTTCTAACGCTGTAGCAGCTTTATCTTGATAAGGATTTGTCAAACATAAGTGGTACAAAATCAGTTGCTGCAATATCTACGATATCGCCTTCAGAAGTAGCATCAGACTCTTTGGAAGTTGTAAACTTATTGTATGCTTCTTCTTCAATTTGAGTTCTATCAGCAGACTTTTGAAGACTCTCTTTATCGGCCACATGTAAATACAATAATTGGCCATATTGGTCTACTGCACAGTTCACAACTTTTGTCTGTTTTACTGCATTGTTGGATACATGATTTGCTTTCTCTTCTATAGCAGGAGATTGCTCGGAATTTTTCTCCTGAATGAATATCCGGTACATTCAAAATTCTTTAGAAAGTATACTGGAACATTATTTGAAGTTACCTTTTGAAAATGAGATATAAAATCTGTTTCTTTATTCGATTGAGCTGCCTGATTCAGTAAACCGGAAATATGAATTTCACTCAAAAACATCTTATCATCTTCAGTTAAAGATGTCACAGCATCATTTTTATATAATCCCCATGGATAAATAGTGATTTCTTCTTCTCTATTCCAGTAGAGAGGCTGCATTTGAACATTTTCTTCGCCCATATATGTCATTTTTATTTTTATAACTTGGAATCCAATATTGCAGACTACTGATTAAAATATATCCAAGGCCCAAAAATAGCTGCTGAAATAAGAAGTGTTATAAGGAGCCTGATGACATGAAACTTTTTTTTCTTTTGCCGTGGTTTCATTCGGTCTCCCCTTTTATCAAAGATAATACTCACGCAAGTACCCTTTCTAGATTCGCTTTCAATTTGGAGTCTGGCTCGGTGTGTAATCTTGCAATTTCGGAGCATAACGCCAATCCCAAACCTGCTCCTCCTGCTTTTCTGGTTCTGTGATTTATCAATCATATAAAATGGCTGCATAATTTTATTGATTTCTTCTTTTTGGAATACCAATACCATGGTCTTTTACGGCAATTGTTAATATTCCATTTGTTTCTTCGGCGAAGACTTCAATTTCCTGGCCGGATTTTTGAAGCTTTAATTGCATTGTCAATCAAGTTATAAATCAATGACTTAAATAATTCTTTGTCCACTGACACTTCTATTTTACATACTTTTATATTCAGTGTAATGCCGGACTTAGATAAAGAAATTTGCAGTGCCTGTCCTACTTCTTCCATAATGCTGGTCAAAGGAATGGTTTGCCAATCCAATTGTGTGCTTCCTACTGTAATCAATTCCATCAATTTACCAGACAATGTTTTTTAAGCGTTTGGTTTCCTCTACAATAATACCGGCATATTCACGCCGTTCTTTATCATCTACCGTACGTTTAATGCGAAGTAAATCACCAAAGCCCAAAATAGAAGTCAGAGGTGTTTTCATTTCATGCGCCAAATTTGCAATGAAGGTATTTCTGTCTTCTGCAACGCTTTCCAGATCTCTAATATTATGTTCAATTGCTTCCGCCATCTCGTTCATATTACGTGATAATTGAGAAATTCCGTACTACCTTTTTCAGGCAGTCGTTTGCTATAATTTCCTGCGCAATTTGTCGTGTTCCTTCATTGATTCTTCGCAAAGGCAACAGTAATAGCCACACTACAATCAATAAAACAGAAGCAATCACCGTTGCACATATCATACTCATTACCAAAACATAGTTTAATTGTTGCTTATATAATGTATAAATTTCTGTTACGTCAGAGGAAGTCATCAAATAATATGGCTGACTCTCCAATATAATTTGAGAAATGACAATTAAATAAGACGCCTCTCCGTCATCTACAATTTCCAGCGCATAACCGCCCAAGCCCTGCACTTGATTTAATACACTGGATTGAGATGCACTTTGCAAAATAGAAACCTCCAATTGTTCCGAACGTCCATTATAGCTAAGCAACCGCCTTTGCCCTGTATATAGCGACAAGCCTATGGTACGTGCACTGGATTGGGGTTCAAACGCAGACTGAGTTACCTGAATTACTTCCTCTTCGGTCAGAAACACTTTATTTTGTTTTAACCGTTCATAAATAACATTATCTTTCAGCATCACGGATAAGTATTTATGCTCAGAAACGGCATTCTGTTCTTCACGCATGACGGTTAATCTATGGCTGTTGGACAGCAGCAAAACCGATGTAACATCAATTGCTAAAATTACCAATGCCAAAGAACACAAAAATATCTTTTGCCAAAGTTTCATTTAGTTATTCCTCTCCAAACGATAACCAAGCTTCGGTATTGTAACCAATTTATTGTGTAATCCCATCTTTTTTCGTATTTGTTGTACGTGTATATCAACCGTACGGGTTTCCCCCATAAATTCATATCCCCATACAGTAGCAAGCAAGCGTTCCCTTGTCAGCGCAATATCCTGGTTTTGCAGGAAAAAAGCAAGAATATCAAATTCTTTTGGAGTTAAACTAACGTAGTCGTCTCCTTTTTTTACTGTATGTTCGTCAATATTCATGGTAATATCACCATAATGTATGGTATTGTTGCTTTTATGTTTTCTACGCAGTACGACTTCAATTCTGGCTAATAATTCCACTGTTTCAAACGGTTTTACAATATAATCTTCCGCACCTAATTTTAGCCCCTTTACCTTATCCATAACATCCTGCAATGCTGTTAGAAAAATAACTGCTGTCTCTTCTTTATCAATGTATTCAATTACTTTAAAGCCGTCCATATCCGGCAGCATAACGTCCAATAAAACCAAATCATAAGACTGAGAAGTTACCAAATCTACAGCTTTTTTTCCGTTATCACATCTCTCAGATTCATATCCGCCAATGGACAACGTCACTTCCAGCATTTTTGCTATATTTACATCATCTTCTACAATTAATATTTTTGCCATTCTTTCACCTCATTTTTAAATTTAATATAGCATTCATAACGTTGTTTTACAACTGTACAGCCCTATTGTTCCAGATTTTTCTACATGTTTTTACAACTCAATTACAAAATGATACATCGAACATAAAAAGCGCTATAGAAAATGAATCTTTCCCATAGCGCTTTTGAGTCAATGTATTTCTTAATGATAAATATCGGATGTTGATTTTCCACTTTCTTCCGGAGATGTTTCATGTTCTTCCACAGACCAAGTCTCTGTATGATGAATAGACATATTATGTTTTCTTTGAGCAAAGGATTTTACATTATTTTGATGCCTGTCGAAGTATATGAGACCAGCAGAAACAACATACCTGTTTGTATCCAAAAAATAGTAACATCCGTACAGCCGTGAATTAAAACTGCTGCAAACATGACCAATACCAGAATATTTCTGTTTTACACATTCACTTGGAATCGTTTCATCAGCAATTTTAACTGAGTTAAAACATAAAAGAAAATGGCACATCCGCCTACTACACCAAAGTTCAGCAGTGTATCTAAAAAATAAATTGTGCATGAAAAGTTGGATAACCGCTGTAAGCAGGCCATACTAACTGATAAGCACTTGGTCCCATACCAAATAATGCATGGTCAGCTATACCTTTTAACGCAGTGCTCCACACATCTATCCTGGTGCGGAAGATATCGGTAGTTGTATCAATACGCGGAAATATTTGTCCTGATAATAAAGCAAAAAGCAATAATCGCAATGAATAAAAATAAAGCTGTTGCTGACTTCTTTTTTCCTTTTATCATCAGATATATTAACATTGTTAAAAATAATGTCATGCACGATGACATACTCATCGACATATATAGACCAATCAGATTAACCAGAATAATACCTATATACCACTTTCTCATTTTTACATTTTGATTTGTAAAAATACGGTACATAGCAATAATTACTACGAATTCTATCATCATGCCGTAATAATTAGCGTTAGTAAAGGTTGACGGCGGTCTACCGTCTACTGTTACCCCAGGAAACCAAAACATTTGAATTGCAGCAATCGGTACACAAATGATACTGGTAAAACAAGCTACATCCATCATATTGTCAATAATTTTCGCGTCATGATTGTTTTTCCACTAAAACATAACAATCAAGGCCACCAAAAACCAGCGAATACATAATTCCTGTAAAATTCATATATACACTGCTGACAATGATTCCATAAATCATAATGCTCATAAGAAATAAGTTAGATGGATTTAAAAATACGGCTTTTCGAGAATTCTTTTTGGATAACAGAAACAATTACCACAAAAATCATACACGCCAAAGTGATATAAAAAGGAAGGAAAATAGAAACTGTTAACGAAAGCATTAAAATACTGTTAAAGCCTCAAGTGTTTTGGTATGTTTCAAAACACCGTTTAATTTTTTATAATATGTAAACCCTCCGAATATAAAAATGATATACATTGTTATTATAACATAAAAAGAAATTGCAAAGCAATTTTACTCATACAATTACTAAAATATACCGACAATAGCTAAAAGTTCCCTTTATGTGCCTATCTAAAGCTATCATCTTATAAAATATGATATAAAGCTACCCTATATCCAGCCATATATTATGATATATTTTTTTTGAACACAATATTTATGTTTTATAAAATTTCATTAAACCAACATAAAAGTTACAAAATAACTTCAATATCATAATTTATCTACAAATTACGGTCAAAATCATGTATAATATGATTATATATGTTTCAGCGCAGGACATATATTAATATATTGAATACTAATATCTAAATAATCCTAATATATTAATATGTAGCTTTATTGGCGTATATAAAAATATGCGGTAAATCTGTGCTCTAACAATACATATATATCTATTATAGGAGATGAATATGCACTTGGACCAAAACAATGTTGAACATACCAAGCCTTCTTCAGAACAATTGCATGGGCTAACAGATGCAGAAGTCCGGCAGCGTATTGAACAAGGGCTCGTCAATCATAATAGTGACATTAAGTCAAAAAGCATCAAGCGAATTGTACTGAAAATTTGATAACACCCTTTAACATTTTAAACTTTGTACTAGCCGTTATGATTTTAATTGTGGGCTCTTATAAAAATTTATTGTTTATGGGCGTTATTATCTGCAATATTTTTATTGGTACGGTACAAGAAATTCGCGCAAAAAAAACCATTGATAAGCTCTCCTTAATCGCCGAGCCAAAAGCACATGTAATACGCGACGGTATCAAGCAAGAAATTGCCATTCATGATATTGTAATGGATGACATTACTTTTCTTGGAGCAGGCAACCAAGTTTGCTCCGATGCCGTTGTCATTGAAGGTGAATGAAGTAAATGAATCATTATTAACAGGAGAATCCGAACCTGTATTAAAGCAAACCGGGAGACCATTTACTTTCAGGCAGTTTTATTATCAGCGGCAACTGCCATGCACGTAGAACATGTGGGAAAAGATAACTATGCTGCACAAATTACAGATAATGCTAAATATGTAAAAACCAAAATCAGAAATTATGCGATGGACAAACCGCATTATTAAATATATTGGGTTTACCTTAATTCCTGTTGGCATTGCCTTATTCTGCAAACAAGTTTTTATATCCCATCAGGGATTCAACGATGCAATTGTAGGTGTTGTAGCAGCTTTAATCGGTATGATTCCGGAAGGTTTAATTTTATTAACCAGCGTTGTATTTTGCCGTAAGCATTATACGGCTGTCTCAACACAAAACATTGGTACAAGAACTATACTGTATTGAGACTTTAGCACGCGTAGATGTAAGTATGCCTGGATAAAACAGGCACCATTACAGAAGGAACTATGGAAGTAACCGATGTACTGCCACTACACGATACAACCAATGAAGAGTTGAATATTGCATTGGGTTCTTTAATACATGCATTGGAAGACGATAATCCAACGTTTAATGCAGTAAAACCTATTGTGACCAATATGATAAATTGACCTGTAATCATATTGTTCCATTTTCATCTGCAAGAAAATGGAGCGGTGCTTCATTTGATGAAAACGGCAGCTATATTTTCGGTGCTACAGAATTTATTTTAAAAGACAGTTCTCCATATCAAGAAATTATTAAAGAGTATTCTGAAAAAAGGACAACGCGTTTTAATGCTGGCACATTCTCCACATCAAATTCAAGATAAAAAGAATTGCCTGCAGAAATTCATCCTATGGCATTTTTATTTATCAGCGATAAAATACGTGCGGAGGCTCCCTGACACACTGGCTTATTTTGCGGAACAAGGTGTAGACATCAAAATTATTTCAGGCGATAATGCAATTACAGTAGCAAATATTGCAAAAAAAGCCGGTTTAAAAACGGCTGAACAATATGTAGATGCTACCACCCTACAGACACCGGAAGAAATTAAGGAAGCTGCACAAAAATACAGTGTGTTCGGACGTGTTACACCACAGCAAAAGTTAGATTTGGTAAAAGCATTAAAAGAACAAGGCCACACCGTTGCAATGACAGGAGACGGCGTAAACGACGTATTGGCTTTAAAAGAATCCGACTGCAGTATTGCTATGGCTTCAGGCAGTGATGCTGCCAGGACTGTTTCTCAACTGGTACTGCTGGATTCCAATTTTGCTTCTATGCCCAAAATATTAAAGGAAGGCAGACGCTCAATTAATAATTTACAACGTTCCTCTTCCTTTGTTTTTAACAAAAACAATCTTTTTCTACAATCAATGCAATTTTATTTATCTTTCTACATTTTGACTATCCGTTCCAACCAATTCAACTTATTTTTGATTAGTGCATTGACAATCGGCGCCCCTTTCTCTCATTTTGGCATTAGAGCCCAATAAGGAACGAATTAAAGGCAAGTACATTGTAAATGTCATACGCAAATCGATTCCAGGTGCTATGACAATGGTATTTAATATCGTGGCACTGGCCATTGTATGCTCATTTATTCATTTTAACAGTACAGAAATCTCAACGCTTGCCGTTATGATTACCGGATTTGCCGGTCTGTTGGTATTATTAAAAGTCTCGTTACTGTTTAACTGGATACGCTGTGCTTTATTCTTTACTATGCTCGGAGCATTTATATTCGCAATTTTTATCTTAAAAGATTTGTTTTCTGCATCAATTACTTTGCCTATGTTCTATTGTTTTTAGTTTTGGCAGGTTTTGCAATTATTGTTTTTTGTACTGTTTTCACTACTAATTGATAAACTATTACAAACAAATTGACCGCTTAGAAACAAAATAAAATAATCAAAAGCCTTTGCAGAAATTGCAAAGGCTTTTAATGAATCGACAAAACTCCACAGCAAATAATCATCCATACAGATGTTTTACTGTGGAGCGATAAGTGAAGAGAAATAGGGAATAGCAATTTATAATGAAAAGAAAACAGGTATTGTACTTGTACCAGCTATTAACTTTGTTTCTTATTTGCAGGCGCAATTTATCGCTTATCATTGCAATAAATTCATTGTTTGTTGGCTTACCTCTTGTATTGTGAATGGTTTTCAAAATAAGAATTTAATACATCTACATCGCCACGGTCCCATGCAACTTCAATTGCATGTCGAATTGCCCCCTTTCTACACGAGAAGATGTTGTTTCATAACGTTTTGCCACGGATGGATACAGCTGTTTCTGTCACAGCATTTATAATTTCAGGGGTTTCCACCTGCCATGATGATGGAATCTCTTAAATAATGATATCC
>VOFH01001427.1_pt1 | contig 15919 bp, 23 predicted proteins | sample 5384091 | NCBI WGS metagenome assembly VOFH01 (sample SAMN12384727, study PRJNA508395) | human gut metagenome | isolation source: healthy gut G | host: Homo sapiens
AGAAGGCGAGCTGATTGAAGAATTTGGATATCCTAATCAAAGGTTTGTGTTGCATACTGACAAAAGTGCTGATAATGTAATAATTGGTACAAAAGTAACTGTCACAGTCGATAGACCATTAGGAAGGTAAGACGCAGTGAAGATATTGCAGAAGTTATTGGAATATCGAGGCATGTATATGTGAGAATTGCAGGATAGTACAATTTGAATATTAGATATAATAAAAAAAAGGAGCATGCACATGAGCACACAGACATTCACAATATCACCAATTCCGGACGACATATTTGCTAAGATGCAGGGAAAATCATTTAAGGACAACTGCACCGTGCCAAGAGATGATTTGAGGTATATTAAAGTTTTGCATGTTGGGTTTGATGGTGAAACACATGTTGGTGAGCTGGTTGTGAACAGAGTGATTGCTGATGGCGTGCTTGATGTTTTTAAGCAGCTTTATGAAGCGGGTTATGAGGTTGAAAAATCCGCCTGATTGATGAATATGATGCCGATGATGAAAGGTCAATGAGAGATAATAATTCTTCGGCATTTAATTTCAGGTACATTTCCTATTCAACGACGCTGTCAAACATGCGTTAGGGCTGGCGGTTGACATCAATACACTTTATAATCCTTATGTGAAAAAGTTGATGGCAGAAGAAATGTGGAGCCTGCCAATGCTGAAAAAGTATACAGACAGGAGCGTGGATTTTCTTCATAAAATAGACCATGACGATTTGTGTTACAAGCTGTTTGTGGAACACGGATTTGAGTGGGGAGGCGACTGGGAGCATGCGAAAGATTACCAGCATTTGAGATGACTGACGAGTGGATTGAAAGCCATGCTAAAAATCAGGGGGAGAATGAGTAAATGAAATTATTATACGGAACAGGAAATCAGGCAAAAATTAGCTGCGATGAGAAGCAGACTCAGGCAAATTGGGGATAGAATTAGTAGGATTAAATGATTTGAAGCTGATGGGCTGGATATTCCCTAAGGTAGTGGAAAATGGCAATACTCCGCTTGAAAAATGCACGATTAAAAGCAAAAGGTTATTATGAAGCTTTTCATATTCCTGTATTTTCGTGTGATTCAAGGATTGTATTTTGATAATGTTCTGATGAGATTCAGCCGGGCGTACATGTACGCAATGTAAACGGAAAGCGTTTGTCAGATGATGAGATGATAGATTACTATTCTGGATTGGTGAAAATTTACGGTAATCTGGTAGCGAGATACAAGAATGCGATTTGCTTTGTGATGGACGATACACATATATGAGGCAATGGAGCCGTCTATGGAAAGTGAGAAGTTTATTTTGACAGATAAACCACACAGTACAATCAGAAAGAGGGTTTTCCGCTGGACAGCATATCTTTGAGATAAATACGAATAAATATTACTATGATTTGCCGGAAGATAAATTAGAACAGGTTGCTGTTGAGGACGGATTTTTGGAATTCTTTAAGAATATTTATTGTGTGTGCGAAAAAGGATAGTTTTATACCGGGAGAGATTTAAGCTTTGATTTTTAAAGAATATAACCAAACTGACATAATCAACATAAAAATCAAATAGACAGGTTAAGAGCATGCGGAATCGGTGTTGCGGATTTGCCGCAGAATTTAAGGGATTCTGTGTGGAAAATTGTTTACTGCGAGTTGAAACAAAATGGCAGCAGACAAAATACCGTCAGCAAAGCGGTTGACGGTGTCTGCCAGAGCAATATACTTGAAAAAATGTTTGGGCTGCCGAAAGATGTTTTCGGGAAAAATATTGGAATATGTATTCGCCCGACAGTAAGATAAGGCAGGAAAAATACAGTGATTTCCAGCTGCCGTTTAATTACGCACAGGTTGAGTGCAATAGTGTATACAGGGCTATGATTCATCATATGATAACAGGTGCGGACGCCGACGGATACGTTGTTGATATTTTCGGGAAATTGGGCTGGCGGTGGCATTGTGTGCAGGTGGATATAAATATAAAATAGTATGCCTTAATGAGCAGAATTTTTTATTTGTATTCCGCTTCTTCAGGACGTGATGCGAAAGCCCGTAAAGTTTTATAAAATGATAGATGAGGAAAGAAAATATCTGGAAATCAAGCTTGCCGACAATGAGATAAAAGATATAATGAAGTCACAGATACAGCATCTTGGACAAATCAAGGTACTTGTCTATTACGGAGTACGAAAGAATGTCGGAGGACAGTATTCGTATGAATCTACGGGATATACGAAAGAGCAGATTGCCAAGTATATATTTATATGTTTGTGTTTTGCACCGGAATACTGGGTGGAGACTAATCTGGAAGTAAAAACAATAAAATGGTTACTGGGCGGTTTGACGATGAAAAGACATATAAGAAATGTGTGACGGATTTTTGAAGTTATCGCAGGAAGATTTTGTGGCTTTTGCCAGGAAATTTTCGGGTTGAAATTTGTAAACTGCGATATAAGCAGGGTTATTGATATAATAAGAAAAATGCAGACAATCAAAATTATAGCAGCGGTGACATACAAAAGTTTCTTCTTTATATAGATGTACCGAAATATATAAAAGAATATCAGCGTTTCGGATTTGACGGCACTATGATGATAAGCCTTTTAAAAATGCTCCATCACTATGAGGGCAACTGGATTATGACATGGTCAACATTTTTACAGAAAGGCCTTAATGATGAAAATCCACGCTCTACGATATATTTGTATACACAACAGGAAATGCAGTCTGATATATACATAGCACATGGAACTACGAGCGTTTTGAGGAAAAAGTTTTAGTGAAAGTTATATATAACATGTTTGATATGATAGACAAAGACAAAGAATTTATTTGTTTTTCATTTACAGGGATAAGAATAAAAACAAGCAGCAGAATATCGTTTTGTTACTGATATAGATTTTGATGAAATCGATTGTGAATCATTTTTCGAAAATATAAAATGAAATTTAACGGAAAAAGAAAAGTTATTAAAATTAAAGTGGCGTGAATTTAAAAGGAATTATGTGAAGTTTTCATAAGTGTAAAAATCGTGCAGCGGGATAAAATTTTTTTGAGAGAGTGCAGAAAACCTGTGCTCTTTTTTTATTTATAGGCTGATAGCATGATTAAAATCCGGAATTTATAATAAGCTCATAAACAAAACAAACGCACAAGCGAAAGGAGAAAATTGTTATGATGAGTATTGACACCAAACGGAAATGTAATTGAGGTAGAAAGGCAGAGGCAATAGTCGAGAAAAGAGTCGGCTTTAACAGGAGGATATCAGACTGTGTCAGACGGCAAAAGACAAAAAGCCAGCCTGCCAGCGGATTGTATTTTTCGGTGAAAACAGAGTCGGTTTTACTATTGCAAATGAAGGAAATCTTCTTGTTGGAAATCTTCCCGTTGATACGGTAAAGAAAATTGTCACAAATCTTGCAAAAAGACGGTTTCTGTGATTTGAGCGGTTTTGATTACCAGCCGGAAATCGGAATCAACGACAAGCCTGTATTTGACAGAAGCAAATCGCATCCGTATTTTGCAGGAGCAATGTTGCGATGATGTTTGCACCGAGACAGAATATGGATTTTCGATAAACGGAAATTCAAATACAGATACCGGAGTAAATTCATTTCCGCAGAACAATACTGAGGAAACAGATATTTTAATGATGATTTGTGGGCTGATGACAGCTCTGATAATGATAGCTGTGATGATGGCTTTTGATAATGGAGAAGAAAATTAAAAATGCCTAAAATATATATTTTAAAGAGCAGATTCGGCGGGAAATGTATATCGTTGGTATGAATGTGATGCACAAGATTATTCGGACATGATTAAAATTCCCCGACATACAAAATTTGCATTCTTACAAAAAAATATCGACATTTTATATGAAGAAGATGCCGTTATTATGGGAAAAACGCTTAACTGTGCGGTATGCGGCGAAGACGGAAAAGTGCAGAAAAATATTTGCGGGAAATATAGCTGCTGTAAAACATGAAAAGACATTATAAAAGATATTAATAAAGAAGATATTGAATTCGTTGAAAAGTCATTGAGACCCATAGAGCGTGTTTTGGCGGTGAAGTATTTTTTTAAATCATAGATTTATAACCTAAAAGCACACGACACGCCGGCTGTCAATAACAAAGACGGGCTGAATTACGCTTAACAAAGACATCGGGAATTTCCTTCAAAAAAGTGCCGAATTACTAAAAAGCGGCTTAATATCCGTTATCGGAAAACAGCCGCTTATTTTTTAAAAAATTCATTAAAATCACATTCAAAAACTTTGGTTAATGCGATAAGCATATCAACGGTCGGGTTATTGTATCCGTTTTCGACTTTACTGAAATTCCTGTTGTGACATTGATATTTTCGCATTGAGTTTGGCAATGACATCAACAGCTTTCATGTGGCGTTCTTTGCGCAAACGCCGTATGTTTGAGCCGATGAGCGGATTAAGATGCTGGTTGATTCGTTCACTCATGATATTCACCTCAAAGAAATCATATGTAAAATTTTATCCAAAATAGAAGAAAAAGTGTCCAAAATAGAAGTTATATGTTACAATGATAAAACTTCCATTTTGGACAGAAATATAAAATTACAAGGGAGGAAAAAATTTTAATGGCAATACAGGAAGTTATAAAGTACGAGGGAGAAAAATTTGTTCTGATATATAAGCATCCTGCTGAGGTTTTTAATACAATGTCACAGCTTATTGTCCATGAGTCGCAGGAAGCGGTATTTTTAGTGACGGGACAGGCTTTGGACAGCTTCAGGGCAGGAAGATATACTCTTGAGACAAAAAATATCCCATTAATTTCCAAGCTTAGAAATCTTTATGGGCGGCGTATCACCGTTTCACACAGGGGTTTATTTTATAAATCTTGCAACGATGATGACATACCGTGGGCACGCCGAGCCAGGTAACTGTGAGAGACCCGAATTACGGATGATACAGTTACAGTGCGGGTGCAAAAGTGGTTCGTTCGGACTTAAAATAACAGACGGACGCAGACTCCTTTATTAATCTTGTTTGGTACAGAGAAGAAGATGGAGACGTCTGATGTTCAGAAGTATTTTAAAGATCTGATTGTTACGAGAGTTAAAAAATTGTATTGCGGTTGAACTAGGCAGATACAGCTACAATGAATTTAACCAGCATTTAAGTGACATTTCTGAAAGCGTTGCGTCACAGATTGAAAAAGATATTTCCGATTACGGTATACAGATACTTAATTAATTTTTATCTTTCGGTCAATATAAAGCCTGATGATCTTGAAGCATTAAAAAATCTCGACAACAGCATGGCACAGAAAAGATTTGAGGCTATGGGTAACAGGGATGCGAATGTTATCGAGGCACAGGGAATGGCGAAAGCGAGAGAAATTCAGGGCTACATGGCAGCAGGAACAGCAGTTTGACGTTAGTAAGACGTTTGCACAAAACGAGGGATTTGCGGGTAATCCTGCCAATATGATGGCACAGATTCCGCTGGCATTTGCCATGGGAGACATGATTAAATCAAATGTTGATTCTGCAGTGGCTTCGACAGCCGAAACGAAAAATAATACGGATGTTTCTGTTATAAAATGTGCAAAATGCGGCACTGAACTTCCGTCAAATTCAAAATTCTGCTTTAACTGTGGAGAAAAAAGTTGAGATTCCAAAGACGGTTTTCTGTTCGGAATGTGGACAGCCGATAAGTCCAGAAGCCAAATTCTGCATGCACTGCGGAGCAAGGAGGGACGTATGACAAGATACATTTTGCGTGATTGCTGTTTTAGTACAGCCGTTATTTGTGTGGTATGTGTACCATAAGCATGATAAAAGAGAAGCAGCCTTTAAAGATTCCGATGATTGGCTGCAGTGTGCTTTTTATCTTGTTTGTGCAGGTATATGCGTTCTTCAAACTGTGTATAAAAATTCCGGGGAAAATACGGTATATTTTTTATCTGGTTCAGGCTGTAATTCTGGCAGTATTTATAGTTCTGGAACTGGCTTTGTCAGGCAGCAACAAATATATAAAAAGAGTTCAGGAAAAACGAGCAGAATTCAATACGAGATTTTAATAATCTTATCAAAGAGATTGAAATATGCCGCTTGGATGTATCTGAAGAAAATAAAAAATATATAGATAAATTATATGAAAAATGAGATATTCCGATTCTGTGAGTTCACCTGAAGTTGCACAGGAAAAAATGAAAAATACACGAATTGATAGCTGAATTACTTGGGAATTACAGAATCTTCACAGTTTGAGGCTAAAATGCCTGGAGATAGAAAAAACAGCTTGATATAAGGGAAAATAAAAGAATACAAAGGAGCAGGGTTAAACAATGAGGCTATAAAGCGGGTCCTAATTGCGGAAGTGAAAAGGTAAAAGAACTGACAGAAGAAAAATATGCGTGTCTTGCATGCGATAACATATTTTTAGTACATAATCTTTCAAAAAGAATTCAGACAGACTGATGCACATATTACAGATATGCACGAGGATATTAATGAAAAACTCGATAATTTAAGTAAGAATGTTAATTCTGTAACGATAAATTCCAATGCACAGGCTTCAAGAGCGAAAGAAAACCTGATTGAAGCACAGGATAATTTTGACAGAGGAAAATATTGCGAGGCTTATGCCGGATTTAAAAAATATACAGGATTTGAACCGGATTCATGTGTCGGATATGAAGGAATGTATAAAGTTATATTAAAATTAAAAGGTAATACATCTAAAGAAAAGACAAATATGCTGGTTATGATCTATTAAATAAAATGATAAGCTGCAAAGACTGTGATAAAGAAGCTGTACTAACACCTATGATGCAGCAATATGTCGCAGAAAAAACTGAAACAGAAAGTCGTAATTTAGAAAATGAAGTTAATAATGCGTGTGCTGAAAACGGAATTAAGAACAATGGTGTAGAGGATGGCATAAAAGCATTAATAGAATTCTACGAAAACAAAAGGATACCACTGAAAAACGATATGAACAATATAGAGAGTCAAGTATAAAAGATTACGAAGAATACAGTGCGATGTCCGATGAAGAAAAGAAGAAGAAAAAACTTTTAAAACTTATTGCACCTGTAATAATAGGTGTGCTTTCTTTAATTTTATTACATGGATTTTTCAGATGGGTTGTAGTTATAATAGCAGTAATATGGGCATGGTGGCTCTCAACGGCAGCACCGTCAAAGTGGGACGAAGATTCGTCTGACAGTAATAAGTGGAAAGACAGCATTAACAGCAATCAGACGCGTGCTGATTATTGGAAAACAAAAGAAGAAAGACTAAATGACAAAGAAGAGTTCACTAAATATCTGATATGGAATCTGTTATAAATGATATTTCAAAAGCTGTGGTTCTTCAGATGAGATTATAGAAAATGAGAGAATAAAAACAGGAAGATGACATATCAGGCTACTGGATAGTAGAAGTCGGAGATAGTGCTTTTGCACAGCGTTGATTTTGATGCTTCGTTTAATGCACGTGAAGTTGTTGAAAAGCATTGCAAAGAAAAACAGGTATTTATAATATACACGAACCAAATAATGTGTGGCCATATATTATACGGAATAAGAATCAAGAAAATAAGAAAGAGTCAGGCAGTTACAATTCAGAAGTTAATACAGTCATATGGAATCCAGAATGTTAATATCAGACAGATGAGTCCGAATGAATTATAATAGGTCAGGGTGTTGGTTAGTGGGAGCGTTTTATCGCCCCCACTTTTTATATGTTTAATATTTAAAATAAGTTATTGTAAAGAAATATAAAAATTATATAATGAATATATTAAATACTAATGTGCAAGAGGTTTTATATGAAGAATATATCAGAAATGACCATTAAAGAAATAGAAGATGAAATAAAGATGGCTAAGTTTGATGCTAATGAAAAATTATGTTTTGTAAGTTATTCGCATATGGATTATAAACAGGTATATCCAATGGTTTTAAGATGGATAAGAAAGGGATATAACATATATCTTGATGTGGATTTTGAAAATCACAGCGGAAATGAAAACTGGTCGAAATGATGACAAAAAGCATTGAGGTCTGCATCATGTCAGCTTGTTGCATGCTTCTACAGCGAGAATTACTGCTTCAGTTATCCATCTATGCTTGAACTGCTTACTGTTTGCCCAGATGAAACGGCAAAGAAAAGAAAACCGTTTACAAATCCTGTTTTGCCGGTAGATATTATATGTCTGGAAAACAAGCGAAAGATGAAGGAAAAAATTTTAGTTCACAGGAAATTAAGAATGATTACAAAAAGTATTTCACAAATTTAAGACAAAAAGTAGGTGATAGATTGTGGGAAAATAATCATCACGAGGAAGAATGTTATGAAGAGGAATTAAGAAGCCTTTTACAACAATGATGAAGAGCGGTGTAAAAAAGCAGCTGCAGAGGTATAAAGCAGGCATATGATTCTTTTTTCTCAAATGGTTAATTTTTATCCTTCTTTGTTGCTATGATAGTCCGTGAGGTAAGAAAAAAGAGTAATCTTTATAAAATTATATTGATGCGTCAAAGTATAATGAAGAAAAAACAGATTTAAAACAAGACAGTGAAAATGCCATATATATGTTTGACAAAGATAATGGAGAGCCGGAAGTTTAGATGAAACAGAAGCTGTCGAGAGTGCAGGTGATGTCGCTGAAACAGCCGCTACAGCCGAAGCAGCCGCTACAGCCGAAGCAGTTGAAGATATAAGTGATGCGCCGACACACAAGATTTAAGTGATGACTTGTTATATTACGATTCTGCAATTGGCAGGGACAACATGCTTGGCGGAATTGTGGATTCTTAAAGGTCAAAAATCAGCAGGAGCGAGGCGAATCTTCATGCCCCTGAGGGAGCAAAGAAAAGAGAAACAGCTCGCTATTAGACGGAAGTATCACGGACGACGGTGAGTATTATGTCCTTCCAAAAAGATATGGAGTTCAGGAGCCTTTCGGGAGCGGCATGTTTTGTGTCGGGTACAAGTGTCAACGGAAAACTGGCATGGAAATCAGGAAAAAGAATGAAAAACAGTGAGAAAAAGTTCATCCGGAGTGCGGAGTACAGGTGTAAGTTCTAAGATTAATCAGATTTGCATGGTAATTGAAAAGGTGAATCAGGAAAATAAACCGATTGAGAATTATACAAAAACACTTCAGAATATTTACGGAGCTGTTTAAGTGAACTTAATATAAGCAAATCTCCAGTTGTAGACAAGTGCAACAGACAGCTCGGTCTTACTGCCATGGAATTTGCAAAATATGTCCGCGATTACAGCGAAGAAGCGCAAAGATACATTATATACACATAGTTATGAATGCAGCTGGCAATGAAGATGAAAAAGGCACTTATAAGAAAAACATTCAAAAAGAACTGATAAGTTTTGAGGAGATTGCATGAAAAGAAATAAATATAAAGATTATTTGTGGTATACAGCTCTTTGCAGTATTTATCATATGTGTAATTGAAGCGCATATTTTTCTATCACAATGTAGAAAATCCTTTCCTTAAAGTTACGCTTAATATTCAGAATGCGATAAAAAGCATATAAGATTGACCCAGACATAAAGCAGGCAGAAGCACTTGCCTATATGCAGAAGTTGGTGGTGGAATTATAAGCGTCATAATAACATATGTTTAATGTCTTGCTGTTATAGTGGCACCATTTTGTGCCAGTAGGTGCATTGGCTGTGCTTTATAAGAAAGCCGGCAAGCTATGTAAGAGGATTTTTTTAGCCAGAGAAACAAGAAGCATGTGCTTATAATAGGAGAAGGGAAAGGATCAGTTTGCATTTATTGATGGTCTGGTAAAAGACTGCCGTGTGACAGTTATTGTAAGCAGAATGCTTCAGAAGATACGAAACTGAAGTACATAAATAAGGGAGTAAAGATTATCCAGAAATATGGTGATATGTCAATTGAAACCATATTCAAATCGCTTGATATACGTAAATTTAATGACATCTTTCTGTGATGAAAGTGCAATTGCTATTGAATATTTGAAATCTTTATCTGAAAAAATCATGAAGAATACAGATGCAGGCAATTCAGCTTTACCAGCAGATTTATGTTAGCAGTGCAGATAATTCGATGGCGGAACTTATCCGACAGTATTATGGATAATCTTGATACAAAAATTATTTGACCTTTGATATAGTAGATGTAAATAAAAATGGCTGCTAATAAGATGTATAAAGAACATCCTGTATACATAGCAAACAAAGATGATAATTATGATGTCCATATCGGAATTATAGGTTTTGGCGATTTTGGACAGAGTTCACTTATACAGGGCTTAATATGTCAGTTCTATCGGCGGATTCAAAAATATGTATAGATGTTTTTGATAAAGATATTGATTCGATAATCGGTGGATTTATGAAAAACTTTTCGGTTGATGCACTTGAGGGTCTGAAATTTATAAAAGAAGATATTTATGAAGGAAAAAGTACAGGTTGTTACGAATTAAAAAATGCCTTTTAACACTTCACCGGACAAGTTTGGAATGGATGGAGAAATAAATATCAGATTTTTAACACAGATGCAACAAAGTTACATTTTAATAAAATATTTAAAAATGTAATGATGAAAACCATTTTTATCTTATAATTGCGATGGCAGATACACGCTCAATGGCAAATACCATTATAGAATTAAAGCAGCTTTTATATAAAAAAAGGTGACACATGTATAAACATTCCTGTTATTGTAAGAGTAAAAGAAAATAATGATTTTGCAAGTATTTATGGTGAAAAATCTGTATACAATAAACCGCGATAAGGATATTTATTCGTATAAATCAATAACAAACCAGGAAATACAAATGAAGCAAAGCTTTTTAATCACAGATATAATCTGCTTTATGATGTGATAAGCGGTTATAAGAAAGATAAAAAATATAGTTGTAGATAATAAATTTATGCGTTTAAAATAGAAAATCATCTTAAAGAGGATGCTTAAGAATCGAAAAGGATGAGACAGAATTAAATAATGGCATGGTATAAGATGAGTATTTTCTGACAGGGGAGTCAAGCATTGCACAATCACTTCATCAGGATGTAAAAGATGGCTTGGTGTATGATAAAAAGGCATATTCGCTTAAAGATAATAAAGAACTGGAAAGAATTGAACATAGAAGATGGAATGTTTATGATTACCCGTGATTCAAATATGAAAAAGCAGGGAAAAGGATCGTATGCAAAACCCATCCGTGTATTTCCAAGGGAAGTTTTGAAAGTTGAAAGCCTGATACACTTGAATAGTGACTATACGCCATATTATATTTTAAAAAGTTAATAAATAATTATAATATAAGCTGTGAGGTCAAATGTGGCTTCGCAGCTTCTTGTTATATTTGGTATTGTGGCAATTTATTATGTTATTTTGTTATGATATTGAAGGAAGATATTTTTTGATGAGAACGGAAGATAATGAAAATATGAAAAACAGAAAATGTAGCTAAAACTTATATTAAAGATGGGAATGCCAATGGTTATATCAATGATGGCAAAATTTCAAGTTGTACTAATATTGTTGACAGCCTGTTTGTAGCGAAGATGAGCGAGAAATGCCATGACGGCACTTTCACTTGTATTTCCAATTCAATCTTATAAGTTCAATTTATGATCGGATCGGTATAGGAATTAATGCAGTTGTATCATTTTATCTCGGAGCAGGAGATAGGAAAAGAGCTGATAAAGCAGCCAGTCAGGGATTATTTCTGCACTGTCCATGGCTTTGTGTTTACTGTAATCGCATGGCCAGTTATGCCAGCTGGTTCCTTAGAATGTCACAGATTTGATAGTGAGATACCAAGTCTTGTGCAATATACAAATGTAGCATCGCATTTTGGCACTTTTTTGGGAACTTGTATTTGAGAAAAACATTTCAGGCAGAATGACGGCATCACGGTGTGGCGTTGGCAGGCTGTATTGTAAATATAATACTTGATCCGTACTTATATTTGGACTTGTCCGGCACCGAGAATGGGAATAGAAGCGTGCAGCACTTGCGACCGGAATAGGTCGAATCGGTATGCAATTGCATATATACCTATACATAGTAAAACCTATTTCTGTTAAATATAAAAAAGAGTATATGATTCCGCAAAAAAGATATGTGTAGAGACTTTATTATAGGAATACCGGCAAGTCTTTTATCTTTGCACTGCCATCACTTATATCAGCATTAAATGTTATTCTTGCGGCATTTTCTCAGACTTTACGTATTTGTACTTGGTGTTTACTATAAATTACAGACATTTCTTTACCTTCCGGCAAACGGAATTGTTCAGGGAATGAGACCGCTTATAGGGATATAATTATGGTGCCGGTGAGCATAAAAGAGTTGAGGAAATATACAGAACATCGCTTGTTCTGGTTGCTTTAATAATGGCAGCAGGTACAATACTTTGCTTTGTATTTCCTGGAGAGCTTATTGGTTTGTTTACAACAAATGCGGCACAATAAGTGCAGGACGTACAGCACTAAGGATAATTGGTCTGGGATTTAGTATCTTCTGTGTCAGTTGCATCAACAGGTGCACTGGAAGCGATTTGGAAAAGGTGGTCCGTCACTTGTTATTTCTGCTTTAAGATACGTTGCTGTAATAATACCGGCAGCCTTTATATTAAGCCGTATTATCGGAGCAGCAGGAGTATGGCATGCATTCTGGATAACAGAATTAATAACAGCGGTAGTATCATTTTATATATTTGTCCGTTCAAAATCAAAAATAAAATGAAAAGGAGAGTGTTATATGTGTACAGCAGCAACTTATAAGACAAAAGATTTTTTATATGGGAAGCGGACACTTGATTATGAATTCGCATATGGCGAAGAAGTAACAGTTATGCCAAGAAATTATCCGCTTCATTTCAGATATATGGGGATATGTCAGAACATTTTGCAACAATCGGAATGGCACATGTTGCTGATAATTATCCATTGTATTATGATGCAGTCAATGAGTGGGGCTTGGAATGGCAGGACTTAATTTCGTTGGAAATGCAGTCTATGCAGAACCGGATACAGAGGCTGATGAGAAAGAAAATGTATCACAGTATGAATTTATACCATGGGTTTTAAGCCAGTGTTCAAGTGTAAAAAAGAGGTAAGTGAGTCTGTTGATGATTAATCTTTGTCGGTACACCTTACAATGAGATGTTCCGGCAGCACAGCTTCACTGGATTATTGCAGATGAGAATGAAGCCATAACAGTAGAATCTGTAAAGGACGGATTAAAGGTAATACGATAATCCTGTAGGTGTACCACAAACAATCCACCATTTGATATTCAGATGCTTATACTTGCGGATTATGCAGGACTTTCACCAAAGCAGCCTGTTAATACATTTGCATCAGGCGTTGACTTAAATATGTACAGCAGAGGAATGGGCACTATGGGGACTTCCGGGAGATTTATCATCCCGCTCAAGATTTGCAAGAGTAGCTTATACGAAGATGAATTCACGTTCCGGTGATTCTGAAAAATGAAAGCGTAAGCCAGTTTTTCCATATACTTGAAGCGTTGAACAGCAGCGTGGATGCTGTGAAGTTGCAGATGGAAAATATGAGATAACAATATACGTCATGCTGGAATGCCGCAAAAAGGAATATATTATTATACAACATATGAAAACAGTCAGATTTCAGCCGTTGATATGAACAGGGAAGACCTTGAAAGCAGCGGATTAAAGAGATATCCGCTTGTCAACGGACAGCATATAAATTATCAGAATTGATTATTATTACAAAAAGAATTCTGCACATGGCATTGTCCATAAGCAGAATTCTTTTTGTACATATGTTATAGCTGCCTGAATCCCATTCAGGTTGTTCACGAAAAGTTACTTTGCCCTGTGGAAGCATCCATAGCATCAACAATTGCAAAGTGACAAGATGATAACCGAGATTTCTGATAATCTGTCCTCCACTTTGGAATCCTTTTCAATTATAATCCTGATACGCTTGACTGAAGCACCGGATTCATTTACTATAGAAATAAGTCCCTGAAGCGTACATCCGTTTGCGAGGAAATCATCAATTATAAGAACGCGGTCCTCTGGATTTAAAATTTCTTGGATACAATAACCTGATTTTTGCATTTGTGCGTAAATGACTAACCTCGGCAATGTACATTTCGCCTCAATATTAATGCTTTTTTGATTTTTTAAAAATACAAAAGGAACATTGAAATGTCTTGCCACGATACATGCAATGCCGATTCCTGAAGCTTCAATAGTTAGCAATTTTATTAATCTTTTCTTTAGCAAAACGTCGTTTGAATTTTTTCCAATCTGGTCAAATAATGCAATATCCATCTGATGATTTAAAAAAACTGTCAACCTTAATACATTACTTCTTTAACGATGCCATCTTTAATAATTCTTTCCTCTAAAAAGTTCATTATAGCCTCCGTGTATATTTTATATTCTCTAGATTACCAAATACGGTAGAAGCGTATCAACAAAAATTGATAAAAATATAAGTAAAAATACGGATTTAAGGGAACCGGTACGCATTATGTCAGATTATTGAGCTTTCAGGGTGTCCGTTAATCCAGGCTTTTACATTAGCTTGCGTAAACATCAACAACTCGAAGCTGAGCCTCACGGTGACCATGCAATATGTGGAGTAATTATGGCATTAGGACAATCCATAAGCGGAATGTGAGTGCAAGGAGTTGTCTGCTGATGTTGCATCAAGTCCGGCAGCGTATACTTTGCTTTTGCTTCACAGAGTGCGTCCTCGTCGATAAGACTGCCTCGAGAAGGATTTAATAATGATAACACCATCCTTTCATTTTGCTGATGCTTTCCTTATTAATAATGTTGACAGTTGATGGATTAGCAGAACAGTTGAGCGAGATTACATCAGCTCTTGCATAAATTTCCTCTGTACTTACCTGTTCAATTGAAGCATATTCGGGACCGGTTTTTATGTGGTGGCTGGATGCGATGACTTTCATTCCAAAGCCCCAGCCATGCGTGCAACCCAGAGAGACCTACGTGTCCAAGTCCGATAATGCCAAGTGTTTTGCCGTATAATTCAATCTGCCTGTCAATAGGATTAAAAAAGTACCGCCTGAAAGTACATTATCAGGAGCTTTTTTGATAAAGTCACTATTACCACGTATATCATGGCATATATCGAGAAGCAGTGCCATTGTAAAAACTGGGCAATTGTCTGTGCACCATAAACTGTGTTTGAAGAGTTCATTGTGTTTTTTTGCACGTCACGGTCAAAATTGCCATATCCCATAGCAAGTGTCGAAATATATTTAAGATTAGGATGACGTTCAAAAAATGATTCATCAAGATAATTATCTATATTAAAAACCTATAAGTATTTCTCATCTTTAAGCTGCGAATTCGATGTCTTTTGAGACTGGTGGTACGTTGCACAGACGGGCTTTCAATTTCGGATTTCATTGATATGCTGTTCCCCATCTTGACTTAATTATGGGATTGAGACTTTCGCTTCCTGCATGCAGGATGACCTGTTAAATTAATGCCTTCATAAAATCCTCCTTGTTTTGCGGAGCAAAAAATCCGAGTCCTATGGCGAGGAGAGGATTTTGACCTCCTTTGTTTTGCAAGCAAAAAACTGAGTCCGCGTCTATGGGAGAGGACTTAACCTCCTTGTTTTTAAATATAATATATGTATAATTTTATGCAATGGATATTATAATGTCAATATTGATAATTAAAAAGGAAATTTATAAGCTTAATCGACATATAACAAAGGGAAAATAAGGGAAATCCCACATAAACATTAAAAAAACAGGAAAAAACCATATATATATTTAAAGGCCGCTTTTATGAAATAATAACTAATATTATATGTATAGTTACAGCACGATATATAATATAGAAACGTATACTTTTTGCTATATATATAGTAAAACAAATAGTATCT
>VOFH01000753.1_pt1 | contig 15894 bp, 28 predicted proteins | sample 5384091 | NCBI WGS metagenome assembly VOFH01 (sample SAMN12384727, study PRJNA508395) | human gut metagenome | isolation source: healthy gut G | host: Homo sapiens
ATATCCTTTTCTATCCCTTTTTTCGCAAATCGCAAGCTTCGTCATCAGACGTATCCTGTTCTCATCCAACATATCCGCGTCCATGCCCTCTCTTAAATAATTCCGTTCTTTTCTTAATTATATTTGATACCAGGGTCAAAAGGTCTGACAACACGTGTGCTCGCACACTAGTGGTAGAATGACCTTGTGACCCGCCCCAATATGAGCATAAAGTGGGGCGTAAGCACCACGATATGCGAATGTTGGGTAGGATTGTGGGAGCACGTAGTGCGTAACAATCCGTAGGTATCATAGTCAGGGGCTTTTGACCCTGGCATCTTATATTTTAGTATATCATATACCTATCTTTCTTGTCCAATGCTTACCGTTAAAAAGTAGACATTTTGAACACCTGCTCTTTTTAATATTCCTGCAGCATGTTCCATCGTACTTCCTGATGTATAAATATCGTCAATCAGCAGGATATTTTCAGGAAAATCGCTGCTGCTCCTCACTGCAAATGCTCCTGCAGTACTTCCATCCGCTCTTTTCTGTCAAACAGCTTCAGTGGGCGGGTATTCCTGATCCTCAGCAACCGATCCGTACACACCGCAATCACGGTTCTCTTTCCCACTTCACGTGCCAGGATTTCCGCCTGATTATAGCCTCTTTTTTCTTTTCCTTTTCCAGTGAAGCGGAATTGGCAGGATCAGCCCAATCTTCCACTCTTTCAGTTTCTTTTCATATTTTTCCGCCAGTTTTTCCGAAAAGACTAATCCATAACATCGTTTATTATGATACTTAAACCGGTATAATGCATCCGATACCGGTTTCTGATGCAGCCAGAGGCTCCTTCCTGTGTGATATAAGATTTCCTTTTGCACAGTCCTCACAATATTCTGCCACTTCATCTTTCAGCATTTTCCCGCAACGCATGCAACGTGGTTCTCTGATCCATATCATTTCTTTTTTCACAACGGCAGCAGATACTCTCTCCGACTTTTCCGCAAAAAATACATCGTCCGGGATAGAGCAGATTCAGAATCACTGCCTTTACTTTTTTTCCCGCTCTTTTCAGAACTCTCCGATACGTTCTGCAAGACTGGTATATCTTTCCTGTTCGCTTTTGTTCCTGATCATTTCTTGAAATGTTGTATCACTCCCTATAATTGTAAGACATTTCTTGGCTCTCGTAACAGCAGTATACAGAAGATTTCTGTTATATAATAATTTAGGCCCCGGCAAAAGAGGAAGAATCACTGCCGGATATTCACTTCCCTGGGATTTATGTACTGTGATCGCATATGCCAGTTCCAGCTCATCCACCATGTCAAATCCATATTTCACTTTTCTTCCTTCATCATACTCTACTTCTACCGTTTCTTTGTACTCATTGATTTCTGAGATCACACCCATGTCACCGTTGAAAACACCCATTCCTTTATCTACCGTCAGACCAAACCTGGTACAGATTTCCCATTCCAGTTGATAATTATTCTTTATCTGCATCACTTTGTCTCCTTCACGGAACAGCCTTCCGTTAATCTCCTGTTCCGTCTTTTTTTTCGTCTGCCGGGTTCAGGTATTTCTGAAGGATCACATTCATTCGTTCTACTCCCAGAAGACCTTTTCTTGTCGGTGTCATCACCTGGATCTCATTGGGATGTGCCTGCACATATTGCGGCAGTTTTCTCTGGATTAATGCAATGATTCCCCTATGATCGTATCTGCCTCATCACATTTGACAAAGAAAAAAAATCTCTGCTCTTTTTATTTAATTCTACCGGTTCTCCTGCATTGATCTTATGTGCATTCATGATAATATCACTCTCTCTCCTGCCTGCCGGAAAATCTTTGTCAGCGTCACAACATGAAATCGTTCTGAAGAAATAATATCTTTCAGTACACTTCCCGGTCCGACGGATGGGAGCTGATCCACATCTCCTACCAGGATCAGTCTCGTTCCTGTACTACTGCAGACAATAATGCATGCATCAGATTCAGATCCACCATAGACATTTCATCTATAATGATCACATCTGCCTCCAGTGGATTCTCCCGATTTCTCAAAAATCCGCCTGTACTCTCCTCCTCTGGATTTCCATTCAGCTCCAGAAGTCTGTGGATCGTCTGAGCCTCGTATCCGGTAGCCTCTGTCATACGCTTTGCCGCACGTCCCTGTCGGAGCCGCCAGAAGAATGCTCAATCCCTCGCTCTCGAAAAACTGGATCATTGTATTGATCGTCGTAGTCTTTCCTGTTCCCGGACCTCCGGTCAGGATCAGAAGTCCATGCTTGATCGACTCGATCACCGCTTTATGCTGCAGCGGATCAAGTTCTATCTTTTCCTTTTCTTCCACAGCTCTCAGTCTTTTTTTCCATCATATCTTCTGGCATCTGGCAATCAATATCAAGATCGTTGAGCATTTTTGCCGTATTCAGTTCCATATAATAATAATGTGCAGGATAGACAATCACTTTTCCGTCTTTCTCTTTCATCACGGTCTTCCGCTCCATGCACAGATCCATAATATACTTTTCAATATCTTCTATTTCAATTCCAAGCAGAACCTTTTGCCCTGCGTAAAAGTAATTCTTCAGGCAGATAGATATGCCCCTCTGCAACTGCCTGCTGCAAAATGTAAACAATCCACTCCGGATCCTGTAATCTGAATCCGTATGAATCCCGATTCTTGCCGCGATCTCATCTGCGGTTCTGAATCCGACTCCCTCGATATCATCTGCCAGCCGGTACGGATTTTCCTCCAGAATTTGATGCACCTTCATTCCATACCGTTGATAGATCTTTGCTGCAAGCTTGGTCGAAATTCCATATTTTTGCAGATAGATCATGGATTTTCTCATATCCTTTTTTTCTTCCATCTGCGAAGCGATCTCCATCGCCTTCCGTTCACTGATTCCCTTTGATCTCTGCGAGCCGTTCCGGTTCTTCTTCTATAATACGGAATGTATCCTCCTGAACTTTTTTACGATCCTTGAAGCCATGGTCTGACCGATTCCCTTAATCGCACCAGATCCAAGATAACGTTCGATGGAAACCAGATCTTCCGGTTCTTTCACGCGATATGCCGAAACTTTTAACTGATTGCCATATACGCTGTGATTCACGTATTCTCCTTCTAATTCCAACATTTCTCCTTCTGTGATGAAATTCAGATTCCCCACACGTTACTTCTCCGTCTTCATTTTCCAAATGAAATACCGTATATCCATTTTCCTCATTCCGAAACACGATGTGCTCTACATATCCTGTTACTTTTTCCACGTCCGTTCCTTTTCTCCTTTTCCATTCAATAACAAAAAGGAGTGCAGTATCTGTCCACACCCCTCACTCAAAGCAGCTTTTCTACTTAATAGTCTTTTCTGCCGCTCATAAATTCAACAAATTCTCCTGTTCCGATCGCCACTACCTTCATCGGATCTTCTGCTGTCATCGTATTGATCCCGGTCTTCTCTTCGATCAGTTCTTCCAGTCCACGAAGAAGTGATCCGCCTCCGGTCAGCACGATTCCACGATCAAGAATATCGGCAGAAAGTTCCGGAGGTGTCTGCTCCAATACTGATACGACTGCCTCTACAATCTGACCCGTACACTCTCTTAATGCCTCTTCCGTCTCAGATGAAGTTACCGTTACTGTCTTCGGAAGTCCGGTTACCAGATTTCTTCCGCGTACTTCCATTTTTTCTTCCTCGGCAAGCGGATACGTTGTACCGATCTTAATCTTAATATCCTCGGCTGTTCTCTCTCCGATCAGAAGATTATGCTTCTTCCTCATATAACGGACAATGGCTTCATCAAAATCATCTCCTGCCACTTTGATTGATGTATTGACGACTGTTCCTCCCAAAGAGATCACGGCGATATCTGCCGTACCACCACCAATATCTACGATCATATTACCGCATGGTTTTGAAATATCAATCCCCGCACCGATTGCTGCTGCTACCGGTTCTTCAATCAGATGTACTTCTCTTGCTCCGGCAGCAAAAGTTGCTTCTTCTACTGCTTTCTTCTCCACCTCTGTCACCCTGCTCGGCACACAGATACTGATCCTCGGCTTTTGAACAGACGCTTTCCCAATGCTTTCTGCACAAAATATTTAATCATCTTTTCTGTTATTGTATAATCAGAGATAACTCCCTGACGAAGTGGTCTCACTGCAACAATATTCCCCGGTGTTCGTCCAAGCATCAGCCTTGCATCTTCTCCGATGGCTTTGATCACATTTGAATCCCGGTCAAATGCAACTACCGATGGTTCTTTCAGCACAACCCCTTTTCCTTTTACATAAACCAGAACACTTGCTGTTCCTAAATCTATACCAAGATCTACTGACATAATTTAATCTCCTTCTAAAACGCTTTTTTACTTTTTATCATTCAAGTGTCCTTTTTTTCTTTTGAAGGGTCTTATTCCGTACCACCTAGTATAATAAACTTTTTTCAAAAATTGGTAGTCATTTTTGCATATATTTTGGACTTTTTTTCTTTTAATTTCGTCTTTATTTTTCTTTAGAATTGCATCAAGGTATTTTTCCAGTGTAGGATCTGCTATTTTTTGCCACCTCTTCCGGTGTTCCGTATGCTACAACAACGGTTCCACCACGGTCTCCGCCCTCCGGTCCGATATCTATAATATAGTCCGCAGTCTTTATCACATCCAGATTATGTTCAATTACGATCACTGTATTTCCTTCCTCTGTCAGTCTGCGTAATATCTCTGTCAGTTTATGAACATCCGCAAAATGTAACCCTGTTGTCGGCTCGTCTAAAATATAAACCGTTCTTCCGGTACTGCGTTTACTCAGCTCGGATGCAAGTTTGATCCTCTGTGCCTCTCCTCCCGATAACTCCGTGGATGGCTGACCCAGACGGATATACGAAAGTCCCACATCATTCAGCGTTTCCATCTTTCTCCGGATCGACGGTACATGTGCAAAAAATTCTACCGCTTCTTCCACCGTCATATTTAGGACATCATAAATACTTTTTCCTTTATATTTTACTTCAAGTGTTTCTCTGTTATACCGCTTTCCTTCGCACACTTCACAAGGCACATAGACATCCGGCAGGAAATGCATCTCAATCTTCAGGATTCCATCCCCTGCACAGGCTTCACATCGTCCGCCCTTTACATTGAAACTGAATCTTCCTTTTTTTATATCCTCTTGCCTTCGCATCCGGTGTAGACGCAAAAAGATCCCGGATCATATCGAAGACACCGGTATAGGTCGCCGGATTTGACCGCGGCGTGCGTCCGATCGGTGACTGATCTATATTGATCACCTTGTCAAACCGCTCCAGTCCTTCTATCTTTTTTATGCTTACCCGGAATCGTTCTGGCACGATTCAGTTCTCTTGCCAGCTTTTTATAAAGGATCTCATTCACCAGCGAACTTTTTCCTGAACCTGATACTCCCGTCACACAGGTCAGTACACCGACCGGAAAACTGACATTGATCTTCTTCAGATTATTTTCCTCTGCACCAATCACCTTTAGAGATAAGCTCCTGTTATAGAAGCCGGATTTTTCATGATTTCCTGTGCATTTCCTGTGGCAACAACCTGTCCGCCATGTTCTCCGGCTCCCGGTCCAATATCTACAATATAGTCTGCTGCCAGCATAGTATCCTCATCATGTTCTACCACGATCAGAGTATTTCCAAGGTCTTTTAAATGCTGCAACGTCTTTATCAATTTGTCATTGTCACGTTGATGGAGGCCAATGCTCGGTTCATCAAAATGTAGGCAACACCTACAAGACCCTGATCCTATCTGCGTCGCCAGACGGATACGCTGCGCTTCTCCACCGGATAAAGATGATGTTGCACGGGATAATGATAAATACTCCAGTCCGACATCCAAAAGAAAACCAAGTCTTGATTTGATCTCACGCAAAATCAATTTACCAATCTGAAGCTGTGTCGGTGTCAAGTCCAAACCATCCACAAATTTCTTTAAATCGCCGATGGAATAATCACAAATTTCCGCAATATTCCGATCTCCCACTGTCACAGCCAAAGATTCCTTTTTCAATCTTCTTCCCCCACATTCTGAACATGGAGTAATCCGCATAAACGTCTCGTATTCCTGCTTTGTCGTATCCGACGCCGTCTCGCGGTAGCGCCACTCAACATTTTTTATCCATCCTTCAAATTCAATGATGTACACACCACGTACACGCTGTCCCACATAGTGAACATCACTTTTTTTCTCCCTTCGTTCCATGAAGAATGATATCCTGAATATTCTGCGGATAGTCTTCAAAAGGGGTAGAAAGATCAAAATTGTATTTTTTGCCAATGCTTCCATCGTCGCTCTGGTAAAACTTCCCTCGTTTGTCACAGACTGCCATCCCAGCACAGCGATAGCTCCGTCATCAATACTTAGTGACGGATCCGGAATCATCAGTTCGGGGCAAACTCCATCTTATAACCGATTCCATGACAGACCGGACAGGCTCCAAATGGATTGTTAAATGAAAAACTTCTCGGTTCAATCTCATCAATACTGATTCCACAGTCCGGGCAGGAAAAACTCTGGCTGAAATTAATCGGCTCTCCGTCAATCACGTCTACCACAAGCAGACCTCCGGAAAGCTGCATTACACTTTCAATCGACTCTGCCATACGTTTTTCAATTCCTTCCCGAATGGCAAGTCGGTCTACCACAATCTCAATATTGTGCTTTTTTATTCTTTTCCAGCGAAATTTCTTCCGACAGATCGTACATATTTCCATCCACGATAACACGTACATAGGCACTCTTCTTTGCCCTCTCGAACACTTTTGCATGCTCTCCTTTACGTCCGCGGACAACCGGTGCCAAAAGCTGTATTTTCGTACGTTCCGGTAAATTCATAATTTCATCTACCATCTGATCTACTGTCTGCCGTTTAATCTCTTTTCCACATTTTGGACAATGTGGAATCCCGATACGTGCGTATAATAAACGAAAATAATCATATATTTCGGTTACCGTTCCCACCGTAGATCTCGGATTACGGTTTGTCGTTTTCTGATCGATCGATATCGCCGGAGGAAGTCCGGAAATACTCTCGACGTTTGGCTTTTCCATCTGTCCCAGAAACATTCTGGCATACGAAGACAGCGATTCCATATAACGGCGCTGCCCTTCTGCATAAATCGTATCAAACGCAAGTGACGACTTACCTGAACCACTCAATCCTGTCAATACCACAAATTCATCGCGCGGAATGTCGAGATCAACACCTTTTAAATTATGCTCTTTCGCTCCTCGTATCTGTATGATTCTCTTATTTTCCATTTTATTCCATCTCCTGCAATATCTTTTTCATTTTTATCATCTGATCACGAAGCGATGCCGCCAACTCGAAATTCAGTTCTGCCGCCGCTTGATTCATTTTCTTCATAATCTTCGCAATCTGTTTCTGCAATTCTTCTTCTGACATATATTCCGGATCTTTCTGCAACTCTTCCATTCCGGCATCTGCCTTGGACGAAATACGGATCAACTCTCTGACCGCTTTCTTAATCGTCTGCGGTGTAATACCATGTTCCTTATTATAGGCATCCTGAATTTTACGGCGTCGCTCCGTCTCTGAAATCGCTTTATCCATCGAATCCGTCCGCTTGTCTGCATACATGATTACCCGGCCTTCTGCATTTCTGGCCGCACGCCCAATCGTCTGTATCAACGAGGTTTCCGAACGAAGGAATCCTTCTTTGTCCGCATCCAGAATCGCCACAAGACTCACTTCCGGTATATCGAGCCCTTCTCGCAGCAAATTGATACCAACCAGAACATCAAACACATCCAGCCGCATATCGCGGATGATCTCACTTCTTTCCAACGTGTCAATATCCGAATGCAGATATTTTACCCGGACACCAACTTCTTTATAATAATCCGTCAGATCTTCTGCCATACGTTTCGTAAGCGTCGTCACCAAAACTTTTCCTTTTTTCTTCGTTACCGCTTTAATTTCTTTCAGCAGATCATCCACCTGACCTGCCACCGGACGAACGATCACTTCCGGATCCAATAATCCGGTCGGACGAAGAATCTGCTCCGTGCGCATCAATTCATGTGTTTCTTCATATTCCGACGGAGTTGCCGAAACAAACATCATCTGATTGATATGACTTTCAAACTCTTCAAAATTTAACGGACGATTGCTCTTTGCTGACGGCAGGCGGAATCCATAATCTACAAGTGTCGTTTTACGCGACTGGTCACCGGCATACATTCCTCGTATCTGTGGAATCGTTATATGAGACTCATCCACCATGATCAGAAAATCATCCGGGAAATAGTCCAAAAGGGTATGTGGCATCTCGCCCTCCTTCATGCCATTTAAGTGCATCGAATAATTTTCGATACCGGAACAAAATCCCGTCTCACGCAGCATCTCAATATCAAAATGTGTTCGCTCTGAAATTCGCTGTGCTTCGATCAATTTGTCTTCTGCTTTGAAATATTTGACACGCTCTTTCAATTCTTTCTCTATCCCCGTTATCGCTTTTTCCATTTTATCCGGAGACACGACATAATGGGAAGCCGGGAATACAACCATATGCTCCAAATTGTTCAACGGTGTTCCTGTCAGCACATCAATTTCCTGAATGCGGTCTACCTCATCTCCAAAAATTCTACCCGGATTGCCCGGTCCGTCGCTGATGCCGGGAAAATCTCAAGCACATCGCCACGTACCCGGAATGTACCACGGTGAAAATCCATATCATTTCGAGTATACTGGATCTCCACCAGTCTCTGAATCACTTCATCCCGCTCGCGCATCATTCCCGGGCGGAGTGATACTGTCATATTTTGGTAATCAATCGGACTACCCAATCCATAAATACAGGAAACACTGGCAATAATAATAACATCCCGCCGCTCCGTCAGTGCCGCTGTCGCGGAATGGCGCAGTTTGTCAATTTCATCATTGATGGCGGAATCCTTTTCGATATACGTGTCCGTCGACGGCACGTAGGCTTCGGGCTGGTAGTAATCATAATAAGAAACAAAATATTCTACCGCGTTATTGGGGAAAAACTCTTTTAACTCGCCATATAACTGAGCTGCCAGGGTCTTATTATGGGCAATGACCAAAGTAGGCTTATTCATCTGCTCGATTACATTTGCCATGGTAAATGTCTTGCCAGAACCGGTAACGCCTAAAAGTGTCTCAAACTGATTTCCTTCTTTAAATCCATCTACAAGTGCTTTAATGGCTTCCGGCTGATCACCGGTCGGTTCGTATTCGGAATGTAACACAAAATGATCCATAATTATCGAAACACCTCCGTCTATGCTTATGTTCGCACGGTTTATCATAAAATATACTCAAAAATAAAACTCATCGTGTGACTAGTATAACACAATGAGTTTTATAATGCAACAAAAAAATATGAACATTTGTTCGCTTTTCTTTTTATTAGTCAAAACAAATTTCATCCATCCTCACGTATTCCGCAATATTTCCATGATCCTGAATCAAATTCAGCAAATCATCCGCTGACATCCAAAGTGTCGCCGTATTTTCATTCGGATGCACGCCAACCCTGTTTCCTTTAAATTCATCATCCATGTAAAAATGCACACGGCACTCTGTATCATTTAATATTCCAAGCGGACCGACAGCCCCCGGTGACACTCCCAAAATCTCATCCAGTTCAGCTTCATAAGCAAATGATAATGCCGACAGCTTATTTTGCTTACGGAATCCTTTTAAATCTATTTTTTGTTCTGTTTTATCGTAAGAAGATAATAATTTTGTCTTTTTCCATCACGAATAAGCAAATTTTTTTCGCTGTACATTCGGGATAAGGCAGATTGAGGGAATATAAATCACCCATGTCACGCACCGCTTTATGCTCTGTTATTTCATAGGGAATGTCGCGTTCTTTCAAATAATTGCATATAGATTCTCTGCCCGTAAACAGATCTGTATTTATCTCAATCCAGTATCTTTGCACCAGACTCCCCTCATCCATCACTTCATTTTCTAAAACGCCCCGGTTTTTAATAATTGTTTTTGTAGATGCCGGATTGTCCTTATCACAGCACATTAAAACTCGGTCTATTCCAAGTTTTCTGCATTCTTCCAACGCTAGCGCGATCATTTTTTTGTACCGTAACCTTTTCCTCGTTCACTTGGACGGATGCCATCTCCGATATGCCCACCTCCAAGCAATAATTTTTCATTCAAATAGTGCCGAATAGTAACTGCTCCTACAAAAATATTGCGTTTCGTATCAAGACAGAAAAATGTTGAATCCGGAACGTTTTCCTCACTTTCTTTCTTTTCTTCTAAAGCATTCAGATAAGTTTCAAAATTGTGATAATCGCACTTCCGGATTGACCACGGAATGATTTTCTCCTTTGATGCAGTCCATTCATCCATCATCTCATTTAGTTGTTGCTGATACTTTAGTTCGAGTTTTACTAGTCTTAACATAATTTAGCCCCTTCCCGGTTTCATCTTGCTTACTATCTTACCATGTCATCCAAGGACAACTCCTTTTTATGTCGTTTCACATGCAGCATAATATGACCGATATTTCCTTCTCCGGCATATTTGGTTGTATCAAAAAAATTCTGATCCAGTTCAGTCCAGACCAGTTCGTTTTCATCCCCGTCAACCGCTACTTCGTTATTTAATTTTCCCACATAAATTTCCAGATCGCAATTATCAAAAGGATACGATTTTTCTTCCTTCTATATTTCTATTTTTCGGTGTCCACGGTGCCGGACATAATAAAGTCGTTTTCTCGATATCCGGTAACACATCATAAATTGAACATCCCATTTGCTGTTCAAAATATTCTTTGTTTTGAAATGTTATCTCCCAGCCTTTTATGTAATTTTCCATAATTCCATATCTGCGTGTCACATCCACAAACCGTTTTTCCAATATTACAAATCCATAGTCCGTCGCCAGTGCATCTGCTATCTGGATCAATTTATCATAATCATCTGCCTGACAATTCATAATATATTCTTTTATTGCTATTTCTTCCTCTGTTTCCGGTGTATAATCGAACTCATCTTTCATAAGCGGATAAGAATGTGTCATGCAAACTCTGGCAACTTCATCCCATCCTTTTGTAATTGCATATTTATATCCCTCATAAACGTGCTGGGGAGTATTTACAATTCCAACTCTTCGCCCAATATCATGAAGCATTCCCACAATATAGGCTTTGTTTGCATCCATTCCCGGTACTTTTTTGCAATATTTCTTGCCGCAATTCCGACATTAAGTGAATGTTCAATCCACGGACCGGGATTTAATTTCTCCGCTATTTCAAGCTCGATTTTTGCTTCTTCTATTGTAGGTAACATAAGGTCCTCCGCATTTACAATTTCATACGCCGTAACGATACTCCCTTTCATCTTTTAGTGGTTAAGCAAAATCCAATCAAAATTCTTCTAATTCTAAGAATTCAACTGTATTTCTTATCGCTACTCCACTATATATTTTATCATTCTTGTGCCCTTCCGTCAAATAATGATTTATCACATATTTTGACGTAAAAGGCATATCTAAATTTCAATCTCATCCACCGGGAACCATTACAAAATCCCCCCATTTGACTCCAATGAAATATCCTGATCCAGTTCTGCAAAGAAATAATAATTCTGACGAATCTCACCTTTTATATTCCGTAGTGTAACGTACTTTAAAGTCAGATTAGACAGTTGACTTTCTTCCAACCCCACTTCTTCCTTTAACTCACGCAAGGCACATTGCTTTGCATCATTTAATTCAAATTCTTCAAAATGTCCACCCGCTGTCCCCAGCCATACATCGTTTACTACTCTGCTTCCCTGCCGAAACAGGAGCAAAACTTCTTGACCACGAAATAAATATATGGATGTCATATTTCGTAACTTGCCTAACATAAATACTCCTTTCCTTTTTCATTTATTATCTTTGATTGATTTTTTCAATAAATCTACTTCGCATTATGCTGAACCGCAGCTCAGAATAGGTCATTGTTTGATTTTTTAATCCATGAAGGAAATCAGGAAAATATTTATCACTTAAATATTCTGCTGCATTGTTTCTAAAAAATTCATATATTTCACTATAATATATAACTTTAAATTTATCTTTAATGAGTGAATTTTCTATCATTATGTCATTATAATTAGGGACAAACAAATAATAATGTGCCGCCTCCAATTTTTCTTCCTTTTTTATTTTTTCTGTATATTCATAATACTTGTTCAATTGATTTTTCCCATCATCCGTTTTCCCATTTAAACCAGATTTTATCTTGTTTTCAATTACCAGTATCTGGTGTTCATCTCGAATCCATAAATCAATATTTTTGACAGACTCTCGTGTAATTTCAAAGGATGTTCCAAATCCGTCAACCCCTAACACATCCTCTGTAAATTTCACAAACATTCTGTGATTATAATTAAAATAGTATGCCAGTAAATTAGACATGATCAATTCATCATTTTCTTTTCTGATAATTTCAAGAAAAGATACACTTTCTCTACCATGTGATCCATCCGATGTGATTTTTTGCGTGTTATTGTGATCTTCCCATAATGAGTCATTTTCAATTAATTCTTCTATCACATCATATATTTTTGAATACGATTCTTTTGATAAATACGTTCTCATAGACTGTCCAACAATTTTCTTTTTATCAGGATCAAGAAAAATAACAATCGAATTTCCATCCTCCGCGCTATAATTTGAATCTACTGTAAGAATTATTCTTGTTCCCTTTTTAGGAAATCTAATTGTTTCCGCACGATATGTAGCCATAGTTTCTGTTTCAACCAAGTCTTTTTTACCATGATATAGATTTTTGTTAAATATATCTACAATATTTACTCCTGCATAAAAAATCCTCTGAATTTCATCTAACGAAGTTTTGCTAAGCCCTTCTGCTTTCATAACAATTTCCATTGTTTCTCTCGCTTTAATGTTTTGTACAAAAGTACCTTATCCACATCGTGACCATTAACATTACCATACGGTGTAATAAAAAGATAATTTTCATCATTATCGTCTCTAAAAATATTGATTATTTCGTGCCCTATATTTGTACCTTCTTGTAAATAAGAACCAGCAAATAATTGATTTATCAATATTTCACTCATAGTATATTTACCTCCATAAATTTATCTAGTTATTTTCTTTTTTCCATATATTCTTGAGTTCAAGTAATAGAAAAGAACTCAATTTTTTTTTTTATTATTAATTTCTTTCTCAATTTTAGGCAATAAAATCTCAATTAGCCAATGCCTTGTATAATCTGCTTTCCATTTTTTATCATTATCAAACCATTCCATACAATCACTGTTTCCATATGATCCGGGACTCCAAAGAACATTTACAACATCATTCTCCATAAACTGTGCTGACAAAACCGCTACTGCGCCTCCCCTGTGATTATTTGATAATAAATCAATGGTATTACTAGTGAGGGCTACTAACTTATATCCATATATGCGATTTTTATCTAGGTTTATAGTAACTCTTTATAATAAAATTCAATTTACCTGTCTCGTTCATCAATAACATGAATTATTTTATTATCATTGATAATCTTATCGATATTTTCCTTTAAAAATTCCGGTTTAATTTTACTTGATTGGATTTCATCCAGTGATAACCATACCAATTCTTCTCCATCATCTGTTTCCTTTTTACATAAACTTAAATCTTCCTCAAAAACTTTCATATAATAATAAAATTCTATCGTATGACAATCAAAACCATCAATCTTGCCACCGATACCTTTGAAAAAGTTTTCGCATACGACCGCAAGATGATCCACGCAAGTATGGATACCTGCTTCTTCATAAACCTCTCTTTCAATACAATCCTTAGACGTTTCGCCCATGTGAACTCCGCCACCAATCATATAATAATAGTCTCCCATGCAGCTTTTTACAAACAACATTTTATTATTATGTATTATAATTCCACCTGCGCGATACCTAAACCAATTATTTCCTTTTTCAAATCCACAATCGTATCTCATATTTACCTCCATTTTTATCTCTTTTTAAATATACAAAAGTTAATCTATCATCTATCTGTTTGCTTTTGTATTCCACATATCCCACACTCTCATATAATCGAAGATTGTCCCTGCTTAATGTGCTGGTAAATAACTCATATGTACAATGTGGAAATCTGATCTCAATTTCATTCAATAGTCGTTTTCCAAGTCCTCTTTTTTTCTATATTGAGGATTCACCATTAGTTTCCCAATATAAACTGTTCCATTGTCGCATCTTGCCCGTACAGAACCTATAATCTTGTTGTCGTCTTCCATTTTCAATACTACACCATTATTATATTCTTCTATAACTTCGTCAATTGTTTGTTTTAATGGTGGAATATCCTGAGTACCAAACAAATCTGCTTCGCTCTGGTATGCAATATACTGTAAATCCAATATCTCCCATAAATCTTCTTTTGTAGCTTTTTAATTTCATATTGTCTCATAGAACAATCCCTCCATTCGATATAAATAATAATTTTGAACAATTCTCCAAATTGGAAGTTATCGCTTTCTGCCAATATAGCGACAAACTTTCTTCTTATATTGCAGATACTCATTTCCAAATGTGGCAAATAAAAAATCTTCTTCGACATTGACAATCTGCAAATGGTACATGATGACCGCAAATACCGTTAGGAAGCACAAAATCCAGTTAAAAACATCAATAGTGTGCCAATATATAAAAGGTCAAATCCCAGAAAGGCGGGATTGCGGCTGATTTGATAAATGCCGTTTGTCACAAGCTCCGTTTTATCGGTTTTGGACACTCCTGCTCGCCAACTGTCACGCATCGTCCATACCGCAACGATAAATATAGCCGTTCCCGCAACACTCAGTATCGCTCCAAAAATCCGAACGGAAACAGGGTTATGCTCCGTTTCAAAAAAATACTGGAAAGCCCCGCTATAAAAACAAGAATAGCCGCAATCTTCATGGTAATTTCTGGGTTCTTCATCTTTGCATAGTAAATGATGTGCTGAATTGTTTCTTTAACCTGTTCTATTCCCATTTCTTTTTCATCATTCACGCAGTCAATACCTAAAACACGCTTAATATTATATTCTAACCACTCCAATCTGCCGTTATTGCAGTCATATAATGTTTCCCAATCTATGGGCATTTCCCCACCGGCATTTTTATATCCTTGCAAAAAGCTTTAAATAATTGAAAATCAATTTTGCAATCTTCATACCCGGACCAACACAATGCCAATTCAAACAATTCCATAAACGGATTATTATAAGATAAACATTCTAAATCAATAATGCGATAATCATTCCCATTCCAGAGAACATTTTTGCAGTCCATATCGTTATGACAGATTGACACGATAGGGGGTAGTTTCTTTCGTGCCTGATTACCTTTATTTTGACTGTCTTGAATTACAGACAAAGCGTCTTTCAGCATTGCGTATAACTTCGTATCGGTGTGTTTCATTTCTGCAAGATAGAAATTCCAATCAATAGACATTTCATAAAAAGCTTCATTTTCATACTTTTTGTCTATACTATGGATTTCGGCAAGTACCTTTCCCATTTCTTTGCAGTGATCTATTGTTATCTCGTTGCTTTTTTTAAGGCTTTCCCTGGGAAAATAGTCAAATAGATAGAAATATTCACCATCTATCTCATGCATTTTTCTTCCACACAAAGACAATGCAGGAAGAACCGGAACACCTTGCTGCTCCAATAAAAGTTCTATACGTTCAGCTTTTGCAAAATTATCCATAGCGGTTTCTCTTTTGCATAACAAACGGATTTAGCAGCTTCAGAGCGAAAGTTCCTTGCTGTGTGCTAATCTTATACATCTTGTGCATAAAGCCACCGCTCAGGCGCACCGGTTCACCTATTATCTTCCAATCATATTTT
>VOFH01003537.1_pt1 | contig 15881 bp, 30 predicted proteins | sample 5384091 | NCBI WGS metagenome assembly VOFH01 (sample SAMN12384727, study PRJNA508395) | human gut metagenome | isolation source: healthy gut G | host: Homo sapiens
TGCAAAATCCAATAACGATCGCATCATGAGTGATTTAATCAGCAAGTTAGGTCATTTAGGTATCGACAAAAAAAGATATTTACACATCTAATATTTCTATTAACCCTACAAGTGATTATCAAGATGGCAAACGAATCAACACTGGTTATAGTGTAGCAAATCGTGTGACTGTAAAAAATCAACAATCTCGATAATGTAGGAAAGGCTGTTGACGCTGCTGTTAGCGCTGGCGCCAACGATATCAACAACCTTTCATTCCAAAATGATGTATCTCAACAACTATCTGATTCTTTTAACTACCGAAGCAATTCAAGACGGTCGTCATAAAGCTGAGGTTATTGCTGCAGCCCTTGGTCGTACTTTTTAGGCCCTGTAAAAACTGTTTCTATCAGCACACCACAAACAAGTTCTATGGACTCTGGTTCCTATCGTAACGCCTTATTAGTTAAAAGCGTCTCTCGAAACTGCTACTCCTGTTGAAAAGGATCATTAGTAGTTTCTCAAGACGCTAATATTACTTATTATTTACAATAGAATTTTCTGGTACCACACCTTCGTGGACCGCTACAATGCCGCCTGTCAATTCATGATAGGTGGCATTTTCATATCCTAAAGATTTCCAGATTTCAAGAATCTCACTTTGATGAGGATATCTGCGTAAGGATTCTGGCAACCATGCATAAGAAGAATTATCCTTACTTAACTTACCTAAAATAGGTAATATATAGGAGAAGTAGAAATTATATAACTGTTTAAAAACCAAACATGCTTGGCTTTGCGAGTTCTAACACAACTACTTTTCCACCTGGCTTTACAACACGTTGCATTTCAGATAACACTCGTTTAATATCTGGCACATTACGCATTGCAAATCCGCTCATAGCAGCATCAAATGTTATCTGCATATGGTAATGCCATCGCATCACCTTGAACAAGATTAACTCGATCTATTAAACCAGCATCTTCAATGCGTACACGACCTTGATCAAAGCATCTCACTATTAAAGTCCAAAGCCTCCACCCTTAATGTTGGTTCTTGACGTAACGCTTCCTTTGTAAACACACAGGTACCACATGCTACATCAAGTATACGTTGATTTGGACCAATATTCATTGCTTTTACAGAAAATTTGCGCCAGTAATAATCCTGTCCAAAACTCAAGACTGTATTCATCAAATCATAATTCTTAGCAATATTAGAGAATACACCTTGCACAAATTCTTCTTTTATCTGCATATGTTTTAAATTCTTTTTGTATTCATTATGGTCCTTTCACTAATCAAGAACTATATTCAAACTTTTTACTCGCATAGTATATCATACTATGCCCCCTATCAAAAGAATCCTATTATATATACTATATATAGTAATTATGTAATAAGCACATATTTAGTTAAACCATATATTCACTACTGTTAAAATTAGTATATTACAAAATAAACATCGTTATCAATCACAGTAGATTTAATTTAACTATATATAAATGACTATGATATTATCTATTGCCACCATCCTGTGTGCGTTGTATAATGACATATGTCCATGACGAAAAAGATATCTTTTCCATGGTCTTTTATTAGTTTTTATTAAGTATTGAGTGTACTATGAATCGATTTGTAAAATCAATCAATAGAGTCAGTCTAATCCAACAAATTATCATAGGTTTGATTATTGGTATTTTGACAAATTTATATGTGCCAGATGTGGCAAATGAATTAGCTTTATTAGGCGTTCTCTTCGTTGGTGCTTTTAAAAGGGATTGCACCAATCCTCGTATTTTTCCTTGTAATTGCAGCCATCAGTAAACACCGTTCTGGTCAAAAAACAGGGATGGGCTCTGTAATCACATTATATTTATTAGGTACATTCCTTTCTGCAGCGCTTGCTGTAGTCGTAAGCTTTATGTTCCTACTACATTACACCTTGCAGCTAGTGCAGCTGATGCAGGCTCCACCACAAGGTATCGTAGAGGTAATGAAAAACACTTTTAAAAATATTGTTGATAACCCTGTGAAAGCCTTAATGACGGCTAACTATATCGGCATTTTAGGTTGGGCTCTTATCATTGGTGGCGCTTTACGCCATGCGCCAATGAATACTAAGGAAGTAATGGAGTCTATCGCTCAAGCTATTACAACTGTAGTAGGTTGGATTATCCGCTTTTGCTCCTCTTGGTATCATGGGTCTCGTAGCTGACTCTATCGCTACTAACGGTATCGAAGCGTTAATTGGTTATTTCCAATTACTCGTATTACTACTTGGTTCTATGATTTTCGTAGCATTAGTAGTAAACCCACTTCTATCTTTTTGTATATCTTCGCCGTAATCCATATCCATTGGTTTTCAAATGTTTACGTGAATCTGCAATCTATGCGTTCTTTACTCGTAGGCTCTGCTGCAAACATCCCTGTTAACCTCGATTTAGCGAAACGTTTAAAACTTAACCCTGATATGTATTCCGTATCCATTCCATTAGGTGCAACAATCAACATGGGTGGTGCAGCGATCACAATTACAATCATGACATTAGCTGCTGCCCATACACTTGGAATCGTTGTAGATATCCCTACAGCAATTCTCTTATCTGTTATTGCTACTATCGGTGCTTGTGGTGCTTCTGGCGTTGCTGGTGGTTCCCTACTTCTAATTCCTCTTGCTTGTTCTCTATTTGGTATCTCCAATGACATCGCAATGCAAGTTGTAGGTGTAGGCTTCATCATTGGCGTTTTACAAGACTCCACTGAAACAGCACTTAACTCCAGTACAGATATTCTCTTCACTGCTACTGCAGATTATGCAAAACGTGGCTATCACGAAAACTGGAATTAAATATAATTTTACAATCATACCAAAGACGGTCCTTCAGGACCGTTTTTTTTTTTAAAAGGTCCATAATTACTAGATTACTATACGGCTTATAAATGTATTCATTGTATAATATAAAGAACATACTTTATAAATCAACATAGGTATCAATATTAATCATATACGTTTATATTAATTACAATCGCCTATATTGATTTTCTTCAATATAGTGTTATAATGGAGTTAATAATAACTATTAACAGATAGCAATAGAAAGGAATCAACATGAAACAATACGATATTATTGTGGTTGGTACAGGTGGTGCAACCATCGTAGCTGACGCTGCGCTAAAAAAAAGGCCTTAAAGTGGCCATCATAGAAAAAGGTAAATTCGGTGGCACATGCCTAAATCGCGGTTGTATTCCTACGAAAGTAATGGTTACAGCAGCTAATGCCATTCAAGAGGTAGAAGAGTTCAAAAAATAGGCGTCAATGTTGGCGATGCAACCATGGATTGGGACACTGTAGCTAAACGTACATGGCATATGATTGACAAGAATGCAGGCATCTATGATTATTATAACGCTTATGACAACGTAGATGTATATCGCGGTGCTGCAAGTTTTGTGTCCGATAAGGTTATGAACATCCACCTTAACGATGGTTCTAGCATTGTAGAAATCACAGCACCAACAATTATCCTAGGTACTGGCGGTTATAGTAATGTACCGAATGTACCAGGCCTTCAAGAGGCAGGTTTCCTTACTAGTGAAAGTCTCTTTGGCGATAAATTCCTAAACAACCATACAAATCCCTTTGCTGTACTCGGTGCAGGTCCAATCGGTGTTGAATTCGGTCACGTATTTGCATCCGCTGGTACAGCGGTAACAATTCTTCAACATAATGTACGTTTAGTACCTAAAGAAGACGAAGAGATGTCCGAACATCTTCTTCAAAACTACCGAGCTCGTGGTATTAATGTAATCTTAAACCAAGACACTGTTGAAATCCGTCAAGAAGATGGTCTTAAAGTTGTAGTCACTAAAGATCGTAGCACTGGTGAAGTTACAGAAACTAAGGTAGAAGAAATCCTCGTAGCAGCTGGCATTCGTCCTGCTGTAGAAGAGCTCCACCTCGAAAATACAGGTATTGAAACATGGCCAAAGGGCTGGATTAAAACAAACGAGTTCCTCGAAACATCTGTTGATGGCATCTATGCCTTAGGCGATGTAAATGGTGAACCAGCATTTCGTCATCGTGCGAACTATGAAGCTGATATTATTGCCCACAATCTATACTTTGCTAAAAACGAAGAAGATTTCCGTTGGGCACGTTATGATACATTGCCAAAGGTTACCTTCTCCTACCCTGAAATTGGTAGCGTAGGTCTTACTGAAGCAGAAGCTATCAAAGCTGGTTATAATGTAGGTGTAGGCAAAAACTACTACTCCTCCACAGCTAAAGGCTATGCAATGGGTATCAACCCTGGCGATGTAAATGACGGCTTTGTTAAAATCGTGGTAGACAAAGATACTAACCATATCCTTGGTATGCACGTAACAGGTCCTCAAGCGTCCATCCTCTTCCAACCATACGTAAACCTTATGAACAGTGGTACAACCCCATTGACAGCAATTAATGAAGAAATCGCTTCTGAACGTACTAAACGTTTACGGGAAAAAAGGTATTACTCGTGAAATGGATCCTAAATCCGTTATCACTGTAGGTGAAACTATGAGCCCACATCCGTCCTTAATCGAGGTTATTATGTGGACACAAGCATACTACGAACACCGTTGGCAATAATAAATATATAACCATTATATAAATAAAAGAGCTGAAGATTTTATCTTCAGCTCTTTATTTATAATATCGCTAAATAGATTAACGACCCATATCAATGGTGTTATCCCAAATAATATTTGTTTTACGACCATCGAAACCTCGATCTGGTTCAGGAGGTAATTTACTAGATTTAGATTGACCTACATAAGCCCCTGTTTCAGCATCTACAGTAACTACAGTCTTTTTACCATCTTGATGCATTGTCATATAGTATAGAATCTTGCCTTCATGAGCTTCAATTTTCCAGCCTTTTTACGACTGCATCAGCACCAAGTTGTTGTTTTGCAACGCGCTCAGCTTGAGCTGCTTCGATGACTTTATCTTTATTAAAGATTTCACCGATAACTTTCTTAGGTTTGCCACCTTCATCCATATCAGAAGTATTACCAGTGATAACGTCGATTTTCATCTTATATTGATGATATTTACTATAGCCTACTACTTTGTAACCATAGTTCAAATCATTAGAGTTAAGCTCTACAGAATGAAGTGCTGCATTAGGAAAACGGTTTTGGAAAATAGTACCAATTTTACTCATAGTCATAACCATGGATTCCCCTGGTGCACGTTGTACAGAAATATCAGTACTTGTTTCTGGTTTTGTTTTACGTGCATCTGCCACACTAGGTGTAGCAACGGACAATACGCCAACTGCCAATACACCAGTTAATGCCATAGAAATCAACTTTTATTCATTACATATCCTCCTACTATATACAATGCTTTCACCTATGGTAAAAAGCCATCCGTATACTAGAATTATTATAATTTCGTGCTATATGCAACAGCACACAAAAACATACATAAATAGATATATTATTTAGACAATATACTATAAACCTTCATTCGATGCAAGTCGATCGTTTACATCAGTCATAAGCAATTTGTAACATGTTGCCACCAAAGGTACGCCAATCAACATGCCAGTAACCCCATTAAACTACCACCTACGATAACGGCTGCAAATACCCACAAACCAGGTAAACCAACGGAATTACCTACAATCTTAGGCTAAATAAAGTTACTTTCAATTTGATGAAGTACCTCTAAGATAATCACATAGATTAATGCATCCATAGGACTAACAGTAAGTAAGATAACTGCGCCTATAACGCCCCCTACATAAATACCTAGCAATGGAATTAATGCAGTAAGGCCAATAACACAGGCAATCGTAGTGGCATATTCAATATTAAATGCCCATAGTGAAATACCAACCATAATGCCTAAAATCAAGGCATCTATGAACTGGCCTACAAAGAAGTTACTGAAGGTTTGAACAGCAACACGTGTGACATAACTAACGCGATTTACCCACTCATCGGATGCATAAGCTCGTAAAATACGTTTGCCTTGCATCATAAGTCGCTCTTTATCGAGCAACATATAAATGGCAAAGATTAAACCTAAACCTATATTCAAAGTCCAAGATAAGGCTGTCCCCATCGCATTAACTAGGTATGTACCACCCTTTGTGCCCCACTCGCGAGTATATTTAACAACACTTTCACCACTCAAGGTATCCATAAGAGTTTGATTGGAGGCCATTGGAATGGTTTTCTGTAAAGTGTTGCATCCATGTTTGGAAATCTGTATACAACTGCGGCGAAGAAGATACGATAATCGACATGGAATGAATCAATTGTGGAATCGCCATGCGAGCAATGAAATACACGATAGCACTGATAGTAACAAAGGATAATACAAGACTTAAAGGTCGTCTAATTTTATCTTTCCAACCAGTTTTACTCTTAGGCCACAGCCAGCGTTCATAACGCACAACGAGAATATCGAGGACAAATGCGATACAAGCACCTACTATAAGTGGAACAAAAGCAGTAATAATGGCATCAATAGCATTGGCTATATCGCTAATACGGAGCGCCATCATGATCATAACGCCAGCCAATATAATGGCCCCCTATAAGCGGTTTGTAATATTTAAATCGTTTCATATATAACCTACTTTACTATACTCACAATGCATACATTACCAAAACTTAATGAACATTGTATGACCTACGATTGTATGCAAGTTTAGTATAACACAAAAGTCCACCTTATCACATGCTCGGTCCCCTGATGAACACGAGAGCATGATAGAAGGTGGACTTATTATATGTCTAATCTAAATTAGATTGAAGATTAGCGGTGAATGTAAACGTCTACACGACGGTTTTCAGCTTTACCTGCTGCAGTAGAGTTAGTTGCTACTGGTTTAGTGTCGCCATTAGCGATACCGATGAAACGATCAGCAGATACGCCGTTGTTTACTAAGTATTGAGCTACATATTGTACGCGGCGTTCGGACAAGCCAACATTGTATTGAGGAGTTGCATCAGTATCAGCATTACCCAACAATTTGATTTGATCTTGAGAGTATTGGTTAGCAGCGTTTACAGCAGCTGTCAAGTTTGGATATTGGTCTGCACGAGCTACATCTTGGTCGGAATCGAAGTAGATGGATTGTACATAGTAATCCAATTTAGGAGTTTTGTATACAGGAGCTTTCTACTACAGGAGCTGGAGCTGGAGTGTATACAGGAGCTGGAGCTGGAGTTGCTACAGGAGCTACTGTTTTGTGACCACCGAAGCGGTAGGACAAGCCAACTACAGGACCTTGGAAGGAGATATTTTCATTATCTGCATTTTTTGTGTTGATATAACGGTAACCAGCGTTAATATCCAAGTCTTCGTTCACTTTGTAGCCTAAACCAGCTTCCCAAGTGGAAGTTTTCTTAGTACCTACACCAGCTTTACCATAAACTTCTACTTTAGAGCCAAGGTTAGCTTTACCAATTACACCTGCTTGTGCAATGTTGTTAGCTTTAGCGAAGTCATCGCCAGATTGTATATGAGCATAGCCACCATATACAGCGAAGTTTTTTGTTCAAGGATTGAACCAAGTTTACTTCGTGCATTTTGTCGCTATAGCCAATGCCACCCAATTTATCGTTCAAACCATGGTAACCATATTGAATAGCAGTTTTGTCAGACAAAGCGTATGTCAAACCACCATCAAAGTTCCATTTTGCATCAGCATTGAAATGTTCAGTTTTTGCTTTAGAATGAGCTGCACCAAGATCAACTTGGAATTCGCCTTTGTTGAATTGAGTTTGTGGAGTTGCGCCAGCTACGGATACGCCTACAGCAGCAACTGCCAATAAAGCTAATAATTTTTTGTTCATTATAATTCCCTCCAAAAATAGCCCACAACAATACACAGGGCCTTGGTAATAATATACTTTCATTTTACACAACTTTTCGATAAATTTCAATATCTTTTATGAATTTACCATGAGAATTTCGAATTTTATCTATATTTAGTTGTTATTTCTTTCAAATTTAAAAATACAATTATCTTTATAATATTAGGAATATTAAGAGGCTAATTATCAAAACTGATTGATCCTCCCCTTTATTCTTTTAAGATATATCTTATATTTATCTTAGCCTATCTTTAAAATTAAGCGAACAAATAAAAGTAAAAACCGCCTTAGTAAAACTAAAAGCGGTTTTCACTTGTTTCTTATATATATCCCTTACATATATACACGAAATCATGGATTTCAGGTCCGATAACACATTCCCCAATGTGTCATTTTTTCCACATTTGGTATTGTACATCAAACAAATTGAATAGGCAAGAAGTTTTTCATAAACTTTTCATAAATTATTCTATTTTTTCAATATAACTAGTAATCCTAAATAAAACTTTGTAGATTCTATCTATATTAAAGCTATATATCGAACAATTCAAACTTTAGATTTTATATGAAAATTCATCGCATAAATGATATTCAAAATTAATATTTTGAATACTAATCAGTAAGATTAAACAATTTTATGCTGCCATGTACCTCGAACAAATCGGAAATAGGAACAACATAATCGTAAAGACTGATCGAAGCACAACGATAACCATGCGCCTAAAAGGCCTAAGCCAAATGTAATACACAATAGATATGTAATAATAGGTCGTATAATAGCTACACTAACAAGGGAATATTTCATAATATAATATGTATCCCCCGCTCCTTTTAGTACTCCGGAGTATACTTGCTGTAAAGCTTGAGGAAAGGCCGCAATGGCCATAAGCCCCATTAAGGCACCAGCTAACGTAACGACTTCACTTTCACGTGTATATAACTGTACCAATAAATCACCAGGGCCAATAAATATGAGTGCACTTACGAGACCTACTACGAAACCAATACGAGCCCCAATTTTACCATACAAATTCGCAATATCTGGTCGTTTATGACCAAGACTCTGTCCCGTATGAGATGCCCCTGCAAAGCCAAGTCCCATAGCAAAGTAATAGAATATATCCATCAAATTCATACACACATAGTGTGCTGCTAATGGTACCGCCCCTAAGGATGCAACGATCATTGTGTACGTATACATACCAAATCGTTCAAAAAACTGTTCCCTAACGAGCTACCGCCTACGTGGAACATAGTATGCAAAACGGTTCGTTCAAACTTCCACTTTGAAGGATGTCGCAAGGTTAATCCCGTTGTAGTATGTTGTGAAATCGTACGCAGTAATAATAGAGCAATAACGGCACTACTAATCAGTGTCGAAACACCGGCGCCCATGACACCGAGTTCAGGAAAGAATCCAATACCATAAATCAAGAAGAAGTTCATTATAGTATTTAAAATATTACCTACTACATTGGACTTAAAATAACCTTAGTATTGCCATACCCAATAAGGGCGGCCCCTACAATTTGACTAAAGGATTGAAATATTAGACTAATGACAACAAAACGACCATACCAGACAGCCGTTTCTATATAACCGTCTTCAGCACCGTAAAGCGTAAGATATGCTCTAAATTAAAGAAACATATTGCCAATAAAGGTGCATAAATCAAGAAATTCAATAGTATGGACTGCTTAAGAACAGCATTCATACCATCAACTTCATCTTCACCGTGGCGGCGAGCTATAATAGCCGTTACCGCAATCGACAGGGCACGACAGAATATAAGCATCACCATCTCTGGCTGCCCCATAATACCAACTGAGGCAAGTGCGGAGGCACCGAGGGCCCCTACCATGGCTAAATCAATAGCTGTCATAAACTGTAGCATCAAACCTTGTAATGTAGCAGGCCAAGCTTATTTTCAAATAATTGCCATACATCTGCTTTGTTGTACCCACAGGACCTAATCGTTCTGTAGCGGGCAACATAGCATCAATGGACAACCATCGTTGTATGCGGTCTAACATAGTAACTCCTATTCATGCAAGATCGTATAAGATTGAGCATATCTATTAGCCCCAATATCTTCTGTATTATATCACAATTATATATGAAAAGTCATTCATATATAATGATTTTATTTAATAATATATATCAAAATTGCAAAAAAGAACCTCTTATAGTGTTTGAATATACCCTACCAGGTATCCCAACATATAAGAGGTTCTTTTAATTTTCAGAAAATATTATATCAGTCTATTCTATGAAATTAATTATCAATTATCAACCTTTGGATGCCAACAATTGACTAACTGCTGCACGCAAGTCTTCTAAGCCTTGTTTAGTTTCAGCTAGTTCTTGACGTTGACGCTCATTTTCAGCTTCCAACGTATTGAGACGAGCCGCTTGATTCGCGATAACAGTTTTTTGTTCACTATTTTCTTTTTGAGACTAGATACTTCATCTTGCATTACATACACAGAGCTAATAGGGCCTGCTTTGTAACGATCAGGAATATTTTTTCTTTTCTGGGCTAGAGCCAAATTTGTGAGTTACACCTGCATTGACCATGTTGCGGTTTGCACCAAGAGATACACCAACATTGAACATTGTATCTTCATTTGTATAATGTGCAAGACCTAAGGCCGCTGCTGTTTCACCGCGATAGTTACCAACACCAGCCATCACTTGAGTTGGTTCCAATGGGTCATATTGAATTGGTTTCAACGCTGCCATTGCTGCTGCATGCGCACCTACGCGTTGTACCTCACCGGCTACTTGACCAATAGCATCGCCGATTCTAGCATTAGATGCTTTCAACTGACTAACATTAACTGCATCAGTATCATCAGAACCAGGTGCTACACCTTTAAGTTGGTTATTACCATTATTAAGGCCATCCTTAGTCAAGGAAATAGTGCCTGCATTAGGATTATTAGGATTTACACTGCCTGGTGTAATTGTTATGCCATTACCATCTGTGACAGTTGTGTTACCTGCTGCATCTTTAAATATAGCAGACTTCATATCCTTCAATTCAGGATTTACTGCATAACTAATTGTTTTACCTGCTTGGCTAACCATCATATTATTGCCCGCTTTGAAAGTAACTGTTTCATCAGTTTTTACTTTTTCAGCAGTTGCAGTTGGTGTGCTGTTGACACCAGAGCCTTCTGTACCAATAGTTGCATTCCATCCAGCATTTTCAACGGCGGATTTAACTCGATCTTCCGTTGCAGCACGGCCAGATGCAATATTGTTTGGATCCCAAGTTTTGTTAGTTAATCCTGTAACAACACCATCTTTGCCATTTACTGCAACAGGATTATTACCATCTGTAGTAATGATGCCATCTTTACCATCGATACCTACAGTACCAATTGTAGCCTTGCCATCCTTACCATCAAGAGCAATCTTATCGCCAGCTTTTACAGAACCATTTTTGCCATCGATAGCAACTGCATTAGCACCATCACCAGCTTTAATAGTACCATTTTGTACCATCTACAGTAACTGCCTTAGTTGGATCCGTACCCAATGTAACCTTATCATTCAACTTGTTATCGTAAATGATATGTCCATCAGCGGCAGTTGTTTTAGTCAATACAATATTTCCTGTAGTACTACCAGCACTTTCACCACCATTAGCAGTCAATTCTGTTTTAGACGCCTTAGACTTAGCCTCTAATTGACGTACATTGACAGCATCGGTATCATTTGTGCCATCTGCAACATTAACAATTTTGTTATTGCCATTGTCTAGACCGTTACCAGTCAAGGACACATTATCTTTTATCGCAGTAGTAATAGTTACACCATCTTTAGTAAGAGCCTGTGTTATTACCATTGCCATCATCGATAACTGTACTATCTGCTGTAGAAGTATTTGTTTTTGTACCATCCGTAATCTTAGTACCATCTGCAGTTGTTGCTGTAGACTTAGTACCATCTGCTACTGTATTACCAGCTGCAGTAGATGTATTGGTTTGAGTACCCGCAGTTTGTGTAATAGAATCACCATTGATAACCGTTGTGTTATTACCGGTACCGTTGAAGCTTGCAGAGTTCATGTTCACAAGGTCTTTATTCAAGGAATATGTGAAGTCACGCTCATTTTGGTTGATGGTGATATTTTCACCAGCAATCATAGTAACCTTTGCGTCTTTACCTACTTTGGCATCTGATTTAGTACCAGTTTGTTTACCAGATGTAGCAGCATCCTTATCGGCTGTAATTTGCCATGTTTGGTTAGCTGCAGCATCAGCTACTACTTTCAATTGATCTTCGGTAGCAGCACGGCCAGATACAGCATTACCATCCCAAGTCGTATTAGCGAGTCCTGTTACATGGTTATTGGTACCATCTACTGTAACGCCACCAATATTAGCAGCTTTACCTGTAATAGTACCAGTAGTACCATCTAACGTTACCGCCTTATTACCACCTGTTGTAATTGTATTATTTACACCATCAATAGCTGCACTACCAATAGTAGCTTTACCAGCTGTACCATCAATAACAATAGCATTAGCACCAGTACCAAATGTCAATCTATCATTAAGTTTTACATTATATACTGTATGACCATCTGCAGCAGTTGTAGATGTTAATTTTACATTACCAGTTGTTGCGTTAGCTGCTTCATCATCATTAGCAGTGATTTCTGTTTTAGATGCTTTTTAGCTGCATTAATAGCATCTGCTACATTCTTAGCTGTTGCCACACCATCAGTAGCAGGGCCTGTAATAGTGCCATCTGTACCAGCTGTAATAGTTGCTGTTTTTACATCATATTTAACAACGCCTGCATTATCGATAGTAGCAGTTGTTAACGTGCCATCTTTAAAGTTCAAGCCATCAGCCAAGGATACTTGTTTAGCTGTACCATCATTTGCTTTATAAGACAATTTAGTCTTATTAGCAATTTTTAGTACCATCAATAGTTACCTTGTAATCCTTAGTTGTACCATCTGCACTTGGAGTCGGTGTTACAGTCAACGGATTATCCGCATCAGTTGTATCAGTACTTACTGTAACTGCACTTACCGCAGATTTTTTAACCTCTGCTTCGGATACTTTTTACAGTTAAGTTTTTACCATCTGCATCAGTTGTTACGTATTTACCGTCGCCTTTGATGCCCAATGTATCATCTTTAAGATTCACTACACCGGCAGATGTATTAGTATCGCCAGCAAATTTCAAGTTGATTGCATCAGTGCTTGCTTTAGCAGCATCCGCTACCGTTTTTAATTGATCTTTCTGTGGCAGCACGACCAGTTGTAGCAGTACCATTCCAAGTTGTATTACCAAGGCCTGTTACATATTTGTTCGTACCATCTACTGTTACGCCACCAATATTAGCAGTTTTACCAGTAATCGTACCTGTAGTACCATCTATTGTTACAGCATTTGCACCAGTACCTAATGTCACTTTATCGTTGAAGTTTTACGTCGTAAATAGTGTGACCATCAGCCGCCGCACTAGATGTTAATGTAACATTACCAGTCGTTGCATCAGCTGCTTCACCGTCATTTGCAGTGATTTCAGTTTTCGTAGCTTTTTAGCCGCATTGATTGCATCCGCTACATTCTTAGCTGTTGCCACACCATCTGTAGCAGGACCTGTTAACGGTGCCATCTGTGCCAGCTGTAATAGCAGCTGTTTTTACATCATATTTAACAACGCCTGCATCATCGATAGTAGCAGTTGTTAACGTGCCATCTTTAAAGTTCAAGCCATCAGCCAAGGATACTTGTTTAGCTGTACCATCATTTGCTTTATAAGACAATTTAGTCTTAGTCGCAACTTTAGCGCCATCAATAGTTACCTTGTAGTCCTTAGTTGTGCCATCTGCACTTGTTGTGCCTGTTACAGTTAACGGATTATTTGCATCTGTTGTATCTGTGCTTACAGTTACAGCACCTACAGCAGATTTCTTAACTTCTTCTTCGGATACTTTAACTGTTAAGTTTTTTACCATCTGCATCTGTAGTTACGTATTTACCGTCACCTTTGATACCAAATGTATCATCTTTAAGATTCACTACACCAGCAGATGTGTTTGTATCTCCAGAGAACTTCAAGTTAACTGCATCAGAATTGCTTTAGCAGCCTTATTAATAGCATCGGCCACGTTCTTATTTAGCATTTGTTGTACCTAAGCCATCATCATATGTAACAGAAGCAGTACCTGTTGCAGCATCGCTGTTGATAGTAGCACGTTTTGTAGATACCATCTACAGTATCGCCATTCATCTTAGTAGATACAAAGTCACCAGTAGCACCTTTCACATTGAATGCTACATCACCGTCTTTTAAGGATTGACTAGAAGCTGTGCCGCTATCTGCACCAAGAGAAATATTTTGTTTACAGCAGTCGCAGCATCATTAATCTTTGTCTTAGTAGCTGTATTAATGTCATAGGATACTTTACCATCTGCAGCAACAGTAGCCACAGTAGTATCACCATTAATGAAGTTTAGACCTTTAGCTAAAGATATCTTTTGAGCATTTGCATCTGTATCGTTATTTGCACGATATGTTAAATCAGTTTTACCAGCGAGTTTCGTTGTATCGATACCAATGGCATAATCTTTAGAGTTAGTACCCGCTGTTGGAGTCACAGTAATAGGATTATCGGCTTGTGCATCTTTACTTACTGTAACAGCATCAACAGCTAAATCTTTCACCTTAGCCGCATCAACAGCTACTTTTACACCCGCTGTGTAGCAGACGTGCTTACAAGATTTCCATCACCAACAACGGCAAAGGATACATCACCATCTTTAAGATATTTATTACCTGTGTATCCAGTATCACCAGTGAGACCAATACCTTTAGTAGTAGCATTAACAGTATTATCATCTAAACCAACAGTAACAGTTTGATTATTTACAGTTGCAGTTACACCATTTGTACCAGCCACATTAAGTTTTTGGTTTTTAAGGTCAATAGTACCATTATTAGTACCATCTGTAATATTTAAATTTTTGAGACAAGTTAGCAACAGCTTGCTTTACATCACCAATATTTGCTGCATTAGTATCAGTTGTACCCCCACTAGCAACATTAGTAATTGTTTTGTTACCTCCGTTGATACCATCAGTTTTATCAATGGAGATACCGCCTACAGTTACTTTATCTGTTGTAATGCCAGTACCTGTAATAGCAGTCGTACCATTTGTTAAACCAGATGTGTTCATTACTGTATTGCCAGCTGTAATGGAATCTACTGTAAAGATCTTTCTTCGTAGCTACAGTGATTTTCTTTTTATCTGTACCATCTTGAGTGATTAAAATATTATCACCATTGATAAGATTCACAGTATCACCGCCTTGAACAGTTGTTTTATCTGTTGTGCTGGAATTTGTTGTAAGATTCCATGCTGCACCGGCTTTAGCTGCATCAGCTGCTTTATTAATAGCATCAGCTACATTTTTTGATGTTGCTAAGCCATCATCGCCTGTTGCAGATGCTGCGCCTGTATTAGCATCACTAGTAATTGCCGCACGTTTAGTGGAAATTTCAACAGTATTGCCATTCATCTTCGTAGATACCAAGTCACTGCTGCAGCTTTTACATTGAATGCCACATCACCATCTTTTTAAGGATTGGCTAGATACTGTGCCGCTATCTGCACCAAGAGATGTTACATAGTTTGGCCATTTACAGTTGTTACACCATTAGTAGAAACAGTAAGTTTTTCTACTGCTGTGGACGCATTATCTACTTTAGTTTTTGTAGCTGCATCAAGACCTACTGTAACAGTTTGGCCATTTACAGTTGTAGTTACACCATTAGTACCGGAAACAGTAAGTTTTTTGATTCTTAAGATTTATAGTACCATCTGTAGCACCATCAGAAACAGTAAGATTTTGAGACAAGCCATCTACAGCTTTATTGATAGAATCCGCTACATTTTTAGCAGTCGCTAACCCATCTGTAGGGCTATTTACTTTAGCTTTACCATCAGCGTCATTAGTAATAGTTTCTGTGGCAGTAGAAATTGTTAC
>VOFH01001979.1_pt1 | contig 15879 bp, 24 predicted proteins | sample 5384091 | NCBI WGS metagenome assembly VOFH01 (sample SAMN12384727, study PRJNA508395) | human gut metagenome | isolation source: healthy gut G | host: Homo sapiens
TTAATCCATTATCGGCACCATAAGTTATACCAATCTTCAAAAAAAAAAAAAGAGTTAACTTTGAGCATCTAAGCGGATTAGCGGTCCAGCAGTCCGTAAGAAGTCTCAAGGAAAGGGGAGATTTTATGAGAGCACCAGATCCGGTAGCTTTTACTTTATTTGGGATGGACATCATGTGGTACGGGGTTCTGATTGGGACAGGATTCGTACTGGCAATTATACTTTGTTACAAGCGGGCGCCGAAACACGGCATTCAGAGCGACCATATTCTCGATTTTGCCATCTTTTAATCCCGGCGTCAATCATCGGGGCGCGGGCTTATTACGTCCTATTCAGCTGGGAGAATTACGCTGGCGATCTTTGGAAAATACTCAATATCAGAAACGGCGGACTGGCAATTCACGGCGGCATCATCGCCGGATTTATCGTCGGACTTTTGGTCTGTAAATATCACAAGATCGACATTCTCGAGTTAGCCGACCTGGTATTTCCCACAGTTGCTCTGGCACAGGCCATCGGAAGATGGGGCAATTTTTCAACTCAGAAGCCCACGGCGGACCGACTGACCTGCCTTGGGCGGTTTGGGCTGATGGACAGTACGTCCATCCTACCTTTTTATATGAATCACTTTGGTGCTTTGCACTGTTCTGGTTCCTATTGTGGCTGGATAAACGCAGAGCTTTCCCGGGGCAGATCGCCTGTCTTTACGGCATGCTTTACTCGCTGAGAGAGGCCTGGTAGAACAGCTTCGCACAGACAGCCTGATGATCGGATCATTCAAGCAGGCACAGGTACTGAGCTTCTTCGTCTTCGTACTCTGCCTTGCACTATATATCATTTTAAGAAACAAAAGAAAGAGGAGTTAACAAAATATGAAATTAGGTATTGTGGGCCTTCCTAATGTAGGCAAAGTACACTATTCAATGCAATTACAAAAGCCGGTGCAGAAGCCGCTAACTATCCATTCTGCACAATCGAACCAAATGTAGGGTGGTCACCGTTCCGGATGAACGCATCAAAACCCTCCACGAGATATATAACTCAAAGAAAACCATCTACACCACCATCGAGATTCTGCGATATCGCCGGCCTGGTAAAGGGCGCTTCCCAAGGTGAAGGACTGGGAAACAAATTCCTCGGCCACATCAGAGGTTGCCGCCATCGTCCACGTAGTCCGGTGTTTCGAAAATGATAACATCGTTCACGTAGACGGCAAAATCGACCCGCTGTCCGATATTGAAACCATCAATACCGAATTGATTCTCTCCGACATGGAAGTTTTGGAACGACGCATCGCCAAAACCACAAAAAGAACCTCAAAGGCGACAAATCCCTCCAAAAGGAACTGGATCTTCTGACCAAGATCAGCGATTTCCTGGCCGCAGGTAAATCCGCCAGAGCCATGGATTTGACTGAAGAAGACGACGAATTTGTAAAGAGCCTGGATCTGCTGTCTTACAAGCCGATCATCTATGTAGCCAACGTTTCCGAAGAGGATGCCGCTGACAGTGCAGATAACCAATACGTCAAAGCTGTCCGCGAATTTGCCGCTACAGAAGATGCCGAGGTGGTGGTCATCTGTGCGGAAATCGAGCAGGAAATCTCTGAACTGGAGGACGAAGAAAAAGCTATGTTCCTGGAAGAGCTGGGCATCAGCGAATCGGGCCTCGACAAGCTGATCAAAGCTTCTTACCACCTGCTGAATCTGATCTCCTTCCTCACAGCCGGTGAAGACGAATGCCGCGCCTGGACCATCAAAGAGGAACAAAGGCGCCTCAGGCAGCAGGCCGCATCCACACCGATTTTGAGAGAGGCTTTATCAGGGCAGAGACCATCGCCTATGACAAGCTGATCGAATGCGGCGGCAGTCTCAGTGCAGCAAAGGAAAAAGGCCTGCTGCGCTCCGAGGGCAAGGAGTATGTCGTCAAAGACGGAGACGTGCTGAACTTCCTGTTCAACGTGTAAAAAGCAACAGAGCCGGTGATTCCAATGGTTCCATTGATATCACCGGCTTTGTAGTTTCAACAATACAGCCAAATGTGTTTGGAAGCATTTTGTACTCGCCTCCATTAAGCAGTCAAGCATAGCATCTTTCCGCCTTGATTTTAAAATCTGATAATATATCTTAATTATTTCTTCTGTTAATGTTTGTCCGCCCTCTCCAGCTAAAATCTCTAAAACGTTATTTCCAACCATTAAAGGATACCGCCTAGTCTCCTGTAACTTTTCTTTACAATTATTATGTCATGGCTTCATCTGAAAACACAACAAAAATCAAGGACAGCAAAACGATTTATAGTCAAGCCGTATTTTCATCAAATTCAAAAAAAATTTTGTCGTCCTTACAAAGATTTTGCATCTCAACTATGGTAAACTGTAAGAAAGATAAACGAAAGGATGAGATTGATGATTACTTTTAGAGATGTGGATAAAGATAACTTTCAAGCTGCCATCAGCCTGGAGGTTCATGAGAATCAGAAATGCTTTATGGAAGACAACCTTTCTCGATTGCTGAATGTGCCTTTTGAGAAGGATTTCAGGACAAAGGTCGTCTACAGCGACGGCGAGCCCATCGGCTTCCTGCTGTATTATTTCGTCAAAGACGATCCCGACTACGTATTCCTGCACAGATATATGATCGACAAAGACCAGCAGGGCAGGGCCTGGGGCGCGCAGCCCTGGAGGCCTCCATGGACCTGTTCAAGAAGAATACCCTTCCATCGGCTGCGTAGAACTGATGCACTATCCCGACAACAAAATTGGCGCCGCCATGTACGAATCCCTGGGCTTTGTCCTACCGGTGAAAACAGAGAGCGAACCGTGCCGCTGCGAACTCGGAACCAAAAATCCGGACCGCTATGTAGAAATCGTCAGACGCAGGTACTATGCAGCACCTTAAGTCTAATAAACCGAAGAACTGTAAAAGTTAAGAGGCACCATAAGTATTGAATTTCACAATACCTATGGTGCCTTAACGCATTCTTATTTTAAGAAAGGTTCAAATTTATATCTTACGCCTTTCCCCTCTGGAATATATGGCAACTGCGCAAATTGATAGTTAGATTCAGAGTTCCCTTCAATTAGGGAAGCCCCATTTTCGGTCACTGCGATATCCCAACCAACCATATGGACGCCTGTCAACCTTCTGGCGGCTGTTTCTGCCAGTTTAAGGACCTTGTCCCAGTTGGGAATCTGGAAACCCTTAATCGGCTTTTGCGATACAGGATGAACTTGATAGAATTCGCTGTCCAAATTCATACCGTCTCTGCAGACGGTTCCAGTTGTAACGTCAACAGGTGCAAAAATTCCTCCCCCTTCGTAGCCGTCAATCAGCCCGCCAGTACCCATTCGCAGGACAGAATACATGTAGTGGATTTCGTCGTTATCTAAGATGGTTACCAGTCTGACTGTATTTACTGAAGTCTCGCACATTTCGGCAAGTTCAGGGTGCTGTACGATCAGTTCCTCACACAGACTCTTTGGCTTCGACATCATTAAATCATAAAGCTGACGTTTTCCTTCCATATCTTCTGGGACAGCAAGCTTTTCAACACCTTCCCCATGGGTGCCAAATATCGGTTTGCAAATCAAACTGGATAAACCCTCTGTCCTCTTCAGAAATTCCTCAAACGTAAGCTTTCTGTTAGAAAACCAGACCCGATGAAACAAATCTCCGAATACTTTAGCAAACTTCTCCTTATTTCGAATCATCGCTATTTCTTCAGAATTGGTGTTATACTTCATAATCATCCGCTCTACCGTACCTTTTTGTATAGTATTGCTTTTGTTCCTCGATGGATTTTCCCAAAACCGAAACTGATAGTAATCCTCGGAAATACTCCGTATATAAATTTGATTCAATATTTTCTCTACGGCCTTTTCTGAGACCAGCCACTTTCCTCTGCAACCAGGCGAGCGTGTTTATTCGTACTGGTTTTGTCGTAGCGGCTGTCTTTACGAATATTTGCCAAACTCGCTTCCAGTTTTTGCCAGTTCTGCACCAAAGCCTCTTTTTAACGTAAAATCGATAATTTACGCCCTTGTTCAAGATACAGGTCCATTTCGGCCTTTGCTTTTGCTCGATCCCAGCCAGTCTGCCTGCAAACGTAATCGAGATAAAATTCCTTTCGATTAGATAGAATTTTTCGTCTTTCTGCTGCCTTCATATAATATTTTATACTTTTCATTTTGCATAATCCTTTCATATGATCTCTAGTATCTCAAAATTGCCAGTGATATCCATCATTATACCTCTTTTTCGATGATAATTAAAAAAAGGATTTTAACTATTTCTACATGATTTATGTTATAATGAACGCAAAAGTTTTAAGAATATTGCCTAAAGGAAGCGTTCATTCAATCAAGATGTTCAATTTTATTTTTAAATGAATCGTCACAATATAATGGCTCCATATTTAACGAATTTAACAGATGAAAGGGACTACACTTATGACTTGTAACGAAATCATCAGCCAGCTTCAGGCCATGTCAGCGAAAAGCACAAAGCCAACGTCATCAAATTGGGAATTCCGGAAGAAAACAGCATCGGCGTTTCAACGACAGAGATACGGGCTCTAGCCAAAATTGAAAAAATCTCAGGATCTGGCATATGAACTGTGGCAATCCGGCTATCACGAAAGCCAGGCTGCTGGCAGTGCTGCTCTTCGACAAAAACAACCCTCGAAGAAGTGGGATACTTTGATGTCTGACGTAGTTTCCTGGGATCTGTGCGATCATTTGTGCAAAATTTAATCGTGAAGATGAAAGACTTTGACCAGTTGATCACCCTGTGGATCACTTCCCAACACACTTACAAAAAGGGCGCTTTTACGCTGATGGCTTCTGCGGCCATCCACCAAAAAAGACATCACAGCGGAAACCCTCGACGCTTATCTGGCGCTCATTCAAGAGCATTCACAGGATGAACAAGATCATGTCAAAAAATCCGTCTCCTGGGCCTTGCGCGAAATTGGCAAACATGATTTTGACACAAACGAAAGGCGCTTTTGCTGGCGCACAATCTCAAAGAGAACGGCAATAAAGCACAGGTCTGGATTGGAAAGGACGCCATCAAAGAGCTAGAGAACCTGGTCAAAGTCCCAGGACGCACGCGGCTGATTTCTGCTGACTCCAAAATGGGCCGTGAATAATAACCTCTTGATAAAAAACGAGTGCATAACGGAGCGTCGCTCCTATGCACTCATGTCGCCCACAAGGGGCGACGCTTCGTAGGTACGTTCTTTGCCTTTTCGCCCCAGCTTTAGCTGGTCTAGGGCGAAACGGACAGCGAAAGAGCATTAGCGACTGGAGGAGTGAGCAAAGCGAACGATGAAACATACGGAAATACGTCCTTTGGACGATATTTCCCTATGTTATAAAAACGAGCAGTTCTTCCTGAACGATGATTTCGCTATAAGGATGATCTGCTCGTTTTTCTATAAACTTTTGTCTATTATTGTATTTCTCTTGCCACTTCAAAGGCACTGCGCGTGGCATCTCCGATACGTCCGGCTTTTTGGCGTCACCGATCACATAGAGTCGGTCACAGCAGCCAGAAACCTCTTTTTCAAGTTCATTTCTGCTTCGCACGCCGATAGAGAGCACTGTCGCATCTGTCGCGATGGATTCCATCCGCCGTCCTTACGGCTTAAATGCAACTGATTTGGACTGATTTGTTCCAGCTTTCTGCCGGGCATGAATCGTGCGCCGCCTTTTTCAGCCTCCCAATGACATCATCTGCATTGACAGGATATGCGCCGGGGGCAATTTTTATCCGCCATTTCGATGATGGTAACTCTGTTTCCTGTGTCTGCAGCAGTTCCGCCGTCTCTAATCCCGTCATCCCCGAACCGATGACTGCAATTTTTCTTCCCCTGATATCTCTTTTCTCCCGTCAAAATCGGCGTTACCGTGACTACATTTTTCCGCGTCGGATCCCGGTATTGCAGGCGCAATCGCCTCGCCGCCGGTAGCGAGAATCACAGCATACGGCTGGTAGGAATTGATTATCTCTTTGGTCGCGTCGACGTGATATCGGATCTCTGCGCCCTCCTGTAACGCCTGGCGTGCCAGAGTCTCCGCGGGCCAGGCGATTTTCTCTTTCAGCGGCGGCATCTTTGCCAGAAGAAGTTGCCCGCCGGGCTCTTCCTGTCTTTCAAGCACCGTCACCTTGAAATCACGCGCCGCAAGTTCCTTTGCCGCCGTCAGTCCTGCAGGTCCCGCTCCTACGATGACGATCTGCCGCTGCCCGCCGTTCTTCGGCGCTGCGTCCCATCATCTCGCTTTCTCTGCAGGCGCGCGGATTGACCGCATCGACGGGTTCTCCGTTCATGATATGATCCTGGAAATACTCCATGCATCGAAGACAGCAGATACACCGCTGTATGTCCTCACTTCGTCCCTCTTCTGCCTTATTTACCCATGCCGGGTCAGAAAGGAAGGGCCGCCCCATGCCGATGAAGTCCTGTACTCCTTCTGCAAGCTGCGCCTCTGCCTGCTCAGGGTTCGAATCAGATTTGCCGCGATGACAGGAATCTGACCTCGTCTTTCACTGCTTTTGCCAGATACTTACGCCACCCTTGAGCAAAGCTGACCGGTTCGCAGGAAGTCTGCGCCGTATCATAATTTCCGCTGCTGACATTCAGCACGTCGATTCCAGCTTTCCAGGCATTTCGCCATCTTCACCCCTTCTTCCAAAACGATGCCCTGGCCTGCATAACCGATCATATCGTAATACTCTTCGACGGAAAGACGGACGCTGATGGGAAAATCCTTTCCGCATTCCTTGCGGATGCCGTCGATGATCTCCTTCAAAGGTGCATTCTGTTTTCCAGTGAACCGCCGTATTCATCCTCTCCGGTTCGTATACGGGCTTAAGAACTGCTGCAGCAGATAGCCGTGGGCCGCGTGGAGCTCTACGCCGTCGGCGCCGGCTTTTGCACACGCCCGCAGCAGCGACGAACTGGCCGATCAAAGTTTTGATCTGCGGTATGGTCATCGCTTTTGTCGCCTGATTGCGAATCGGATTGACGCCCAGTCCGCAGGGGAACGTCGCTCGGTGCGAAGGGGTTTCATATAGCGCCTCATCCGTTTCACCGTTTTCGGATCGTCCATGGCAGATTCGTCAAAACCGCCGGTAATCTTAAAAAGAGATCCCAATACCGCGGAAAGATCCGCGCCATCCTCTCGTTAAAACGCCATAGCGCAGGGAACATGACCACATTCTGCCTGCCTGGATGAAAGAGCTGGGCACGAACAGCTTTGTACCGTAAGCATGGACCCGGTCCACCGCATCCTTAAGCGGTGCGATATATCTGTCGTGGGACATTGACAGCATGCTGGAATGTGAGACCGCATCACCTTCATTAATCCTGGTGCATTCCGTGATGATGAGTCCTGCGCCTCCCTTGGCTCGCTCTTCGTAATACGCCGCCAGCGGCTCGCTGACACTGCCGTCGTGATTAGCAAGACCCACACACATCGCCGTCATGACGGCTCGATTCTTGATTGGCACAGAGCCTATATTCATCGATGTAAATAAGTTGGGGTATTTCATCTGATTGACCTCCATTCATGATAACAAGTATAGAATTCCCAAAAGTTTCTTTTCTAAATTCATAACATAAAATCTTTTGCAGTCGATTTTATTTTTGCACTTGTATAAATTTTTCTTTAGTTTATACTATAGAAAACGGTGACACAAGTGACAGAATAAAAACAGACGTACAGATTTAGACAAAAAAAGAAAATTGTCAAAGGAGATTTGAATATGAAATACGACTTTTCAAAAAAAACTGACCATTGAGCAGCCGCACCCTGCATTCCCTGCAGCAGGCAATGCGAGCGCTATTGTCTTCAAAAAGCCTTTGAAGAAGTCACAGTCGGCGAGCTGTGCGAAAAGGCAATGCTGCCCCGCGCCACCTTTTATAATTATTTTGACGACAAATACGATCTCCTGCAGTATTGTCTGATGACTGCTCGCGATCAGCTGGACAGCGGATACCGGGACATGGACAACTGCAGTGAACGCATGAACTGCCTGATGGAAAATTGCTTTGATTACCTGGATCAGAACATCGACACAGTACAGAAAATTTTAAGGAACAACCCTGCTAACCAATACCTGATCAACCAGGTGCGTCTTTACTTGCTCTCAAATATGTCCGCCGCATTTCAGAGCAATCCCAATTCTCACCAGTTCAAAGTCCCCCGGGAAATGGCGGCAAAACTATACAGCGAGGCGATCGTGATCATTTTGGAATGGAAATACCTCGAAAAGCGGGAATGCTCAAAAGAGCAGGCAAAGGAATATCTCCAGCAGATGGTAAGCGGAATCGACGAGAAACAGACGGTTTCAAATTTATGAAAAGGAGTGATTTTATGGTTTTTATTTTAGCGGTACAGGAAACAGCGCCCTTGTGGCAAGACAGATTGCAGAAGGCCTCGGAGATGAAATGGTCTCCATCAATCAGTGTTTGAAAGAGAAGGAAACTAAGAACTTTCGTGCTAAAGAGCCCCTGATCTTTGTTGCGCCTACCTATGCCTGGCAGATGCCCAAAGTCGTCCATCGCTGGATTCAGGAGTCGAGCTTTCAAGACAGGCAGAAGGCCTATTTCGTCCTCACCTGCGCGGGAAGCATCGGCAATGCCGCCGCCTATGCAAAAAACTCTGCCTGGAAAAGAATTTGCTTTTCTGCGGATTAGCCCCGTCATCATGCCCAATAATTACGTAGCCTTGTCCGATACGCCGGACAAAAAAAGAGTGCGATGAGATCCTGAAAAAAGCCCGCGAACAGACAGACGAACTAATCGCATTGATTCAGCAGGACAGACCGTTCCCTGAATCCCACGCTTCCTTTAAGGAGAAGCTGTCCAGCGGACCTGTAAACACACTCTATTATTCCCTTTTGTCCACGATCAGGGGTTTGCAGCCACTGACGCCTGTGTTTCCTGCGGGAAATGCCAGAAAAGATGCCCTCTCGATAATATCAGCATGGAAAATGGAAGACCTTTATGGAAAGGACATTGCACCCACTGCATGGCCTGTATCGGAGGCTGCCCTGCCGAAGCAATTGAGTACAAAAAATCCTCCAAAAATAGGCGAAGATATTACATCATGGAAGACTGAGCAAGCGGCTGCTGTGAGCCGATAAATTTCTAAATCTGGCAAAAAGTGCCACAAATGAGCATTTTTGGCGCTTTTGTGGCATTTTTTCAGTTTACATCAAGCTTTTAAGAAGCAAAAAAAGGCAATGATTTGCGCTAAATTTATTTCTAAACCCTTATTTTTTTGAAAAGGTTATTTATTATATAGTTTTCTAGTCCATTGCATTTCTCCCTTTTAATGGATAATTTGTTCAATATTTCGTCTCATTTTGCGAAAAAGTGCCACAGATGAGCTTTTTGATGCTTTTATGGCACTTTTGCCAGTTTCACCCACTATTTCCTGCATAATAAAAAAAAAACGAGTGCGGATTCTCCTGCACTCGTTTTTACTATTTATTTTGTATGGCTCAGAATGATGTCAGTCAGATCGACTGGATCTACGATCTTTCCATCCTTGTAAACTCTCATGTTGCCGCTGGCGATTTCGTCGATGAGGATGACCTCGTCATTGTTGTATCCGAATTCGAATTTGATGTCCCACAACTCCAGTCCCATAGATGCCAGGTCGTCAGCAACGATTCTGGTGATCTTCAGGGTCTGTTCTTTCATCTGGTTGAACATCTCCTGGCTCATGATGCCCAGAACCTCAAGGCCTTCGCTTGTGATGAGGGGATCGCCCTTTTCGTCGTCCTTCAGGGTCGTCTCCACATATCCGTTCTCGAAAACGGTGCCGTCTTCGATGTATGCGCCGTATCTGCGGATGAAGCTTTTCCGGTCGCTCTCAGTCTGCAGATGACCTCAAGTCCCTTTCCAAAATGGAGTCGCTTTCAGAACTTCCATGGTCGCATTGTCGACGTCAGCGCTGACATAATGCGTCTTGATACCTGCAGCTTTGATCAGCTCAAAATATCTGATTGAAGTTCTGAGGTTCGCTCTGCCGATTCCTTCGATCGTCAGTCCCACTGTATTTTCGCCCGGATCAAAGACGCCGTCTTTTCCCGTGCAGTCATCCTTGAACTGCAGCATCACGTTTCCGTTGTCCAGTGCAAATACGTCTTTTGTTTTTCCTTGATAAATTTTTTCCATCATTCTACTCTCCATTCCTGTGTTTATTTATAAGTAAATTCTTATCTGTCAATATTTTTACCATACTATTATAGCACAACGAAAGCAGATGACAAGAAAAAAATCACACTTTATCTTTCGCGCGGCATGGCTCTTCCTGCCTTTGCAAAAGCCTGGCGGTCAAGAGTCTCGCCGTCGAGGACCTTCGTGCCGTTGACAAAGACCTTCTCGATGCCGAAGGGTTTATTTTGATCGGGCACGCCCTTCTTCAGCTTTTTCTTCATCAAAGACGGTCAGATCGGCAAAGAAGCCTTTTTGATATATCCCCTTTGCCCAATGCAGAACCGATCAGCCACAGCGCCGCTCATCTTGCGGATGGTGGCAGGCATGGTGTCGCCGCTGCCTTTGAGCGACAGGTGGAGGAATTTCGGGAAGCAGTCGTAAATCGCCAGGTTCTGCACGCCCCGCTCCTCGACCCAGGCATCGGTCATGTAGAGTACGTTTGGATGTTTGGAAAACTCGCTGATGATTTCCGCTGTGCTGTAAGGCTCCATGATGACGCGGCCCGTGTTGTTGCTGATTTCACAGAGATGCAAGTAGGCGTCGATATCGCTCATTCCCTCTTCACGGGCAATCTGATGAACGGTCTTTCCCTCATATTTCTCATCGCCCTCCCCGACGTCTGCAATGAGGATATTGTCGAAATTGAAGCCCAGCATCTTCATGCTCAGCTTGGCGAGCAGGGTGAACTTCAGCTTGTTGAACGGCTTACGCTTTTCTTCTTTGCTCATGGACTGGTACCACGCAGGCATGATGACCGTGATGACCGATACGCCCCGGTCCTCGGCATAGATGTCAAACATGGCGTCAATGCCGTTTTCTCTCATGCGCATCAAAATCACGAGAAGCTCATCCTTGCACTTGAAAGAAGAACGGCCTACGAAGATGGCGTGGGAGTACTGCAGCTTCATATGGGTCCCCTGAGAAACTTCCTCCAGTTCGTCCAGGGCCCGCAGAATATGAGGTCTGCCAAATGGGCTAGAATAGGCCAGAGACACCGCGCTGCTGGCGCGGGGATGAACGGTCATGGGCACGTCGTAAGTCTCGCAGAGCTTCGCCACGTCGCGCAGTTCTTCCGTCTTGGCATAGACGCCCGGTTCGTACATCAGCCCCAGTGACAAAGCCGCAGGCGCCCTCTTTCAGACCCTGCTCCATGATGCCCAGCATGCGGCCGCGCTCTTCGGGCGTCAGCTCCCGGTTCTCGAAGCCGGACACGCTGTTTCTCGCCGAGCAGTGGCCCACCAGGGTTGCGATGTTCAGCGGCGTATTCTTGTCGATGGCGTCAAAGAATTCTTTGACGGTGCCGTATTCGCCCGTCACATCCCAGTTGTGAAAAAGACCTCCGCCGACGCCCTCTTTGTACGGGCTGTCTTTCTCAAAACCCACGCTGGAAAGCCCACAGTTTCCTGCGATAAAGGACGTGATCCCCTGCCTTACGAAAGGCTCGAAGTATTTCTCCGGTTCCTTCTTTATGGCAAAGAAATCGTTGTGGGAATGGGCATCAAAAAGCCCGGGGAAACAGAAAGACCGCCAAGATCGATGACTTCCGCCTCATGGTCTTGTAAGTTCTCGCCGATTTCCTCGAGCATTTCGTCTTTGATCAAAATATCGCCGTGAAAAGGTTCTTCGCCGGTTCCGTCGTAGATCAATCCGTTCTTCAATAAAGTCTTCATTCCATCGCCTCCATTTTTCAGAATTTACTGACTTTATTTTACCATGGGGAGGCGGGAAAATCCAGCCCTATTTGCCGGTTTCATTCATCCGGGTCAGGAGTTTATCAAAGCTTTTCTCTGACAAGATCTCGTTGGTCAGGAATTCTCCGTCACGATAGAGAGCATAGGTCGTAAACGGATTCGGTGCATTCTGCGCCGCTTCCCTGCTTTCAATATGAACCGGCTGGATTTTGATCCCCCGTTCCGCCGCTGCATCGACCAGGACAGGCACGTATTTTGCCGTGTGAGGGCACTGATTGGTGTAGTACAGCGTCAGCCGTCTTTGGAACCGCAGCCTTCTTCACACTGTGACAGAATTTCGGTACCTGTGCACCCTCCTCAAAGGGCAGGTAGAGCAGCTCGTAGTACGGCTCACAGGTATCCGCTACGATAAATCCCTTTATATTTCAAATAGCCGGGATCAGAGAGAAAGGGCATTTTCTTTTTGGTCGACAAACGACCAGTCCTTTCTTGCCCTGGGCCTTTCCATCGGCGATGCATTCTTCCAGAAGCGCGTCGCCATACCCTTTCCCTTTATATTTTCCAGAAACCCAGAAACAGTCGATGTAGAGATAACCCGGCGCTTCGACAGGCGCCCAGGCGGCCTCCGCCGGCAGGTATTCGATGAAGACTTTTCCTCTCTCATCCAGTTTGAGGAAAACCAATCCCTCTTTCATCCTCTGCCGCAGCCACTGTTTTTTGAGGAGACAGAAGTTTCCCCTTTCTTCTCCGATATCGCGCAGCAGATGTGCTCCTGCTCCAGGTTGTCCAAATTCACTCTCTTCAGTTCCATAGTCAAATCCTCCTTTCGTTCATCGTATCATATTCCTCTACGGAAAAATGAACGAAAGAGATACTATTTATACGGGATATACCATTCCATGGTGCAAAAATCTTCCGTACAGGCTTTTGTATCTACCCGCTCAAAATACATGTTCTGGTCAAATATATGCTGCCCTTCAGGCTGGCGGCGGAAATAGGACGCTATGGCCTGGTACATTTCCTCTGCCCTTTTCACGTCCAGCTCCCGATAAGAATGGCTGCCGATATAGGTAAATCTTGCATAACGGGACTTGGCCAGCAGGAGATTGCAATACTTTTCGTTTGGAGCAGAAACATGAGCTGTACAATAATAATCGGAGCGCTGTTTTTCTGCGTCATAATTCTTCGTTACACCGTAGTAGACACCCTTCTCCTTTACGTGATCCAAATGTGGGTAACAAAGATCCCAGAATTCCAAGGCTCTTTGTGGAGCCAGGCTGTGGGATTCTGCAAACCCCAGGTTATGCTTCACCCCCGACAGGATCATTTTCGGCAGGATGCATACATCTGGCAGAATCATATTCTCTCTTCTCCAATGGCAATCATCTGCTCCAGTGAGACTTTTTCAGTGATAGCAAGAGGCTTTCCTGATTTTTTCCACTGAAAAGGCGTCATGCCGTATTCCCTTTTGAAGGCGTTGATGTAGGTTTGGGGAAATTCATAGCCGTATTCCGCCGCAATATCTGCAATGCGAAAATCACTTGCAAGCATCAGTCCTGCGCTGCTGGAAAGTTTTCGCTTTGATATAGGTAGAAATCGGCATATGAAAAGCAGATTTGAACAGCTTTCGGATGTAGATTTCCGAAAGGCCAAATCTGCCTGCCAAATCCTCCAAGAGTCAGCTTCTCTGCAAGATTTTCCTCAATATCATTGATGATTTTCTGTAATAACAGCCTGTTATGCATTTGCCTTGCTGTCAGCCTTTGCCTGGAACTTCTCGTTTTTGACGATGAAACGTTCGTGGGTACCTTCTCCGATCAAGCCAGCATCGTCATACGCTGCTACCTTGAACACCAGCTTCCTGCCATCGACTTCTGTCAGCTCGCTTTCGCATCTGACTGTCATGCCCAAAGGCGTCGCTGACAGGTGACTTACGTTGAGCTGTGTGCCTACGGTGCCGCTGCCCTCTTCCAGATGCGGTGCAACGCTCTGCCATGCCGTCTTTTCCATCAACGCGATCATGGAAGGTGTTGCGAAAACCTTGAGGGTGCCGCTTCCCATGGTCAATGCTGTATTCTCCTCTGTCACCTTAACTTCCTGTGTTCCTTTTATGCCTGCTTCTAACATAGATTTCCCTCCTAGAAACTTTTATACTAGCAGTATACATGAATCAGGCCTTTTCTTCAAGAAAATCAAATAAATACAAGACTTGACTTCTTTTCGAAAATCTAGTATGATGATATCGTTAAAAGAACATGTAATGGAGGGTTATGATGAAGAAGTTTTTTATCCGAATTCAAAGAATTTATCTCACGGGGCGATGCCATGAGCATGGCCATCGGCATCATCATCGGCGGCGCTTTTACCGCCATCGTGACATCTCTCGTCAATGACATCATCACGCCCATACTGGGCATCATCATCGGCGGTCTGGATTTTACAGGCATCACCGTCTCGGTAGGCGACAGCATGATTTTAATTGGAAATTTTGTACAGGCCGTCATCGTATTCCTGCTGACTGCTCTGGTTATCTTCAGCATCATGAAAGCCTTTAACAAATTGCAGAGAAAGAAAGAAGAACCCGCACCAGAGCCAGAAAAACCGTCAGAAGAGGTGCAGCTTTTCTCACCGAAATCAGGGATCTGCTGTCAGAACAAAGAGAATATAATGAAAACCGATAAGCATCTTCTTATCGGTTTTTAGAATCTGGCAACTTCAGATTACCTCATGACGGCTCTGAAATCTTTGAATATGCCCTTTCTGCCATAGTCAATTTTAACTACGCTGTCCAAAATCGGTTTTCTAACTCCGAAATCAGAAATCCATATCCGTCTACGTCGATCAACTCGTCCTTTGATCTCATCCGGTCCACGTAAAAGTCCAATGTAAAGTTACAGCAGCCTGTCTTGTTCAAGGCGATTCTCATATATCTGTCATCCTCAGCATCTTGTCTAATTGGTCTTTTGCCGCCTGCGTCAATTCAATACTCACGTTTGATCCCTGCCTTTCTATTGGTATTCTATATAAATACCCATTATTTCAATTTTCACACATTTTACTTTTTCGACATTTTTCGCTATAATGATTCTTTGCGATATCATTTTAGGAGGATACACTATGAACTTTATAAACAAAAACGGCAAAGGCCTGTTTCTTTGCCTGGCTCTAGCCGTCCCTTCGTGGTTTCTCGGCAAAGCCTTCCCCCATCGTCGGAGGCGCTGTCATTGCAATTTTGGCAGGGATGATCGTGACTCTGCTGATTAGAGATAAAACCTCATTTGAAGCAGGCATCAAGTTCACATCAAAGAAGATTCTGCAGTGGGCAGTCATCTTGCTTGGTTTCGGATTAAACTTAAACGTCATCTTGCAAACCGGAAAGCAATCTCTTCCGATTATCATATGTACCATATCTACGTCTCTGCTCATCGCCTATGTGCTGCACAAGGTTATGAAGACACCGACCAACATCTCGACTCTGGTCGGCGTAGGATCTTCTATCTGCGGCGGTTCTGCCATCGCCGCCACTGCCCGGTCATAGAAGCAGACGATGAGGAAGTCGCACAGGCGATTTCCATCATATTCTTCTTTAACGTGCTGGCTGCCGTCATATTTCCGGCATTTGGACATGCTATCGGATTTGACACTACTTCAGGGAAGCCTTCGGCATCTTTGCAGGAACGGCTGTCAACGATACTTCTTCCGTCACAGCATGCGCCTCTACCTGGGACAGCATGTGGAATCTGGGCGCTGCTACCTTGGATAAGGCCGTCACCGTCAAATTGACCAGAACCCTGGCTATCATCCCGATTACTTTGATTTTGGCAGTTTGGAGGACAAGAAAGAGGAGAAAGAAGATGAAGCAGCGGGGAAAAAAAGTTTCTATGAAAGATATCTTCCCATTCTTCATCCTCTACTTCATCGCAGCCTCCATCATCACCACCATAGCCGCCTCTATG
>VOFH01001631.1_pt1 | contig 15875 bp, 25 predicted proteins | sample 5384091 | NCBI WGS metagenome assembly VOFH01 (sample SAMN12384727, study PRJNA508395) | human gut metagenome | isolation source: healthy gut G | host: Homo sapiens
ACAGGCTGCGCTGGTGGCCAGTTCTTCTCCATTTTTATCGTAGATAGAACCCTCTTTGCTTCCAGCGGTATATCGCTGGTCTGCTGGTCAATTGCGATTTCACTGTACTCTTCTGCCTTCACAACTTGTATCCATGCCAGCCGAAAAGCCAGCAATACCAGTACAAAGCATACTGTACCAAAGGTTATAATGATTCTCTTTTGTTTTTCCCACTTACTTTTGCCATTTTCTTCTCCAAATGAAAAGCCAGACAAAGGTTCTCTTATTTAGTTGTCTGGCTGCCTCTTCTATGAAATTATTACGGAACTATTATACGTTTGCGTTATCAATTATATGCCTGTTCTTTGATCACCATGGCAAAATTGCCTTTTGGCGCATCATCATCTGATACATATACGCATTCGCCCTCGCTGGGATAAACCATACCCAGCTTGCCCGTAGCTACTTTTTTCAATATGATCAATATTGTTTGCACTTTTAATCTTTTACACTAAGTGTATCAATTTCACCTTGCAATGCTTCATTAGAATTGATTAAACTGTTGTTTTCTACTCTCAGTTCTGCCGCATATGCGGCCAGCACCACCATAATGATACAAATGAAGCCGATGATGACTGTTGCAGTCAGCATGCGCTTCTTATCCTGATTCCTCATTCGTCCTACCTCACAAACTACACAAAACTTTTTCCTTAATACTTTGAAAACTTTTTTCCTAGATACTTTTCCTAAATTTTTTTCACAGACTCGCAGCTTTGCACTGCGCGACCTGGGGTTTTCCGCCAATTCTTCCTCTGAGGGTTGGATTGGTTTCTTTGATACCTTTTTTGATATCTGCTGTCCTGCCACAAATGCAGACAGGAAATTCCTTTGGGCAGGTGCAAGGATTGACTCGCCTGTTAATGACTTCTTTTTACGATTCTGTCTTCCAGTGAATGGAAGGATATCACACATAATCTCCCACCTGGATAAAGCACATCGCAGAACGCTTCCATCGCTCGCTCAAGTTGTCCGAGTTCGTCGTTGACTTCAATTCTGATCGCCTGGAAAAGTTCTCTTCGCCGGATGGGGACCATCTCTTCTAGCTGCCGCTGGAATGGCTGCTTTGATGGTTTTACCAGTTCAAAAGTACTCTCTATGGGCTTGTCCCTCTTTTCTTGACGATAAAGGCTGCGATGCGTGAAGCCCATTTTTCCTCTCCATATTTAGATATGATATCGGTCAATGCCTTTTGATCATATCCGTTGACGATTTCATGGGCGGTAAAACTTTCGTCCTGGCTCATCCTCATATCCAGAGGGGCGTTCTGCATATATGAGAAGCCTCTCTCTGCGTTGTCCAACTGAAAGGAAGAAACGCCCAAATCGAGGAGTGCGCCGTCCACGCCGCTGATTTCTAACTCTTCAAGTACAGATTTGATATCCGCATAATTGCTCTGTATAAATAATTTCCGGCACGGATATGGTTCCAACTTGCCTGGAGGCCGCTTCCAGTGCATCCTGGTCGCGGTCAATGCCAATCAATGTCCCTCTCTCTGACAGGTGTTCGCAAATTTTAGCAGAATGTCCTCCCTCGCCAAAGTCCCATCTACATATATGCCATCGGGATTGATTTTTAAATTATCTATGCATTCTTCCAGCAATACGGAAGTGTGTTTAAACTCCATAAAAACCTCTAAAAATTATATTGAGTCAGCGATTCCGCAAACTCATCTGCGTCCATCTTGGTATCGTTATCCGGGGCATCCCAAACTTCCTTACCCCAAACTTCGATTTTCTTCATGGCGCCCATCGTATCAGTTCTTTGTCAATCCCGGCATACTCCTTTAACTCCGCAGGGATTACGATTCGGCCCTGTTTGTCAAAGTCGCATTCCAATGCATTGGCGCAGACGTGTCTGATGTATCCCCCTACTTTGGGATCAGACTCCGGCAGTACTGCAATCTTTTCCAGCTGTTTTTCCCAATCCGGCAGTGAATAGATGTATAGACATTTATCCAAACCCCTTTGTGATTACGCATTTACCGCCAAGTTGATCTCTGTGTTTGGAGGGCACAATCATTCTGTTCTTGGCATCTATTGAATTGTAATAATGTGCCCATGAACATATGGCGGCTACCTCCAGTTCTTGCATTGTATTTTCCTCCATTCTACACCACTATTCACCACTTTTTCAAGAAATCTTTGGGCTTTTTGAAAAAATACCCCCACTTTTTTGCATTCCTCCACCCCCAGCCAGATAAAAAAAAAAGCGACACAATATCTTGTGTCGCTTTTTTTTTGTACCCAAATTTATCTTTCTGCATAGTATATAGTATCTCACTCAATATAGCCCCTGCCCCAATTTTGAATCAAGACAAAACGGGGAACAAATTTAAAAGGAATGCACTGCATTACATAGCCAGAAGGCTATTTTACATACATTCTGTCACGCGTACTCAGTGGGCTCGCAGGCAGAATGTTGTATTTAAAATAAAGTGAGGTAATGTAATATGAATAACGAATCCATGGTCTATCTGACTAAGGTTTTCTCGGATCTTCAGGCGAAATCCTGTCCTCTGATGACTGAAATTACTGCTAATGCAGCTAATTTTAATCAGCAGTTGACTTTCTTCGATGACTGTGACTGCAACAACGTTTGCGGCTGTGGTTGTGGATGCACTTGGATGTGGCTGCGGCTGCAACACAAACAACATCGAAATAGATGAAGACGCTAATTTTGCTATCGAAACGACGGAAGTTATCGTAAGTGATTTTGACCTTGTTTGTCCGCAGGAACTGGACGCCTGCAATGTAACCGTCGACGGAATGCCAGTTGACGAAGTGGACTTTTTCAATGAAAGATACATGGCAGGAACGAACGACCTTATGACTCGTATCTCCGATTGCACTTGCATGGAGAGAGGATTACCCACGAAGGGATACCTTCTCATCTGCAATGCAGGCCCTTGGAAAGCAAAGCTTACAATCGCCGTAACAGGTACCGTCTTCGGATGCGGCGGCAGCAGAAGATTTAAACTCTGCATGACTACAAAGAACGAAGTGTATGTTAACATACCTGGTACCAGCACATTTGCTGCATCTTCCATCTGTCTGCCTTGCACTACGGGAGGCATCGCTCCAGTGATCAACTTCTCATTTGGTGCAGAAGGAAGTCTGTTAAATCCATGTCTTACTACTGATCCTTGCGGACAGTGTAACTTTGATGTTAACAGGTTGCTTAGTTGTAGAACCTGAAGTAGACGTTCAGGTAACTCGTCAGACTCTGTTCAGAACATCAGCAGAAACCGTAAATGTACCTTGCGACGACATCGCAAAATGCAGAACATGCGGAGACGGCAATGGTAATACCATCGCTGTAACAAACAAGTGCTGCGGCGCTGAACGTGACCAAGACAACGATTGCGATCATGATCACGATTGCAGGCATGAAGAATCATCTTGCGGATGCTGTGGTGGAAGTTCGTCTTCTAACCAGAACAGAGGAAGAGGAATCTCCTGCCAGTTCAACGGTTACAACGGCTGCAATTTCTAAGAGTAACGCAGTTCAAATCAATAACATGTAAGAAAGGGAGCGTCGCTCTCGCGGTAAGACCTTAGTCAGACCGCGAAGCGGCGCTCTCTTTGTTTAATTGCCGCAAAATAAGGGGCTGTCGCATTGCAAAGAAACGGCGTAAAGCATTGTTCTTTAAATGCTTTACGCCGTCTGAGGCAGATTCATGAAAAATAACAGTGACAGTTGAATTTTTCCAAGCACGATAAGCAGTCTCTTTAGTCCGCCTTATATGGGAGCTTTTTTTTGCCTTCTTTATCGAGAATTCTCGCTATGTAATAGGCTGTGCCACCCTTTTACTGTTGCAGTTGACTTCTAGATAATAATCTCCCGAAGAGCAAGAGCAGGACTGAACATTTTCTCATTTGTCATCTCTGCAATGTCCATTTTACTGCCCTCAAAGGAACAGTAACAATTGTTGGATCCAGCAGCGGGGCATTCCACTCCAATATAAAAGTCCTTTTTGGGTTCCACTGTCTCATCAAATGGGTCAGTATAAAAGTGATAGCCTGTCATAGCACCATAACCGGACAGGATCGGCTTTGAAGCAATATACATACCGCATGGAACATAGTTGCTAAGCATTGGCCTCCCAATATATCCCGCTTCTTGTTTCATGTCTCCATGCTTGCAGTAAGGTTCTGTGTGACTAATTTTATATCGGGTATCATTTATCAAAGAAGAATCGTGATAGCATCCTTTGCGAGAAAGTATAAAATTGGAATTGCAATAACAAGGACGACAATCCCTATTGCAAGCAAAATAGTCGAAAAGTTCGCCGACAGTGCTCCAATGCAGGCGGCAACGGTGGTCGCACCCTCAATGCCAATGTGTAGAACTCTGCGATAGCTGCTCCAGTAAGAGCAAATATACCTCCTGTAAGCAGGAGACCGGCAAATTCATCCGGATTTTTGTAATCCTCTGCAATTTCCAGTAATTTCAGAACCTGCGTGATACCTATTTTGATGTCGCCATTGCGGGCATCTCTTAAATATGTATATAAATCCTCATTCAAACCCAATGGCGGAAGACCCTCCTCATCGTCGTTGCTGTTGGCCAAGGATACTGCATTTGTAAGGCCTCGTGTCTGTACGCATGCCTTTTGATACGCATGACGCGCCTCCTCCACAATCTTTTCGTATTCATCGTGTTGACTCCCTTTCGCAGCCGCTTTCTTCATGCGTTTAGCATAATCAGGGAATCTTGCCTCAAATAAAGTCTGAGATCCGAACCCTTTACTGACTGCAGTTCGACTTTTACTTTTTTAAAATATCCGCGTTCATACCATTTTCCTTTCTAATCTGTTTATAATGCTGTTTTTTTTCAGACTTCATACCTAACCTCCACAATGAAGTGATACCAGCATCATCTTTGTTGCAGTATGTTCTTAAGGATTAGTATATCTGATCAACCGTTACAAAAAACAGGACAAAAAGGTGTTTTTTCATTGAGGCGTAAAAAAATATGTCACTCTTGAAGCTAATTATTTTAAATTTTCAAATTGCCCGATGGAAAATTCCGCCCATTCGTAGGCAGAAGGTAATCATGTCGATAGAGGTTGACTGCTCTCGGTTCCCCTGCAGGAAGCGATAGCTGTCGCAATCCAGCAGTGCAGGATCAATGGCATAGCTGTTATACCTTTTGACTAATATATCGTCAGCATCAGCTTCCAGCAGGGTTTTTCTCAACTCTTTCACGACAGTACGGAAGTAATTCTTTATTCTCGCCTCACCGGCTTCATCCTCCCAGAGCACCGCGCAGGCTTTGCAGCGGTAATGCTGTTTCCTCGTCGATCAACCAGATAAGCCAGTAGTTCTTTAGACTTGGATCGGCCAAATGTCAATGGTTTGTCGTCCACGAACACATCGAAACCACCAAAGGTCTGTACCCGCACTTTTTTCTTTGTGATAGGATTACCATAAAGGAAGGTCAACTCACGACGGAGATCGTTCTCCGTGGCGGGTTTCAGCAAATAACCAGTAGCGTGCATCTGAATTGCTCCCAGCGCATATTTTTCATGACCTGTCACGAAAATGATGTAAATCCGGCTGAAAGTCCTTTGAGTTTCTTGGCGAGGACAAGACCGTTTGTACCCCCAAGTTCAATATCCAGAAATGCAACATCTACCGGCAAAGAGGCGGCATACTCTAACGCCATGCCGGGCTTCGTGAAGCAAACCAGCTCACAGTCCGGTACTGTTCTATGCAAGGTATCCGCTAAATCATCCAATGCGAATCGCTCGTCATCAATTGCCATAAATATCATAATCTGCGCCCTCCTTAGGGATAGTATTACCGCTGTCGTTCCCACACCAGGCGTGCTCTCGATTTCCAATGTGCCTCTGCATAATATCGCAAGCCGCCTGCGTACATTGACAATGCCCTATATGGCTGCAATTTCCCGATTCAGTCGGATCTGGTCCGATGCCCAGCCCATCGTCCTGTACGGTGATGAGATAGGCGGAATCTGTTTCCTCCGTACGCAGTAACACGGTGCCGCCGTCCTCCCGGCAAAGTGCACCGTGCCTCACAGCATTTTCCACAATAGGCTGCACTGTCAACGGTGGAATGGAAAATGCCAGCACGCCGATTTCATAAAGCACATGCAGCCTGTCCTGCTGCCGCTGCTGTTCAATCGCCAGATAGCTTTTCGTATGCTTCAGTTCCTGCTCAAATGGAATCGGGGTTTTTACTACTCAGGGAATCCATGTTAGCTCGCAAAAAACAGAGTGAAGTTCTCAAGGGTTTTTTTAGCCTGCTTTGGATCAATATCACATTGCCGTCTTATGACAGTGAGCGTATTATAGAGAAAATGTGGTTTGATTTGACTGAGCATGATATCAATGCGTGCCTCAGTCAGTTCCTTTTCCTGTCTTTCCATGCGAAGTTCCCGCTCCGATTGAATATTAATGAAAATGATAAGCAGAGAAAGCGATACGCCAGTATTGAGCAACGCAATGCCGTAATGAGACATCTGGATGATTTCGGTTAAAAGCGGAAGGACAATATAGCTGGTAAGAATCATGAAATCTTTGCGTAACAGACTTTTACGATAGACGATAAAAATAGCAGCGTCAAGAACGTAAATGAGAAACAGGATGAACTGTGAAAGCCAAAAGAATGGTCCGCGCTGATAGCAGTTTTCAGTTGTGATGGTGAAAAACATTCCGTTCCATAAGGAAAGAACACAGCCGACGATGTGCATGCCAGCCAGTACAAGAGCTACCCTCCAGAAATAGCGATGAATTCTGATCTTGGGCGCAAGGTATTCGATAAGATAATTCGTAAATGCTAGCAGCAGCAACGAGGTACAGACCCAGAACAGCAAAACACCGCTTCTCAGGGCCACAGGAAACCAGGAATGAGAAAAACCCTCACACAACCAGTTGGAAAGATCCCCGATAATCATGAGCACATTGATGGCGCACATCAGGATAAAGCCACGTCGCAGCCGATCCTTCTTACGCTTGCCGCCGACAAGATAAAACAGCATAATCAGACTGACTACTGCACTGTAGGAATCCAATATCACATTAGCTATCCGCAAATATATCCCCCTATTTCGTCAAGTGTTTTTCCTTTGGACTCTAATATCCCTTTTGAATTGTGGAAAAGAATGGACTTTCAACTACTTTTAAGATAATTATACTAATATACAAACCATTTCACAATATCTTTCCAATTTTTTATTTCCTATGTTATAAAAAGGAAGTACCTGCAAATAGCAAACTTCCCTTTTACTATTTGCAGATACTTCCCTCAATATAGCCATGACACGGTGTGCTTCAGCCTTTTTCTCAGGATTCAGCAACCTTTTACCGTCTGGAAAACATCATATCTTTCCTGCGGATGGTTCCTTTTCCGTATCGAATCCTTCTGACAAGCCTTACGACCAGGATCACAATCAGCGCCAGTAAGGAAAGAACCAAAGCTGCGGCCGCAGTGATGATCCAGAAGAATTTATTCGGATTTTTCAAAAGGTGAATCATTCCAGCTGTCGTTCAATTTCTTTCTTCCCTCTGTCGCACTGTATTTTTCCGGCACCTGATCGTCACTAAAATAATCCATATAAGAAGCCAGTGCGTACCACTCTTTCAGCTCGCTTCCATTTTATTATAAATGATGTAATCCTCATAGTTTTTTGATTTCATTGCCGTCTTTGTCTTTCGGTGTTACGGACAACAGCCCGTAGGACATAGAATTGACTGTCCCCAGCATCTGGGCAGAATACAGATCAGCTACGACACGATAGAGTTTATCATCCTCAGGTTCTATATAGCTGCCGTCGTCACTGCGCGAAGCATCACGTCATAGGCTCTGTTCAGAATCAGCCTATGGGGATTATATTCGTAATACAGACCGCTGAAATAGAGTCTGGCTGGCTGCATGAGATTGGAAACTGAAATGTCGATTTCTGCTGCCAGTTTCAGTTCCGCTCCTGTCAAATAAACACTGACCAAAGGATAACCGGCGATGCCGTCTTTCCCTGTACCCAGGGATAGGGCGTTAAAGGCGTCGGCAGCCGTAATTTTACCTTTGTCAAAGGACCCTCTGATGACGCCGGCCGGCGCAACGGCAACCTCAACCTTTTCATAGTCGCTGCCCTCGGCCTGTTTGACGCCGTAGATATAGGAGTCTGCGATGAGATTTCCCAGAGTATCTTCTCCCTGCTCGGAACCAAAAATATCGATTCCTGTAAAAGTGACGTCATTGTTGGTCAAAACGCTGTTCCAGCGATAACCGAACTTCGAGAAATACTCCTCGTCGACAAGATCCTTAAATTCGTCTTCAAGCGCGAGAATGGATTTATCGTCCTTTATTTTTTTGTCCAGAGGAATCAGTTTATATTTGTCCAACTGGTATTTTCCGTCTTTATATTGAAAAGTGACGTTGCCAAGATTATCGTTATACTGACCGGCAGAAGCGATGACAGTATCGTTGACTATAATTGGCTGCGCAAGCTCCGTATGACTGTGTCCGCTGATAATTAAATCGATTCCGTCGACCTCTTTGGCCAGAATTTCATCCTCTGACTTGTCAGGGTCGTCCTCGTTCGTTCCACTGTGAGAAATGCATACAATCATATCGACCTTCTCATGGGCTTTGATATTTTCTACCACCTGCCGGGCCGTTTCCACCGGGTCTTTAAAATAAGTCCCGCTCTCCGGCGCATAACTGGCCGATTCTTTGCCGAAGATGCCAAAACGGCTATCTTGCTGCCGCCTCTTTCTATTACTGTATAATCCTGATATCCGTAATTTTCTAAAGCGGTTCTAAGGTTCTCTCCATCTTCCTTTAAATCAGAATCCCCCAAGGTTTTCTGCCAGTCAATATTGGCAATGACCAACTGCGGAAGTTTATCTTTAGACTTTTTTGCTCTGTTCAGCATCTGGGCAAGGCCTTTTGAGCGGTAATCAAACTCATGGTTGCCCAATGTGGTCGCGTCAAAACCAACAGCGCCCATCATTCTCAGCTCTGATGCCTGGGATTTATAAATCGTCTGGTAAGGCGTTCCCATAGAAAAATCGCCGCCATCCAAAACAAAAGTAGCCTTATTCTGTTTTTTCTTTTCTTTCACCACAGTTCCGATCTTAGCGAATTTTTTCAAGATGGGAGTGCATGTCGTGGGAAAAATGATGGAAATCGTCTGCTTACCTGTAATTCCCGTGTCAGCCGTAACGACAGATGGCACTGCAATCATCAGAGCCATGCAGCAGATTAAAATTTTGCTCCAAATCTTTTTTCAACTTCTCATCCTCACTTTTATTTATCATATATTAGATTTTATCACAATTTGTCAAACTTCGCCACAAGTAGTTCCTTCCTTTCCTTCGTAAGCCGCTTTATGGCTGCTTCTCGGCTCATAGCTTCTTCTTTCGTGTCAAAGGCTTCAAAATACACTAGCGACACTGGCAGACGCGGTTTCGTATATTTTGCACCCTTCTTTTCATTGTGACACTTCACTCTTTTTTCAAGATCATTGGTCCAGCCAGTATAGAGCCTTCCATCCGCACATCGGACCATATATGTGTAGTTCATCGCCAGACCTCCTATTTGCGTAATTTTTAAAAACATCCCGTATAATTTCACCTGGAAAAATAGACAATATAACCAAGATATATTATGAAGGAGATTTTTATGTTCGATTACTTATTTTTTTATTGCGGCTCTCGCCATTCCGTTTCTCATAAGCAACATCAAGACTTATCGTAAAGGCCTGGTAACAGGTCTCTTTCTCTCTGCTCTACTGGGGAAAAATCGTCCCTATTTTAATTTTAGTTCCCTTGGGCAGCGTGCTGTGCGTCTATCTTTCTGCTCGTCAATCAAAAGAAATAAAAGAGGATGCCATTTACGTAAAAAAATTCTTCTCTTCCCATGTTGGCGGTTTTGTCATCTCCATGGCTATTTTCTGTGCTTTTTGAGGACACCTTTGCCCTTTATGGCAGCTATTTGGGGCTCAGCAGCCAAACACTCAGTCTCAGCAGCAGCCTCGATAAGATTGCCTCTATCATAGGGCCGATTCTCTTTGGCAACTGGTGCGACCGAAAGGGTCCCTTCAGCGCTGCTATCTTTCTTACGTTCTTGGCTGAAATTTCCGTCTGGTGTGCCGCAAACGGTCAGAACTGGGCAAATCTCTTTGTCATAGGAAGTTCTTTGGTCCATGTATGCACCTCCGGGTTTTTCGTGGTGCTGCCGATCGTCGTTCACACCCTCTTCGGCGAAACCATTTTTCCCGCGTGTATCCTGTCATCACTTTAGTCACCGCCGCGTCCTGGGTCGGCAGCAGGCTGCTTTATCTTCACAACTGGTCTCCTTCCAATAACCCCGGCAGTTTCCTGATCAGCCTGACACTGCTCACTATCGTATCCGCCTTTTTTCATTTATGTGGCCTGGAGGCGCCGCCTCTCTCTGGTGTCGGAGGACAACTTGCAGAAGACCAGCTGAACGCTACAGCTGGTATTTTTTTCTTGATCCGCATCAGCTTGGCCTGGGTGATGCCTAGGAATCGGCCGCCTTTCGCGTGGTGCCTTCTTTCTTTCAAAGCATAGGAGATCAGCTTTTTTCCTGATCCTCCATCACCCGGTCAAAATTTAGCTTCCCATCTCTGCGAAATTTGCCTTTGGCGTCTAAAATATTATCTTCATAGATGTTTTGATTCAGCAGTGATTCGATATCTAATCCGGATATCATGTTTTCTTTGCTGCTGACCACGATACGATGAACGGTATTTTCAAGCTCCCTCACGTTGCCTGGCCAGTCGTAGCTCTGCAGGGCGGCGTATCCGTTCTCGTCAATCTCTTTCAGCACGCCGTATTTCTTATTATACCTGGACAAAAACTCTTTTTGTCAAAACGTAGATATCTTCTTTTGCGGTCCCGAAGGGCGGTACATTAATCTTACAGATGTTCAGCCTATAATAAAGGTCTTCACGAAATCTTCCCGTTTCTACCAGCCGCATGAGCGGAATGTTATTGGCGCAGATTACCCTCACATTGACGTTTATCTGCTTGGTTCCTCCCACTCTGTAAAATTGATTCTCCTGCAGTACGCGCAGCAGCTTGGACTGCATGGAGAGTGATAAGGTTCAATCTCATCTAAAAACAAAATGCCGTTGTTGGCAAGCTCGAAATAACCTTTCTTACCGCTGGACTGAGCTCCGGTAAAGGCGCCGGCTTCATATCCGAAAAATTCGGATTCTGCCAGGTTTTCCTGTATGGTCGCACAGTTTACCTTGATACAGGGCTTGTCGTTTCTTCCGCTGTTCTTATGAATCAACTGCATGACCTTTTCTTTGCCGACGCCAGTTTCGCCTTGAATGATGACGTTGCAGTCATACTTTGAAATATTGATCAGTTCCTCCAGCATGGCTTCCGTAACATGGCTAGCGTAAATAAAGTCATCCACCTGGCTGACTTCATACTGTGAAAAGATGCCTGCCGTGCGGGCGCTGAGATCCTGTCGGAAGGAATATTTGCTGTACAAATGGTCCACCAGGTTCAATTCTCTCCTGACCTTTTTTCAAAATTGATACGGTGAAAGAAATTTCGTCTGCAGAGTACTGATCCAAGTCCACAGCGTGGATTTTTTACGGATACTCTCGGCTACCAGTATCGCTTTGATGTAACCGTTGGCCAGACCGGTAAAATACACGGTTCCTCTGTTCTTGCACATGAAAATGCTCAGGGTTTCCGCCCCCAGCTTATCGATGCAGTTGATCACCATGTCCATCTGCCCGATGGTCTTGACGACTTCAGCATAACTGTCCACCGGATTGCGAACATCTACAAAGACCACTTCATCGGCATATTCTTCGAGAACCTGCTTCACTTCCTCTTCCGGGATACAGCCGTAAGCTTCGTCGTCCATTACCATCAGCAGGCGGCAGCGGTCACCCAGCTTGTCCCGTATGACGCCGCTGTACAACATGGCCGTCAAAAGGTCTTTTCCCCAATATTGCGATACTCATATCCGCTTCTACCCTGCGAGATATGCTGTAAAAGGCGCCGCCCTCTTGCAGCGCCGTCAACAGGTAGCGGATATCTTCATCAAAGTGGCTGTCAAAGTACATCGTATCTTCAAAGACGATGGCATAACCTTTGACAATCAGCTGGCCATAGTTAAAGTCTACCTTTTCTATTGATTCAATATATAGGGGCAGGGCAGTCAGTGTCACCAAACAGAGATATTCATCGCCTACTCGATAATCGCATTGTTCTGCCAGACGGCTGCCGATCTCTTCCACACGACCATACAGCATACCGCCGCTGTCGGTGAAGGGATTGTGAAGCTTTCCCCGCTTGTCTATGATATCCATGATCCTTTGAATCACTTTCGATTCATCATAATCGCACTGACTGCATATCTGCTGAAAGCTATCCAGTTCAATGTGAACCCGTTCTACCTTAATTCTGGCTTCATTAGGCAAAACTTTTTTGAATTATCTACTTTCCATGCCGTTACAGGAACGGCTCCCCGCGGTTGCAGGACTCTTTCTATTCCAAAAGTATCTCATAAGTTAACCTCCAGACGCTCTTTCATGGAACATTTCCTCTGAAATTAAAATCAGACGTCGTGATTCAATGGTTCCTATACTTCGGCAACGCCGTAGGATCGTGGAACCATTATACCATGTGCATTCCTCTGAAAATAGAATCGCAGCACATGATTCAATGGTTCCTACTGCTCGGCAACGCCGTAGGATCGTGGAACCATTATACCATGTGCATTCCTTTGAAGATAAAATCGAAGCACATGATTCATTGGTTCTACACTTCGGCAACGCCGTAAGATCGTGGAACCATTATACCATGTGCATTCCTTTGAAGATAAAATCGAAGCACATGATTCATTGGTTCCTACACTTCGGCAACGCCGTAAGATCGTGGAACCATTATACCATGTGCATTCCTTTGAAAATAGAATCGCGGCACATGATTCATTGGTTCTATTGCTCGGCAACGCCGTAGGATCGTGGAACCATTATACCACGGCATTGATGCGATTTCAATTCAAAGAGCAAAATTTTGATACGATTTCGTTTCATCTTCTATAAAAAAAAAACGTTGAAAATTCGTCATTTTCATGTTGGCACGACTTTTGCTCTATATATAGACAAAGAAAACAAAAAGTAAAATTCAATATAGATTAAAAGTAAGGAGGCGGCATCATGAAGACCTTAAGAGAAAAAGAAATCAGAATCTTAGCCAGAAGGCTGAATCAGATTTACGATTTGCAGATTGCAAAGACGCTCTCTAGGGCAGCGCAGATCGAAATGTACAAAGAACTTTTGCTGGTTTACAGCAACTATTTCGGATTAAATCTGATTCCCATGATATTTCCTGCTTCTTAGCTGAAAACCTGCCGAAAGTAGACAGATTTTAGCAGACCCGGCTGCATAACTGCAAGCCATAACAAATAGCCATATTACTTATTTACAATTAAGTCATTTCTAAGGCAGACAGGGCATACCTTTCACGGTATGCCCTGCCTGTTTTGTTCTATTTCAGTATGATGCACTTTTGAAAATGTCCATAATTTCCTATGATGCGATTTCTTGGCGTGACATATACAGGGTAGGGGTATGCACCAAGCATTGATTACAATAAGGTTAGGTTTTTGATGCTGTCCAATAGATCTCGCGTAACGCTGCAGCGATATCAGACGCCATATCCCGCCATACGCCTTGAAATAAGACATGATTTCCTGCAGAATCCATGGATATGCTGCTCTCGGTTACTTTTGTGAATTGTGAACGGCCTTTGCGGCTGACAAATTGATAGAAAAAGTAACCAGAATCAGATATACCCCCCTGTGGAAGCCTTCTGACAGGGATCCGGTTACGCGAGAATGTGCAAATGTGCCCAAAAGCGTAAACTTATCGTAACAGGATGTCATCCCGACATTTTCTTTACGCTTCCTTAAGACATTACCATTTTTAAAGCAGCGCCTTGCCTGTTTTGTTTTCTTGTTGACATTTTACAAGATTTTTTTTATCGTATAGGTTAGATATTTTGTAAGGGAGACAGCGCATGAAAGAACTAAATTTTGCATTTAAACGTACCATCCCTATTTTGCTGGGCTACATCACCCCTGGGCATCGCTTTTGGTATTCTGCTGCAGCAGGCCGGTTTTGGCTGGCCCTGGGCACTTTTAATCAGTACTATCGTCTACGCCGGTTCTATGCAGTTCGTTATGGTCACATTTCTGGGCGGCGGTATTTCACTGCTGTCAGTCATCTTGATGACCTTGTCTGTGAACAGCCGGCACATGTTTTACGGTATTTCATTTATTGAACGATTTAAGACTCTGGGAAGGCTCGTCCCTACATGATTTTTTCACTGACAGACGAGACCTATTCGTTGTTTTGCGGCACCACGTTTCCGTCTGGTTTGAATGAGAAGAAGACTATGGTTCTCATGTCTGCTATGAATCAGTGCTACTGGATTATCGGCAGCGTCACAGGCAATTTGATTGGCAATATCATTCCCTTTGACACCACTGGCATCGACTTTGCCATGACGGCGCTGTTCGTCGTCATTTTTACGGAACAGTGGCTGGCCGCAGACTCCCATATTCCAACCTATATCGGTCTCTTCTCCGGTGTCATCTGTCTGATTATCTTTGGACCGGGCAGTTTTGTTCTGCCGTCTCTGATTCTGGCTGTGGCATTGCTTTCCGGCTGGACCGTAAAGACAGAAAAAGCAGATGAGAAAGAACCGCGTGAAAAGGAGGCGAATGAAGAATGTCAGGAGTAACCCATACTTTGGTCATCGTCCTGTTGGTGGCCCTATTCACCTTTTTTTACCAGGCTGTTTCCTTTTTGTCGTCTTTGGCCGCAAGGGGGAACCCTCTCACATGGTCAGACGGCTGGGCGACCTGCTGCCCCTTTCTGTCATCGCCATCTTGGTCATCTACTGTTAAAAAACACAACCTTTGATGCGCTCAGCGGCTTTGCGCCCCAGTTCATCGCCATCGCGGTGGTGGCGGCCCTCCACATCTGGCGGAGAAATAACTTGCTCAGCATTCTGGGCGGTACAGCTTGTTATATGGTACTGGTACAGTATGTATTTGTATAATCAAAAAAAGTCCCACAGGGGACTTTTTGTTTGCCTTATTCTTCCTCTCCAGTCATAACGCTTTCTTCGAATACGGCCTTCTCTTCCCATTTCTCTCTCGGCACACCCTTTTCTTTTTCAACCTGTCTTTGACAAAAAGTCTAAAGAGTGCATAGAGCACTGAACAGATCGGAATAAAGAGAATCATTCCAACTACGCCCATCAGGTTTCCACCGATCGTAATAGCAACTAAAACCCAGATGGACGGCAAGCCCACGGAATTTCCCACTACATGAGGATATACCAGGTTTCCTTCTAACTGCTGCAGCACTAAAAATACGATGATGAACATAAAGGCTTTAAACGGACTGACCATCAAAATCAGCAAAGCGCCGATAGCACAGCCAATAAAAGCCCCTACCATGGGAATCAGCGCCGTAAAAGCGATCAGCACTGAAATCAGCATTGCATACGGCATCCGAAAATACTCATGGCAATGAAAAACATCATTCCCAAGATGCAGGCTTCCAGGCACTGCCCAGATATGAACTTAGAAAAGTTTTGCTGGCAAGGCTGCAGACATAAAGAATTCTCTCCGCTGTGTCTTCCTTTTTGAATACTGCAAACAATATCTGTTTACCCTGTCCCGCCAGCTTCTCCTTTGCCATGAGCAGATAAACTGCAAATACAAATCCAATAAAGAAATTGACAATCGCGCCGATAATATTGGTCACCGCTCCGATGCCGCTGTTAACCATGCTGGTCGCCGCTT
>VOFH01003354.1_pt1 | contig 15874 bp, 28 predicted proteins | sample 5384091 | NCBI WGS metagenome assembly VOFH01 (sample SAMN12384727, study PRJNA508395) | human gut metagenome | isolation source: healthy gut G | host: Homo sapiens
TCGTCCAGACGGTTATCCGGGACCAGATCCCGGACAGCATCATAAGCCCGTGAAGGAACAGAAAGAAAACTTCCGTGTGGACCGTCTGAAATTTATCGGTTCCAGCGTGAAGCGCCCGGTAATCTCCGATATCTGCAAGACAAAGGGTGTCGTGGTCAACATCCTCGGCGCGGCGGTACAGGAGCTGGAGGACAGCGTCATGTGCGTCTTCATCTTACAGCTCATCGGCGATGATGAGAGCATCGATAAGGCGGAAGCGGAGATCGACAAGAACGGCGTCTTAAGAGAACGACTGGAGGTGGAGTAAGATGGAAGAACTCATGAAAACAAAGATCTTTAAGGTCACGGTGGAGCGTCTGCTGTTGAACGGCGGACAGACTCTTTACATGGTTGGATGGTCACTTCTCATCGGAACGATCATCGGAATGATCCTGGCACTGATCCTGGTGCTTTTGCAGAAAAGGCGGATTGGTGGAGAACCGACCGTTATATATGATCGTACGTGGTGCGCAGTATCCCCTTTGTTATTCTTCTTGTAACGATCATGCCGATCACCCGTGCTATTGTCGGAACGACCATCGGAAGTACGGCAGCGTTGGTGCCGTTAGTAGTTTATATAAGTCCGTACCTTGCGAGGCTGATGGAGAACAGCCTGCTTGAGATCGATCCGGGAATCCCTGGAGGCGGCAGAGGCCATGGGCGCGACAACATGGCAGGTCATCCGATATTTCCTGGTTCCAGAGACATTAGGTTCCATGGTGCTTGCACTGACAACGGGAACCATCGGACTTCTTGGAGCGTCTGCAATGGCCGGATATGTCGGTGGCGGCGGAGTCGGAGATCTGGCATTGACATACGGTTATGAAAAAGATGAACACACCGCTCATGATCCTCACAGTTGTGATCCTGGTGGTTCTGGTACAGCTTTTACAGATTCTCGGAAATACGATTTCTGGTAAATTAAGACAGCATAAATAAATTTTAAATAAGAGGAAGAAAAAATTATGAGAAAAGCAATTGCGGGAGTACTTATGGGAGCAGCAGTGTTAAGCCTTGCGGCATGCGGAAAGAGCGACACCGCGCAGACAACAGCGGCGCAGGCTGCAGAGAGTGCAGACAGCACAGCGGCAGCGGTTGATACGGAGGACAAGAAAGAGATCGTTTACGGAAAATCCCAGGGGCCGTACACAGAGCTCTTTGAGGCTGCCATCGTTCCGATTCTTGAAAAAGAGGGATACACCGTAAAGGGCGTGGACTTCTCTGATCTTCAGACAGCTGACATCGGATTAAACGACGGCGATGTGGATGTGAACGTGGAACAGCACGCCGCATACGCTGAGAACTTCAACGCAAACTACAATGCGGATCTTGTGCCGATCAGCCCGATCCCGACTGTACCGGCTGGCGTATATTCTGCAAAATACACATCTGTTGATGAGATCCCGGACGGTGCGAAGGTTGCAGTTCCGAACGATGCCTCCAACACCGCAAGATGCTATCTGATGCTTCAGAAGATCGGCTGGATCAAGCTTGCCGATGATGTGGATCCGTCCGCAGTTACCCAGGATGACATTGTTGAAAATCCGCATAACATCGAGTTCACAGAGATGAAGAGCTTAACGATCCCGGCAGCGATCCAGGACTTTGACTATGTGGCAATTACCGGCAGCGTTGTATACAACGCAGGCATCGACCCGTCCACAGCCCTCGCAACAGAGGATATCCAGGATCACCTGGTACTTCAGGTCGTTGTGAAGGAAGAGAACAAGGACGCAGAGTGGGCAAAGGCAATTGTGGACGCTTATCATTCTGACGAGTTCAAGCAGTACATGGAAGAGAACAACGACGGATTATGGTGGATCCCGGACGAGTTAAAATAAGATTGGAAGCTTATTGAACGATCAGGAAAATAGTTGATGAAAAAGGTTCTTCGGCACTGGAATATAAATTCCGGTATCGAAGGACCTTTTTGGTAGTGGTATTAAAATTATAAAACCTTGAAAGTTAACTGATAAACGGAAAACGGTTGACTTTCACGGCGTTTTTTATATAATTGTGAACTATAACGTAGAGCAAAAGTTTACAATCGTAACATGATAATTCAGAGAAAAAATCCGGAAGACGGACCAGGACCAGAGATCAAAGCCCGGATGACGAAAACGGCGATTGCACATAAAAATCAGAAAAATAAGGAGAATACTATGGACGCACTGACACTGGCACAGGAAATTATCGACGGAAGAAGAATTACAAGAGAGGATGACTTAAATTTCTTTCTGACATGCGATCTGAAGGAACTCTGCGAGGGCGCAGACCGGATCCGCAAGGCATGTGTGGGAGATAAGGTTGATCTCTGTTCCATCATCAACGGACGGAGTGGACGATGTCCAGAGGACTGCAAGTACTGCGCGCAGTCTGCACACCACCACACAAGCTGCGAGATCTATGATTTCCTTCCGGAAGAAGAGATCGTAAAGATGTGTCACGTCCATGAGGAAGAGGGCGTTGACCGTTTCTCCATCGTTACATCAGGAAGAGCATTGACGGGGAGGAGTTCGATAAAGCGATCCACGCCTACGAGACTATGAAAAAGGAATGCAAGATCGACCTCTGCGCGTCCATGGGCTTTGTGACCGCGGAACAACTTCACCGTCTTCACGAGGCAGGTGTGACCAGCTACCACCACAACATCGAAACCTCCCGTAGAAATTTCCCGAACATCTGTACCACACACACCTACGACATGAAGATCAACACCCTAAAGATGATCAAGGCAGAGGGGTATGTGCGCATGTTCCGGCGGCATCATCGGAATGGGTGAGACATGGGAGGACCGTCTCGATATGGCAGTGAGCCTTGCGGAGCTTGGAATCGATTCCATTCCGTTAAACGCCCTGATGCCGATTCCGGGAACTCCTCTGGAACATCTGGAGAGAATCTCTGAGGACGATATTCTCCGCACCATCGCATTCTTCCGCTATATCAATCCCGGAGGCAAACATCCGCCTCGGCGCAGGCCGCGCGCTGCTGACAAACGATGGTGAGACCGCATTCTGCTCCGGAGCATCCGCAACAATTACCGGCAATATGCTGACAACGGTTGCATGCGCAACGATCCGCAGTGATAAGAAAATGCTGAAAGGCCTTGGAAGAGATGTGACACCGGAGTATATGAAGGAAAACTAAGAGAAAGAACAAGGGTAACTGTTCAGTAGGTCTGCGCACTTGCTGCGCTGACCGTAAGAAAACATAGGCTGGAAGGCAAAATCCCATCAGCGAAGCTGATCTGGAATGGATTTTTGCACGTAACTATGAAGGTACTGAATAGTTACGAACAAGGTTATATATAGAAAAGACAGAAATGTGAGGTTTCATTTCTGTCTTTTTCGTACCATTCTTTAAACCCATCCACTGTGAGCCGGTCACTGAGGTCCTGGATGGTCCTCGACGCGGACTCCATGATCTGTTCCGGAGTCTTTCTTTTCGAAGCATTTCGTAAGTGGGGCCCAGCGGATCTCCGTATTTTCGTTCTGCCGGATCAGATTTTGCAGATATGTATCAGGCACCGAGAATCTCGCTCAGTGTTTTTACGAAGAAGATCACCAGAACCACCATCATCAAGGGTTTTACAAACTTTGCGCCGCCCTTGTCGAAACAGCGTGTTCCGAGATAATTTCCGGCGATGCTGAAGATACCGGCAATAAGGCCAAGAAGGAAAATTACTTTTTCCGTTCATGAGGTAGACCGCCAGGGCTGTCAGGTTCGTTGTCAGGTTGATGGCTTTTGTGATCCCGTTGGCTTCCTTCAGTCCCATGTGGGCAATTCCAGTGAGGAGAAGCAGCAGAAATGTTCCGGTTCCGGGACCGTAAAAGCCGTCGTAGATGCCGATGATGAAGGCGATCAGAGCGCTGAAAAGAATCATCTTGCGGACCGGGAAAGACTCTTTTTCTCCCACGAACGGTTTTCCAAATGTGAGATAGAGGGCGGTACAGGGCAGGATCACGAGAATCAGGCGCTTAAAATAATAATCGTCTAACTGCAGAGCAAGTTTTGCGCCGAGAGAGGAACCGATGAGAGCTGTAACGATACAGAGAAGCGCGTTCTTCCAGGCAATATAACCGTTTTTCGCAAAGCGAGCTGTTGCCAGTGTGGTTCCCATTCCGGAGCTTAATTTGTTTGTTCCGATGGCAAAATGGACTGGAAGACCGGCGATCATGTAAGCCGGGAGTGAGATCAGTCCTCCGCCTCCGGCAACCGCGTCGACGAAACCGGCGAGAAATACCAGCGGGCAGACGATCAGAAAGTGCATCAGATGTAATTCCATAGCAGTAATTCCCCTTAAGTATGATTAAATTGAACGTGCTGTTTTCGCTGCCGGAGCGGATGAAACGGTCTTTGCACGCTTTTTGCCAAATATAGCATAATTTTAAAGAAATTGCAATGAAAGCAGGTGGGCGGAGCGTGAAATATCTGGCGGGAGAAAGCCAGAGAACGGTTGATTTGGCATCGAGTATGCTCGGTGCGAGAAGGAGAATGCGAGGCTTGAGAAAAAAAAATCGGACTGAGGTTATAATGGAGAGCGGACATAACAAAAATGCCCTTGTTTTTACAGGACTGATTCGGTAAAATAGAGACAGGCAGAACGATCCCCCTGAAAATGTTCAGGAGGGAATGTATGAAAGAAGATCAGAAAAAAATTTTGACGGCCGCGGCTTTCTTGATCGCAGCCGGACTTGTGTTTGGGATGACAAGAAGCCGGAGTGGAATCCAGAAGCTGGATGAATCCGGAGCGGTCGTTATGAGCGGATCACTGGATGCGGATGGGAACATCAGCTGGGAGAAAACGGCTCTGCAAAAAGCGACGGTCTGCCGCAGGGGGATTCTGGAAGCAGTACCGAGAAACAGGAGATTCAGGAACCATTCAGGGATGAAAATGGCAGTGTACAGGAGAAAGTACCGTGGAGACGCAGGAATATGTGGAAAACTCTGAAAATCCGGAGTTTATGTGTATATCTGCGGAGCGGTGGCAGCCCCAGGTGTGTGTATGAGCTTTCGGAGGACAGCCGGATCTACGAGGCAGTGGATGCCGCCGGGGGATTTACGGAGAACGCGGCGAGGGAGAGTGTAAATCTCGCCTCAAAAGTTTCTGATGGCATGCAGATCACGATCTACAATAAGGAAGAGGCCGCGTCGCTTCCGGCGGGCAGCGGGTCTGCAGTAGGAAACACCGGTCAGGGCGGAACCTCCGGTTCCGGGCTTGTGAACCTGAACACGGCGACAAAAGAGGAGCTGATGACCTTAAAAGGGCATCGGGGAGGCGAAAGCCGAGGATATTATCCGCTACCGCGAAAAGAGCGGTGGCTTTAAAAAATCGAGGATATCATGAAGATATCCGGTATCAAAAGGCCGGGTTTCAGAAGATAAAGGATAATATTACGGTGTGAAAAGATGAAAAAAACGTATAATTCATGCTGATTGTGACATTTAAAAACACAGGAGGCGGAAATCAGGTCATAGACATTAGAAAAGCAGCAGGAGAGGACCTGCGCATTACAGCATAACGTGGAGGAGAGAAATGGCAAGAGTTCTGGTTGTTGACGATGAAAAACTGATCGTAAAGGGCATCCGGTTCAGTCTGGAACAGGATGGATATGAGGTGGACTGTGCTTACGACGGTGATGAGGCGATCGAGAGGGCAAAAGAACGGGAGTATGACGTGGTTCTTTTGGATGTCATGCTTCCGGGACACGATGGATTTGAGGTCTGCCAGGCGATCCGGGAGTTTTCTGAGATGCCTATTATCATGCTGACCGCCAAGGGCGGGGACATGGATAAGATCCTGGGCCTGGAATATGGAGCCGACGACTACATAACGAAGCCATTCAACATTCTGGAAGTGAAAGCCCGGATCAAGGCGATCATCCGCAGAAACAATAAGAAGAGCGGCGCCGCGAAACGCCAGAAATCCAGCGTAGTCACAGAGGGCGACTTAAAGCTTGACAGGGAGAGCCGCAGAGTCTTCATTAAAGATAAGGAGATCAAGCTGACCGCCAAGGAGTTCGACCTTCTGGAGCTTCTTGTCACAAATCCGAATAAGGTCTACAGCCGTGAGTCCCTGCTTGAGTATGTATGGGGAAACAAGGCCATGGTAAGCGGGGATGTCCGCACGGTGGATGTGCATGTGAGAAGACTGCGTGAAAAAATTGAGCCTAGCCCGAGTGATCCGAAGTATGTACACACAAAATGGGGCGTAGGCTACTTCTTCCGCGCATAGCGATGAGCAGTGCAAGATCAACAGACTGACTTTCGGCGTTGTGCTTGCACATAAGCCGAAAGTCGGACAGTTGATCTTATAGGGCGAATGCCCGCGAGCCCTGAGTTGGGGCCTGCCCCAATTCAGGGCTCCACTGCGGACTAACCAACAAAATTAATTAAAACTTAAAGGAGAAAAATTTTATGACATACACAATTCGCCCAGTCCGCCCGACGGACCTTGCGGCAGTTACCGAGGTGGAAGCAATCTGCTTCCCGGCGGCGGAAGCCGCAGCAGAGGAATCATTTAAGGCCCGCATCGCGGCATTTCCGGAGTGCTTTTTTGTTGCGGAAGCGGACGGAAAGATCATAGGCTTCATCAATGGCTGCGCCACAGATTCCAAAACGATTTATGACGAGATGTACGAAAATTCCGCCTGCCATAGGCCGGACGGCGCATACCAGTCTATTTTCGGACTGGATGTGATCCCGGACTACCGCTGCCAGGGAATCGCGGCGGCGCTCATGGATCACATGATCGAAGACGCGAAAAATAAGGGAAGAAAGGGCCTGATCCTCACCTGCAAGGACCGTCTGATCCACTATTACGCGAAATTTGGATACAAAAACATGGGCATTTCCAAGTCTGTCCACGGCGGGCAGTCTGGTACGACATGATCCTGGAATTCGGGGATCAGAAATCATGAAGGTCACATTGATCACAGTCGGAAAGATCAAGGAAAAGTTCTTTCAGGACGCCATCGCGGAATATTCCAAGCGCCTGAGCCGTTACTGTAAGCTGGATGTGATCCAGGTGACCGATGAAAAGACGCCGGATGGAGCCAGCGAGGCCCTGGAGACCCAGATCAAGGAGAAAGAGGGCGAGCGGATTCTGTCTAACATCAAGGATGGTAGCTTTGTCGTTGCCCTTGCGATCAACGGAAACATGCTGGATTCTGAGGAACTTGCGGCAAAAATAGAAAAATGGGGTGTGTCGGGGATCAGCCAGATCGTGTTTATCATCGGCGGATCTTTAGGACTTTCCAACCAGGTCCTGGCACGGGCCGATTATAAGCTGAGCTTTTCCAAAATGACCTTTCCCCATCAGCTGATGCGGGTCATTCTGCTGGAGCAGATCTACCGCAGCTACCGGATCATCCAGGGAGAACCATACCATAAGTAAAAAATGGGGACTTGGCAAGGAGGCAAAACGAGTGACAGAGGAACAGAAAGCGGGGAAGATCTTTCTTTTCTGCAAGGAATCTTCACAGGAGCGGATCATGAAGTGCCTGCGGGACGCCTTTGACGTTCCGGGCAGCGCACATGATACAGGATTGGAACTTCACAATGGGAATCTGAATGTGACGCTCAGGATCTACTGCGAGAGCGCGGGTGACGAGGAGCAGGAGCTGGTCCGAAGCTGGTCTGACCGGGCAAGAGGCCACTTTTCCAGGGTCGAGACCGCGGTGGTGGATGTGAAAACGAATCTTCTCTATCAGCTGGAAGGAACCGAGAGTATCGTTTCGGTGGACTATGTGTTCGAGGGGAAGAGTCCGAATTCCTGACAGAGGCAGAGGAGGCCGCGAAGAGAAATATGGAGCAGACACTGTTTCGTGTTCTTTCCGATCTTCGTGCAGTCATGGCGTTCAGGGGAGAAAAAGGGGATTTTACTGCCTGGATGCGTCCGGCATGGAGAAGCTGATCCTGGACGGAAACGGAAACAGTGAGATGGAGCGGTTTCTGCCATATCAAGCGGTGGGCTATGTTCCGGGAAATGAGATCGAGACGGAACAGTTGAACCGCAGGGAGAAGAACCGGAGAGAGTTTGAGGCGCGGGGCGTGTATGTTCCGGTATTTTACCCGCTTTTGGAGACGGAGGCGGAGGCAGACTGCCGGACACCATATGAGAGCGCGGCGAGAGCGGTGGCGCTCATGCTGGTGGCGGTATTTTCTGAGGCCATGCTGGCGAAAAAAGATGAGCCAGAAAGAGGCATTGAATTTATCCAGAAGCGGATCAACGAGTTCGGGGCGGATGATTTCTTCTCCCTGAAGGAGTGGAATTACCTGCACAACGAGGATCCGAAAGAATCAGAGAAGATATCCTATTCCTGGCAGTACGAGAATCTGTATGTGATGGAGTGGGCGCTGGGACTGATCGACGGGCCGTTAGATTTCCCGGATCACTTCTGCGCAGTGGCGGAGGCGGCGCAGCTTCTGACAGCCTTTCACTCCATGAGGGAGATCCTGGAGGCGGCGAAGCCGAGGAGCGCGAAGGAACTTCTCGATGCCTGCGATATGATCTTCTGTCTGGACTGGGCATGCACCGATACGAGGATGCGGGATCTTCCCGCGCCTGCGGGAATGGACGGAGGTGTGGTCTTTGAGCGCCATAAAGCGTTAAACTGGCTCGTGGGAGCCGGGGAGAAGGCAGACTGGGACCATGTGCCGGTGGATACGTGAGGAGATAAAGCACAGTAACAAAACACATCATGGAGAGATCTATGGTGTGTTTTTAATTGCATTTATAACTGTTCAGCAGGTCTGCGCACTTGCTGCGCTGACCGTAAGATAACATAAGCGGGAAGGCAAAAATCCCATCGGTGCAGCCGATCTGGAATGGATTTTTTGCAAGTAACTATGAAGGTACTGAATAGTTACTTGCATTTTTTAACGTAGTGTAGTATAATTACGTCACTTTGAAAAGACAAATGTCCATGGCTCGCGGTCATGGAAGAATAAAAGAGAAGACTGACGGATGTCTGCAGTTACTAATGCGGCTATGCCGGGGATAGAGGAGATACGAACCATGGGAGAGAGAAATGTGATCAAGGCGGCGCTTCTCGGCGCTGGAACGGTTGGAAGCGGCGTGTATGCCCTCGCCGAGATGTTAAAGGATGAGATGTTCCAGAAGACCGGTGCCAGCCTGGAAATTAAGAAGGTTCTGGTGCGGAACACAAAGAAGGACCGCCCGGGGATTCCGAAGGAGATCATGACGGACAACTGGCAGGAGATCCTGGAAGATGAGGAGATCCCAGCTTGTGATCGAGCTCATGGGCGGCGGAACCGGCGAACCTATATCGTGCAGGCCCTGGAAGCCGGAAAACAGGTGGTCACCGCCAACAAGGACGTGCTTGCGGAGCACGGACAGGAGATCCTGTCACTGGCGGAAAACACAGCGGCTGCGATATCCAGTTTGAGGCGGCAGTCGCAGGCGCGATCCCGATCATCCGTCCCTTAAAGCAGGCCTCGCAGGCAGCATGCTGACGGAGATCATGGAATCGTTAACGGAACCACGAACTACATTCTGACAAAGATGTCGGAAGAGGGGATGGATTACAAGGAAGCGCTGGCAAAGGCCACAGAGCTTGGATACGCGGAGGCGGATCCGACGGCGGACGTGGAAGGCTACGACGCGGGACGAAAGATCGCGATCATGTCCTCCCTGGCGTTCAACTCCAAGGTGACCTTCAGCGATGTCTATATGGAAGGGATCACGAAGATCACCTCCGATGATATCCGCTACGCGAAGGAATTCGGCTATGTGATCAAGCTTCTCGGCGTTACAAAGCTGGTGGACGGAAAGATCGAGGTCAAGGTCCACCCGATGCTGATCCCGGAGCAGCATCCGCTTGCGACGGTCCGCGACTCCTTCAACGCGGTGTTTGTACACGGCGAGGCCTGCGATGACGCGATGTTCATGGACGCGGTGCGGGAAAGATGCCGACGGCCAGCGCCGTTATGGGTGATATCATCATCGTCATGAGAAATATCGTTCACGACAACTGTGGCTGGAATGGCGGCGTGGCGTACAAGAATTATCCGGTGAAGCCGATCGAGGAGACGAGATCGAGATATTTCCTCCGTCTTCAGGTCGCGGATAAGCCGGGCGCCCTCGCAAATATTGCGGGCGTTCTCGGAAACAACGATGTCAGCATCGCCCAGGTCGTTCAGAAACGCGCGAGGGACGGTGTTGCAGAGCTTGTTGTGATCACGGATTCCGTTCTGGAGCGCCATTTCAACGACGCGCTGATGATCGGGAAGGGCATGTACGTGCTTCGTGAGGTGTCCGGAATTAGCAGGGTTTACGGGGATTAACGGCCGGTATTTGAAATAATGGAATTAGAAAGCATATCTGTCTGGTCAGGTGAAACTGACTGGGTGGATGTGCTTTTTATTTTCCGAGAAATATCATAAAAATCCGGGGTGTTCATATATTGTATCAATTCCGGGAAAGGCGGACAGGCAGAACACGGGGAGAAAGGAGCGCGGGATGAATACGGAAACTTTTGAAAGACTGCTGAAACAGGCGGTTCCAGACGGGAAAACGATTCGGGAGATCAGAACGGACGGAAAAACCGGTGATGATACTGCTGGAAAGCGGGGAAAACCTCCTTTTTCGGATGGGACCTGTGGAAAGACGGAAAGTTATGGAAAGAAAAAGATGGGGTCGCTGGAGATAAGAGAAGACCGGAGCGTAGTTCTTGCAGACCAGGAGCTGATCCGCGGGATTCTGGAGACCTGTTCCAGGCATTCGCTGTACGCCTACGAGCGGGGAGATCAGCCAGGATTCCTCACGATCTGCGGGGACACCGTGTGGGAATCGCAGGAAAGCGGTGGTGGAGGACGGACATGTGAGGACGGTCCGGGATCTCTCATCTTTAAATATCCGTGTTGCCCATGAGGTAAAGGGCTGCGCAAAAAACGTGCTGCCGTACCTGATGGATGGGGAAACATTTCTGGACACGCTTTTTGATCTCCCCGCCGGGAGCAGGAAAGACAACACTTTTGAGGGATCTGATCCGGGAACTTTCATGCGGGGAACATGGGGAGCGGGGAAGAATGTGTCCGTGGTGGACGAGCGTTCCGGAGATCGCAGCGTGTTTTGGAGGAGTTGCCCAGTGTGACCTGGGGCCCAGAACCGACGTGATGGACGGGTGCCCTAAGTCTGAGGGAATGCTCATGATGCTGTGCTCCATGGCACCCCAGGTGCTGGCGGTGGACGAGGCAGGAGGGGAAGGCGAGATCCTGGCGATGAAGTATGGGATGAACTGCGGGTGCAGGATCCTGGCGACGGTCCACGGTGCAGATGTTGGGGATATCATGAAGCGGTCGGCGTGGCGGGAACTGGCGGAAGCGAAGGTGTTTTCCCGGTATGTGGTTCTTTCCGGAGTTCGGGACCGGGAAACGATAGTGGGAATTTATGATGTGAATTTTCAGCGAATGGATAAAAGAAATTAAGGTTTAAACAAGACATAGATCGTGAGTGGACGGGGGATGAGACATGAAATATTTAGGACTCTTGTGCATGGCGGGGCAGCGGCGGTAGCTGGAGGTTTTCTGCTGGCAGGGGGAGTGGGAGATGCGGGTAAAGATGCTTGGAATCTTCCGACAGATGGCGGTCTATCTGAAGGCGCGGATCCTGTATCCAACGAGACGCTGCCGGAGGCGCTAAAGGAGATCGGCAGCCGGTTTTCAGACGGGAATTCGGGATGGCGGCGGAGGCAGGACTCTTTTTTCTACGGGTGGAAAAGCGGATGGAGGAAGAAGCTGGGAAGCAGTTTGCCGAGATATGGAAGGAAGAGATGGAAAATTCCCGGACGACCTTCCTTTAAGAAAACAGGATCTTGAAGCACTCCAGGCACTGGGGAAAATCTCAGTTACGCGGACAAAAAGACCCAGGAGCGGACGATCCTGTTCTATCTGGAACAGGCGGATGACTCCCTGGCGTTCTTAAAGAGGGAAATGGAGAGCCGGACGAAGCTGTACCGGTGCCTGGGCATGGCGGCAGGACTGTTTTTTATTCTGGTACTCTTTGCGTAATGGGGGAGACTATGGGGTAAATCTGATCTTTAAAATTGCGGCAGTGGGGATCCTGGTGTCGGTGATCTGCCAGGTGTTAAAGCACAGCGGAAGGGAGGACCAGGCGTTTCTCACGAGTCTCGCAGGATTGATCCTGGTACTGTTCTGGATCGTGCCGTATATTTATGATCTGTTTGAGACAATTAAAAATCTGTTTTTCGCTGTGAAAGGAGGGAGAGTTATGGCGGTAGTTCAGGCGGCACTTCTGGGGCTTACGGCAGTTTTGCTTGCGGCGCAGTTAAAACCGCTGAAGCCAGAGTACGCGGTGTACCTGGTTCTGGCGGCATCCATCGGAGTCGGATTTCTTGGTCTGGCAAGACTGGGTGTGCTTTTGGACACCCTGCGGGAGCCATAGGAAACGGGATCAGGATCCGGCATGTGTATCTGGCGGCGTTATTCAAGATGGCGGGAATCACATATATCGCAGAGTTCACGTCGGGGATCTGCAAGGATGCCGGATACTCTGCAGTGGGGACCCAGGTGGAGATGGTTGGGAAGCTGGCGATCCTCGCGGTGAGCGCGCCGGTGGTGCTGTCGCTGGTGGAGACATTGAAGGTGTTTATGGAATGAGATGGAAGAGAAAATGTATTTCTGATGCTGGGGCTTGTTATGGGGATATTCTGGGGAATCAGACAGAGTGAGGTTACAGCTTTTTGCCGCAGAGCAGACCGGTTTCAGACAGAAAACGGGGCGGCAGGCTGGATTGTGGACAATTCCGATACCAACAGCGGAAACAGTGGATTTCGGGCAGAGAGAGGAGCCGCAGCAGGATGATGAGATAGCAGATATTGACGTTACAGAAATCCAGGAGTATTTAGACCAGATCGGCGGTGATGATACAGCGGGACTTACATTCCGGGACTTAATGGACATGATCCGGAAAGGTGATGCGGAGAACGTCTTCTTTATATGGAAAGGACAGGATCGTCTCCGCACTGTTCTCGGAGATCCGGACAAACACCTCGTTTTTAGCGGAAATCCTGATCCTGTCCCTGTGCGGGGCGGCATGTTCCGGCTTTTTCGGAATTTTCGGTTCCAGCCAGCTGTCGGAGACGGGGGCCTACGTGATCTGTATCTGCGTGCAGACATTCCTGGCGGCGAGCTTTTTTGCCAGTATTCGCATCGCAGAGGAGACCACAGGGGATATCTTAGGGTTCATGAAGGTTCTGCTCCCAGCATATTTCCTTGCAGTGACTATGGCGGGTGGGGCGGTGACGTCGGCATCGGTCTGCGGATTCACGCTGGGGCCATTGGCGTGATCCAGGCGGTGGTTTCGGGATTCCTTTTGCCGATCATGAAGCTCTACATGGTGCTCTCCCTGGTGGGAAATCTGTTCGGGAAGAAATGTTCTCGGTGATGACGGAGTTCCTGGGAAAAGTCGTGGGGTGGACCGTGAAGACCATGTTCGGTATCGTTGTGGATTTCACCTGATCCAGGGGCTGGTTCTGCCCCAGGCGGATGCCATGAAAAACGCGGCGGTCGTGCGGACCATCGAGGCGGTTCCGGGAATCGGCGCAGGGGCCGGGGCAATGTCAAATCTTCTGATGGGATCGGCGGTTCTCATAAAGAACACGGCGGGTGCCGCGGCGGTGGCGGTCCTGATCTTTCTGGCGTCGGTACCTATGGTGAAGCTGGCGGTGCTCATGGCGCTCTACTATCTGGCAGCGGCTGTGATGCAGCCTGTATGTGATAAGCGGCTGGCTGCATGCATGGCACAGAATGCCGTGGGGCATGGATGTTACTCGAAATCGTCGGGTATTCGCTGGCGTTGTTTGCGGTGACCATCGCAGTGATCAGTTATTCTACGAATGCGGTGTACTATGCGGGATGAGTTGTTGTCACACTGCATATTATCAAGGTGGCTGTGCAAAATGTGAACAGCAGCGGAGAAGTGGAGGAGCGGCATGAAAGCGATTGAAAACTGGGTAAAAGACATCGTTTTTTACATGATCTTCGTGACCATGGTCATGAATCTTCTGCCGGATCCGAAATACGAAAAGTACTTGCGGCTGTTTGCCGGGGCGGTTATGATCCTGCTGGCTTTTGGGCCGCTTGCACGGATCACGGGGATGGAGACAGCGATAGCGGGCATGTTTGAGAAGATCATCTTTGAGGACGATGTGCGGACGCTGAAGGAGGAACTTGGAGCCGTGGATGAGAGGCGGATCGCAGGATTTTATGAGCGGTACCGGGCGGCGGTGGAGTCTGATATCCGGACTATGGCAGAGAGTGATGGTCTGGAATGCGTGAGCGTATCGGCCCGGGTGGCGGATGCCGGGAATCTCAGCCATGTGAAGTTAGTGGTCCGGGGAGAGCAGAATCAGGCAGGAGCGCAGATCGCTTCGGTCAGAAGGAAGATAGGAGCTTATTATGGAGTGGAAGAACAGGGACATTGAGGTCGATGTTGAAGGGGAATAAGGAGAAGGTGATTTTTCTATTCTGTTCCGGGCTGCTGCTGTTTGTGATCTCACTGCCGAATGGGAAGACAACGGATTCCGGATTGAGAGCTGGAACAGTGGAGGTGATTGCGGATGTCAGGGGGACGATGAGAGCACTGCGTTGGAAGATGCCGGGGAGGAAGCTACAGCGAAGGAGGAGAGTGGTTCTTATGAGGAGAAGTTGGAGCAGCGGATCCGGGAACTATTAAAAGAGTGTGGATGGCGTCGGGGAGGCGGATGTGATGGTGGTGTTGAAATCTTCGGAGGAGAGGATCTGGCATGTGGATAAGAGCAGCACGTCCTCAGTGACGGAGGAGAGGGAGCAGCTCCGGGAGTTCACGGGTCATAAGGGGAGGAGAACCAGTCAGAGAGCACGGTGCTTGACAGGGAAGAGCCAGTCACCGGTGATGGAGAAGGAAGTGAAACCGGAGATCTCCGGTGTAGTCATCAGCGCGGACGGCGGCGGAAGTGCGGTGATCGGGCGGAGATCTCGGAGGCGATGGAGGCGCTTTTAGGACTTCCGGCGAATAAGATCAAGGTGATGAAGCGGGCGGTGAAATAAAGACAGTGGATTGCAGAGTATCGGCAAAATGGGTTCTGGTTTTACAGAGGAGAGAATTACAGCGGTATATTTCAAGCCTGGAATCATAGAATGGAAGTATGAAAGTATGGGAAAGAAGGAGTTTTGCGATGAAACGGATCTTCAGAAGAAATCAGATCATTATCACGACGCTGGCGGTCATGATCGCGGCAGCGGGATACCTGAATTACTCGTCGAAGAAGGAAGTGGCGGGGGCAGAGGTGTATGAGGCGGGGATGATGGATATTTCCGATTCGGACATTCTGGCGGAGAATCAGGCGAAGAATGGGGTGGATGATGGAAAGCTTAAGGAAATTGCGAGTCCTGACGGGGATGGAGAGGAACTTCTGCCCGATGGAAATGAGGTGGCGGCGATGCCTGAGTGCGGAATCTGCTGGTGCAGAAGTTTCCGGGCAGAGACAGCGGCTGCGGAATTGAGAATCCAGGTGAGGCGGTGCTCACCGGCGGAACAGGGATCTCCGAGTACATAGCTGGCGTCCAACTTGGCGAGGAGCAGATCCGGGCAAAGAATAAGGAAACTCTGATGCAGATCATCAACAGTGACCAGATCTCGGAGGAGGAGAAGCAGACGGCGATCCAGAACCTCATTGGGATGACGGAGATCTCGGAAAAGGAAGGAACGGCGGAGACGCTTTTAAACAAAAGGCTTTGTGGACCCGGTGGTCAGCATCACGGACGGGAAGGTGGACGTCGTGGTGAACGCGGCATCGCTCTCGGATCAAGA